>OBMK010000765.1_pt1 | contig 30082 bp, 35 predicted proteins | sample 1539081 | NCBI WGS metagenome assembly OBMK01 (sample SAMEA3355528, study PRJEB22509) | marine metagenome | biome: marine; feature: river plume; material: water | place: USA | collected 2010-08-07 | depth 0.5 m | reverse complement strand
GGGGGCGGGGCTTACAGACGGCAACTCTCTATGGTCTCCTCCACCTCGTCGGCGTAGTTCTCCATTATGAAGTTGTATTTTTCGTCCTCCAAGCCGTCATACCACGACCAGTCGCACGGGAGCGGGTAGTTGCCCTTGCGGAAACAGGCGAGGCCCACCTCACACCTGCGGGTGTATTCCTCGTGGTCTTCGTCCATCAAGTAGCTTTCGTAGCACTCGTCCAGATACTTCCACAGGTTCTCCGTGATATACTCCCTCTCCTCCTCGCACTCCATCCTGAACTTGTGTCCGTAGATGACCCGCTGGAGTTCCATAGGCAGGTGGGTCATAGTGGTCGCCATCTCTATATACTCTCAACCAGTGGGATGCTTGTGTTCCACCACACATTTTTTGTGGGGGTTCGGGGTTTTAAAAAACTGAGACCATACATCACAAATGAAGTTCATTGAAGTCTGTGCAGGATGTGGTGGACTCTCATCAGGTTTCATGAAGGCTGGGTGGGATCCCTTATACCTCTGTGACTTTGACAAGTGGTGCGTGGAGTCCCTCAAGTTGAACCACCCCAACACCCCCGTGGAGAAGAAGGATATGCGGGAACTCAACGTCACTCAGTACCAGGGGCAGGTCGACTGCCTCATGGGTGGAGTTCCCTGCCAGGCATTCTCACTGGCTGGGATGCGTCAGGGGCTGGAGGATGAACGGGGACAACTGATCGTGGAGTTCAACCGCCTCATCAACGAGTGCAAACCCAAGATGTTCCTCGTGGAGAATGTCCGGGGTCTGGTGATCCACCAACAGGGTGAGACCATCCGTGACGTTGTGGAGTTGTTCAAGAACCACGGTCTCTACAAGGTTCAGTACCAGGTGTTGAAGGCGGTGCAGTACAACGTTCCCCAGAAGCGCGAGAGGGTTTTCATCGTCGGGGTGCGTTCGGATATCGGCAAGGACTTTGAGTACCCCGAGGTGGTGACGGACATTCCACCAACCATCCGAAGTGTCCTAACGGACGTCCCCGAAAGTCCGTGCGCCTCGTACCCCCAACGGAAGCGGGAGATTATGGAACATGTGCCACCCGGTGGGTGCTGGGTTGACCTCCCGGAGGATCTGAAGGTGGAATATATGGGCAACTCTCTGAACTCTGGGGGTGGGAAGCGGGGGATGGCGCGGAGACTGCACATGGACGAACCGTCCCTGACCCTGACGACCTCCCCAGCGCAGAAACAGACCGAGAGATGCCACCCGACAGAGACGAGACCGCTGAGCGTGAGGGAGTACGCAAGGATTCAAACATTTCCTGATTATTACAAGTTCGCAGGCTCTAGCGCGGCGCAGTACAAGCAGATTGGGAATGCGGTTCCGGTGGAACTCGCCTATCACGTAGCCCTTCAAGCGTCCAAGGTGACTGCGTGAGCGAAAGTCTCCTGGAGACGCTGAAAGAAGGTATCAGACCCCGTAATGTGGGTGTAGTAATGCTGACCATCCCACACCTTGACCTCCTCGGGAGCCTTGAAACGTCCAAGAGGAGCGTTGCCATTGCGGTTGATGATGACCAATGCAGCGGTGGTGATACCAGGGGTATTGGCGTGGCGAGTAAGCTTTTCCACAACCGTCTTGGCAGAACTGCTGTTCATGGTGTTGTAGCGGTTCTTCAGTTCAAAGATCTCACCGCCGTTCACACTCCGAGTATCGCACCCCGTCTCGTGACCGACAGGGAGGTTCTCGTATCCCGAGATGCACCCCGTGATGTGTTCGTGGAACTCGCCAATCTTCATCGCGAGAGTCTTGGTGGTAATGGACGAGATGCCCGTCATTGCAGATCGGAAGAAGGGATCGCAATCACCATCTGCAGTGGTTGCTTTCATCTTGTCCATCTCGCTCTTTATGGGAGCGAGGCATTCCCGAAACTTGTGCAGGGGAATCTCGGCGAGGCTGTACCACCAGGGGTGGGAAGTAGAGGCATAGAGGTGAGAGGTAATGCGATCCATGGTTGCTGGTTATATACCCTTAGCCAGTGGGATGCTTGGGATCCGCCAGACATTTTTTATGAGGGGTTCAGGTTTTAAAAAACGCGCGGCGCCCTAACGCCCCAGAAGGCTGAACCCCCACCACCCACGGCGAACATCATCTTCGATCTCTGCCACCACAGCATCCTTGCGGATGCCCTCCTCTGTCTCCTGGAGGACCTTGTCAGCCAGGGCATCGAACTTCTCCTGGAGGCTCATCAGGGCAACCCCACCGTGGAAGGGTTCGGTGAAACGCTTGCGCTTCACTGCCTCGTCGGGATCCACCAAGAATGTCCCACTCTCGTAGAGCGCCTCCTCGGGCTTGGGGGCCAGCAGGGCTGGAGAGGGCAGAGGGACCTCCTCGGGCTTGGATCCCGTGAAGGTCTGGAGGAAGGTCGAGAGTGCCATGCCGTTGTTGACGCAGAAGTCAAACTCGGACTGGTTGATCTTGCCCTTGGCGAGGGCACGCTCGAGGACACCGTAGCGCTTGTGGGAGGGCTGGATGGGAGCCATGGAGAGGATAAGTGCTTTGCACTTGGACTGGGTGCTTATATACCCTTAGAAGGTGGGATGCTTGATATGCCCCAGACATTTATTTTGTGTGGGGATTGTAGATGCAGGTTAATAATAAAAAGCACACAAATCATGCGTACGTTTTGAAAGGGTGGAAACGGAATGCGAACAACAACAACAAGTCCTCCCTGTTCGAGGCAGAAGCATTCTACAAGAACCCCGAGGATTACAAGCTAGCCCTTCATTTTGCGATGATGGTCGATTCGGCTCATGATCTACTGGATCGCAAATACGCTATACACAAAAACCTACTGTTCGATGAGGAAGAATTTAAGAGTTCGAAGTGGACTGCCATATTCGGAACCATAGCAAGAACCAATTTCACCAAAACCATGTACGCCCTCTTGGATATCTATGGTTACGGATCCGACAACCCCGGTGTTCGCGATGAGATGAAGAGAGTCATAGATGCGTACAAGTTGATGGAGGATCGTGCAGGGCAGGGTGGTAGTGCAGCACCCCCTGCGACGACCATAGATGCGGCGCGTATGAGAATGATGGGGCATATAAATGACACATTTCTCACACCTGCGCCAGTCAACAACAAAAACAAAAATGTAGCCAGGCAGAGGGGTGGGTACGCCGCAAGAATGATGGGGCGCGCAGAACTGCAACAATTCCTCATAGCCCGAATGTTCGCGGTCGACGCTGGATTTGCTCCAGAGACCCACCGCCTTCTGGGGATGACGCTGGCTAATGGTTCCAAGGGTGGACGGAATGTGTGGTTGACGAATGCTATACAGTCCAAGAGACAGAATAAGTGGTCTCAACTTACAAACTCAGCTGTGACCAAATCGAACGAAATTAAGATCCCACCTCAATCGGTCAATAATAAGAATAAGGGAGACATCGTTGTTCCCGATGAGGTCAAGCAGCATTTGAACCACCTGCAAGTTGGGGGACAGATCAATATGACACCCATTAGTCAGTCAACGCAGTTGCTTGGTAAGATTACAAAGTATGTCCAAAGTGGCGTAGGAGCACGCAATAGAAATTTCCAAACGAAAGGTCGTGGTTCGTTCATGTTGTACAGGACGAAAGAACTAGACGTGTACGTCACCACCACAATTCCCGGACGAAAAGTCAACAACGATAGTTTTAAAGTTTCCATGAATGATCCGATGAACGGAAACAGGCGCATCTACGTGATAGACACGGGTCCAAAATTCAAGGGACCATCTATGGACTCCTTGATGCAGGTCGCCACAGATGGCGATGTCCAGGATGCCACTCGCCGCTCAGGGTTCATAGCTGCATGTCTGGACATAAAGAGGGACGGTGACATGGGTCAGATGGTTGAGAATACAATTGAAAACGAAAAACGAATGCAAACAAATCAGGCACCTATATTCCTATTGACTGGAGACATCACTGCAATGATTATAGGAGTGATGAAGGGCGCTTCGACCATCTTGGTGATGTCAGAAGGCACGTACCTGATGTACTGCCCCCTAGCCGTGGAGTACAAGACGCATTACGTGACATACAGGAAGATGGTTGACAAGTCCAAGGAAATCTTAAAGTTCTACCGCTGCCCAGGCAGCGGTAATAATCTCATAGAGACGTTCCTGGGTAGCGTTTTGAATAGCGTGGGGACAGAGGGGCGCAAGAGTTCTATATATTCAGCATCAAGGTTCATCAACAAGTTGAACAACGTCGGACCATTCCTCGCAAGTAATAGTCAAAATCTTTCGAAAGGATGGAAGGCGCTCAACAACACAACCGATGTCACAGCATTCAAGAAGTATTTCACATATGCCCTGGAGATGCCATCAAGTGCGTTGTACACTGCAGCTGCAGAACTGATAAAGGATGGAAAGAATAGTATATGTACGGGGTACATACGTCCCAACACGGCGACACCCAGACCCAACGCAGTGAAAAACAACACGATCCCCAATGCACTCGCAGTTAAAAGAAACAACGCTAACAAGGAAATACAAAACAACAAAATCGTGGGAGTGAAAACCCGCGCCATGAAGGCACGGAACGCCCAGACGGCACGGAACGCTCGGGCGGCAGAGAACGCCCAAAGGGTGACCCTCGCGCAGCAGGGAATGATGACTCGCGCTCGGGCGGCACGGAACGCCCAGAACGGCAACACAAGAAATAGAAAGAGGGCGCGCACCGGGGAGGCGCCGCCGCAGTCGCAGCCGCCGCCGCCGGCGGGGAGTAGTATGGATACTACTAACTAACCCTTAGCCTTCGTAAGTGACTCCACGTGCTCCCGCAGACCCTCTGGGACATCCACGGGGATCAAGCGGTTGCACAACTCTGGGTGGGTCACGGGGCACCCCGTGGCTGCGGGGAGGGCCCACCCCTTCTCCACCAACCACAACACATCAAACAGACGGACAAGATCCTGTTGTGTCTTTCCCCACTCAACAAGATCCAGTTGTGAAACAACTGACTTCAATTCCGGCTCCGGCTCCTGCGGTGCAACTAGTGACTGCTCTACCATCTCCTTGTAGGTCTTGGCGACCACCCCCACCTTGGCGAGGGCGTCCAGTTCCAGGGGGGTCATGGACCACAGGGTTTTCTCCATACCCGCCTTCTTCACGAGGGTCATGTGGGACTTGAAGGTGGCATCGGTGCGACCTTTGGACTTGAGGAACTCTCTGTATAGCTGATCCATTGTTATTACACATCTATGGCTACAAAACTCTAAGGCTAAATCTCACGGACGATTATATTAGTCGCAGCACCATTAGTAAATCCATATAGGATCTGTCCTACATACCCATCTTCACACTCCACGAAGTCGCCAAACATGTTATATCTGCTCACTGGGTCATAAGCCATACGAAACTTCTGAAGTTCTTTTGCCTTCGGCTTTGCCTTTGCCTTCGGCTTTGGCTTTGGCATCTCTTTACCGCTTGAAATCTTGAGGAAGGCAGTTTTCATAGTGCTTTCTGCACCCTCAAAATATTCAGTCCCAGCAATCAACTTATATTTTTCAGTGAAAAAGTCTTTCAAGTTCTGTTCAACCAGACGAGGGTTATCCACCTCCAAGACGCATAATGTCTTTGTACCCTTCTTGAAACCTTTGGTAATTCTGGATAGATCGTCTTTCTCTGACATCCCGACCTTGTATCTCTTGGTTCCGACAAGTTCAGCAGGCTGAATCAGATATACGACACCCATTGCTCTGCTTATATACCCTAAGCACTCCAGATACTTGGGAACATACGGACATTTTTTGTCCGCCCACGGTGTTTTAAAAAAGGAGATCAGGGGTTGAAATCGCACAGGCTGAGTTCGTTCCCCTCGAATGTGATTTCTTCCCACTGACTGTCGTAGTCCTCGATCTCCTCCAGGGTGATGGTGCCGTTCATGAGCATCTCGTACTCCCGAGCGTTCAAGTCAAGTTTGTAGACATCTCGATCCTCAGTCCAGTACTCCTGGTCGGGTCCGCCGTACACCTCCGCAACTACCGAGCGGAGGGCAGTGGAATAGTAGAATGTGTAGTCTGTGCCCCACCCCCCAGTCGCAAGGCAGTATATGGTTCCCATTGCTCTGCTTATATACCATAAGCACCCCGTAAGGTTGGGGTCACACGGACATTTTTTGGGGTGCGGGGGAGTTTTAAAAAACGGGTGAGATCAGCACCAGGCTGATTATATGCGGCTGTCTACCCAGTCAAGCCAGGGGGTATCACCCGCTGGGTCATACCCCTCATCATCGTTGTCCACAGACAGGTCCAAGCGCTCACCGTCACACCAGGACCCGAAGATCCCCTGACCCTCATCCGCCCACCTGAAGTCAACAGTGCTCACGGTGTTGAGTGCGTGGATGAGGTCAAAGGGGAAGTCGTCGTCCGATACGAACTCCAGTCGCACCCGGGTCTCTGTGTCACTGTAGTGGTTCACATCCACCTGCAGACCGTGAACCACAGCCCACCGATTGCGCATGAAGTCCCCAACCAGGTTGGGCGCATCGGCGTTGGTCACGAAGATGGAGCCATAGTAGAACATTGTTCGCTCTTTACCCTAAGCACCCCGTAAGGTTGGTGTCACACAAACATTTTTTGGGGTGCGGGGGAGTTTTAAAAAACGGGTGAGATCACCACTCCATTGGTTGGGTCTCGGGGTACGCCACCCACTGCATGAACCCGAGGAACTGATCACGCTCTTCCTGGTCATTAAACTCCATCACATTCATCACCTCAACCTGTTCGAAATCACCGAGGAGGTTGCGGATGATGGTGCGGGGGCTCGCTGGGGGTTCCTGCCACTGCTTGGGGAGTACCTCTGCACGGCACATGGGGCAGGTGCTATTGTGGCGACCCCACTCAAGGCAGCAGCTTCCACAGACCTTGTGTCCACACTTGAGGGTCGTTATCTTATGAGACTTGCCAGGGAAGGTCTCATAACATACGGGGCACTCAACGTCGGGCTTGGGGAGGTGGACTCCGCACATGGTCTCACCGGGGCGAGCCTTATAGCGGCACTGGCATCCCTTGCGAGTGATTGCGGAGCAGGTGGTCATCTTGTTTTACCCTAAGCACCTGAAGTTCTTGAGCCTCCTGAGACATTATTTGTCTCCACGGCATATTGAAAAAGGTCAGCCACCAGGGTGACGAATCTCATCTCGAGTTCCTGTTCCCTGGTAAGGCTAACCGGGGGGCAGCAATCATTCCAGACGAGGTCTGGGTGGATCACTGGGGTCCTGCACGTCGGGCAGGTTGGAGATGTCTGGAACCACTTGCGGCAGCACTCGGCACACAACTTGTGCCCGCAACGTAGTGGTTCCATTTCTTGGTTTTCATAGCATACTGGACACTCTTCCATTACTTACATATGTCTATATCCTTTATCATTCAGGACTCCCCTCGGGACCCAAACCACTATTCTCCGCAGAACTACTGATGTCATCTGGGTTCACGATCCGTGCATCGACTTCGGTACGACTGCACCTCGACCTGGATAGTTCCAACTCATCGTCACGAATTCCACCGAAACCGAAACATGCCCCTCCCACATCGCTAATCTTGTTCCCATCCATGACGACATCGTGACGAAAAGTGATATCATCGATGCATGGATGCCTCTTGAGACGACTCGCCTTCATGCGAAGTGAATCAACAGATTCGACTCTGTTCAAGGAATCAACAGAGTTGGCAAACGGGTAGCACACACCCCGTTCATCTCCACCCATGACGAGTTTATCACGGACGATACCAACGGGGGTGGCTTCCATCTTGTCACTCGTGAGCCTGATGTCGTCTGTATTCTTGTTAAACTTTACAAATTTCCCACCATCAATCTGAATGACGCCAGACTTTCCTTCCTGGAATCCACTCGAACGGAACGAGTCAACGGCTGCATGAAGTTCTGAAACTTCGAGAGCTTCTCTCTCAGCTTCAAGTGCAGCCTGTTCCAATGCATTCTTCACACCATCTTCAGTCATGTTGGTAGCAACCACCTCGCCGTTGAGAGTCTGAATGTACTCCATGTCACCCCCAATGGTGGAAAAGTAAGTTGATGCATTGTAAACATTCGTTTCGGGGTTAGAACTGAGTGTGACCCCAGTCATCTCCTGATAATGCGAAACCATATCAGATGTATCACCACCTGTACTAATTGTCGTCTTGTGCTCGGACCAGGTGGTCTCGGCATTTCTCTGCTTATCTAATCTAACCCGTTGCCTGAATTCGGCGGCCAGGACTGGAAGATCCTCTGGTTTCGTACGGTCATTTGGATCCCTTGACCTCAGAGAGGCATGATAGTTGCTATCTTTCATCTCTTCGCCGCCGACATCACGTCTCGAACCTCTCACTAGATGGACAATAAGACCGATCAGTAGACATACCATGAACGCAATGAACGCTGGGTGTTTATAAAACGGTCTCTTCGGTGCACCCATACCTTGCTGAGCAGCCGCCACCCTCATAGCAGCTCTTCCTGCAATAACTGGACCAGCCATATACAGTTACTCTACAAATATTTTACGGGTGTCGGGAAGCAGGGAGTTGCCGATGGTAAGACAGGCGAGGCAGGGTTCGGGACCCTCCTCACCCAGGCGGTGGTTGTGAACTGGCTCGATCCGCTTGGGCTTCTTGGGAGCCTTGCGCTTTTTCAGGGGCTTCTGCGACGGCACAAAATCCTGATACTTGGCTACAACTTCGTCAAAGGGAAGGTTGTAGTCAGAGCAGAGCTTGGTCAGTATGCCGAGGTTGATAGCATTGATCTCACGTCCGAAGATGGTATCCATGGTTCTATATACCATATAAACCCGGAGCCTTAAGTACGCTTGGACATTTTTTGTGGCGGACCTGTGTTTTAAAAAATCAGAAGCGTTCATTTGAGAATCAAGTTCTCAAGGCGTCTGCTGAGGTGCTGGAACTCCTCGTTCCTGCCGAACGTGCTCCACCCCGTGAAGGAGTAGTCCTTCCCCAACTCCTGGGTCACCTGGAGTGCCTCAGCCTCTATGACCTTCAGGGGCACCTCCATCCTCACGTAGGGTGGGACCATTGAGACCAGGGACTGGACGCGCTCATCCACCTGGGGCTTCGGGAACTCAGAGTAATAGTCGTTCATCTTTTACACATATATACCCAAAGCCTTAAGGCTTCCAGGACACAATTTACAAATGCCGGTTGTAAACCCAAACTACGATGGACCCACATGTGAGGAATGCCACAAGTATGTATACAACGACACTTTGAACACGAAGCTTCGTTGTATCCACAACATCTGCAAAACCTGCGCACCTGGTAAATCACGTAGATGCCCCATTTGCAAGGATGGGACCCTGTGGGACTTCCTGTCGTGAGAGGGACATACGGACGTGGCGGGCGTTGTAGGCGTGCCCCTTCTCCTTCTTCTTCAGGGAAGCCTCACGCTTCTTGCGGCACTTAGGAGGGTCCATTCTGTTTCTAATATAATGTGCGTAATCTTTAATGAAGTTGCGACGGTGGCAGGTGGTGGTGGTGGCAATCTTGGTGGCTCTGGTGATCATCAAGAGGGTGGTATTCTCATGTATCAGGTACAACAACTATAAGGTGCGGAGGGGTGTGTTCACCCCCCATGAGGTCGATGTGATTAGGGCAAACTACGGCAAAGACCCTCCAGGTCTCGACGCACTCCTGAAGCAACGCCTGGCTCACCTGACCCAGACGGATTTCCTGCATGTGGGGAGCGCTCGGGTCAGTGACAACAACAACAAGGACGGTCAATCCTATCACAGGGATTTGAAGCCTATATTGAGTTCCCGTGGGTTGGCAAAGGACTACACGGTCATCTTCTACTTCGATCCTGCCGTGACCTACATGGGTGGTGAACGGGTGGAGTTTCAACCGGGTGACGTGATAATGTTCCCCTCGGTGAACCTGCACAAGGCGGGGGACATCAGCGTCCACAAGCAGAAGCACCGGAGGGTGGTCCAATTCTTCGAGGTCCACCTGACCCCCGAAGAGAGCAGGAAGTACTACGAGCAGACGACGCACTGCGAGAACTACCCAGCGGCGCACGACTTTCTTAAAGACTGGGTGTATCCGTGGCTGGACGCAAGGGCGCTGGTGGAGGCGTTGAACGTTTCGTGGGTTCAGGGGTGGGACTGCAACAAGACGGGGAAGCGGGCGGTCAGGTATCACACAAAGTCTAAGATTGCTTACACGCTTGGGGAGACGGGCTACTACACGGATTTCTAGGCTGCCATAGTGGAGTGCAAGGTTTTCACAAATTCAACTAGGTCCGTCTTGATGTCCTTCCACATCTCCCTGTCCCTCTTGAGGAAGTCGGACTGCTGCTGGTCGTTGAACTGCTGGAGGAGGCGGGTCTCCTCGATCCCGAGCATGTGCATATAGGTCTGGCATTGGATGACCTCGTACTTGGGCGGGGACTTGAACAGGCACTTGGTGCGATTCTTGATCTCCACCATCCTGTAGGACCCGTCGGGGAGCACCTCGTAGCGGTCGATCCTGCCGACCACCACATACCGGGTCCCGGCAACCTCGCAGATGGTCTCCTTGTAGAACTTCTCGTCCTCGTAGAGGGTTGCCGAGTCCTGCTGGGCGGTGTCGTCCTCCTTGCGGGTCCCGCGGGTGGTGTAGACCTTGTGGCGGACGTGGTTCATCACCATGGACTTCTGGGCACGGGTGAGGACCCTGTCAGCCTCCAGACTCTCCTTGGCGCGCTCGCAGAGGAACGCCACCTCCTCGGAGGTCTCGGGCTTCTCCCACCCCACCTGAGCCACCACAGCCTCCGCCACCTGGCTGAGCCCGATTGCCTCCAGCTCCGCCTGCTCCTTGGTCTTGCCCGTGAAGGTGTCGGGGCTGTACTTGTTCCACAGCTCCTCCATGTACTCCACCCGCTTCTGGTAGGGATGCTTCCCCACGGCTGCAGCCACCTTGCTGGCTGAGACCACCACATACTTCGTGGGGATTGGTTGGTACTTGCGGGGGTCCTTCAGGAGCAGGGGGAAGATGCGGGCGCACCCACGGCAGTCCTCCAGAGCGTCGTGCGCTCCCTCGAGGGGCTTGCCCAGCAGGCGCTGGTGGAGGTCTCCCAGCTTGCAGGAGACCGTGCCCATATAGATATTGCGGGCGAGCTTGAGGGTGCAGACCTGATCCATCTCGTCGAGGAAGGTGGGGTCCATCTGGTACCGGATGCACTCAGCCCTCATGACGTTGATATCAAAGTCGAGGTTGTGTCCCATGATCTTGGCAGTCCCCAGGGACCTCATGTAGTCGTAGACCTCCTGGAAGGGGATGCCCCGAGCGTCCAACTGGGACTGCTGGATGCCGTGGATCTCGGTGCCACCCATGTGGTGTCCCTCTGGGTGCTTGAGGAGTTTGTAGTAGTGCCCTGTCTCCTGGTGGTTGTCGTCATACTGGACGATGGCGACAGAGAGTATGCGGCACTCGTCGTAGTTGGTGAGGTTGCGGGGGGTCACCCGAGCATAGGACTTCGGGAGTCCGGAGGTCTCAGTGTCGAAAACGAAGTAGGTCATCGTGGCTGATAGCAGGTTGTATGTTTATATACCCACATCACTTTATATACTTAAGGCTTGCTGGACATTTATTATAAACGATGACCTACAAAGTGTTGTCCCTGTTCTCTGGAATAGGTGGTGCAGACACAGGGTTCGGTGGGGACGTTGTGGTTCACAAGCAGTCGGTGGGTGCGGGGTGTGGTGAGGAGTACCCAGGGTTCAATGAGTTTGTGAAGTTGCCTCGCCTCCCCTTCCAGGTGGTGTTCCAGAACGACATCCTCCCAGGTGCCGAGAAGGTTTGCAAACTCAACGGGGTGGATCACGGGTATGTGACCCGAAGCATATATGACCTGTTGGCGGAGAATCATCAGTTCCCACAGGCTGATGTGGTGGTGGGTGGCTTCCCCTGCCAGGACTTTAGCCACTGTGGGAAGCGTCGTGGCTTCGAGAGCACCAAGTCCCACGACCTGAAGTCGGAGGTGGTCGAGGGTGGGGACAACAGCCGTGGGACGCTGTACCAATGCTTCGTGGAGGTTGTGAAGCGGGTCAAGCCCAAGATGTTCGTTGCAGAGAATGTGCATGGGTTGCTGACGATGAAGTCCGAACCGATCAAGGAGATTGTGGCTGACTTTGCCGCTCTGGGATACAACGTCCAGTACGAGTTGGTGGACTGCACGCACTTCGGCATCCCCCAGACCCGCAAGAGGGTCATCATAATGGGTATCAACACACCTGACCTCCCAGAGGGGTGGAATCGCCTGACTTGGAACAGGGGTACGACCTGCCACGTGGGCAACTACTTCCGCCACCTCCTCGAGCCCTGGGACGAGACGGACGATGTCTCCCAGAAGGCGTACTCGAAGGCGAAGCGGTTGGGGAAGGGGCAGGGGCAGAAGGCGGTGGACATGGACGGGTTCGGTCCTACAATGAGGGCGGAACACCACGGGAACATCGAGTTCCGTCGGCACGGGGAGGGGGAGCGGCGGCTCACGGTGCGAGAGGCTGGGTTGATCCAGACTTTCGCACCCGATTACAGGTTTTCTGAAAAGGTTTCGATGACTGGTTACAAGTTCATAGGCAACGCTGTCCCTCCTCTACTGGGCTACGCTGTGGCTCACAGGGTCAGAGAGATTCTAGCAATCTAAGTTGTCTCTGGATGGGATCCTGTTGCACGTCCCTAACCCCAAAGTCATATATAATGTGCATATCCACATGATTCACAACACAATCGAAAAACTTTGGCTCGAACTCTATACCCCTCGAGTTTCCCGTAAGGCTCTTGAGAACTGGAAAGTTTGCTTGTTGAAAAAGCGTCCTTACACTCTCCAGAGCCTTCTCTGGAATTCTGATTATTTCTATGTGATTAGATTTATGATTTATCCACACTATGATCATGTCATAATGAAACTTGAATGTGTTCACAAACTTTGACTGCATATCCTCATTGGATGTCCACACAACCTTGATACCATTACACTTCATGGGTTTTCCAGACGAATGTTTGATGCTTACGGGTCTCTCTCCGACCTCTACGTCCTCTTTGGCATCATTGGGGAGGTCGTAATTAACTTTCAGCGTGGGGTTGGAAGCCATAGATGCTATCAAATCACGCTCTCTGGATACTCCAACCTCTTGATTAAGTCTACCGTTCCTGGTTGACTCTGCGGCGGAAATGTTGTACAAGGAGACCAACTTGTCCAAGTTTCTCTTATCTGTAAAGTGACTACATACAGCATCGCCTGAACTTACGAGAACGTCCATTTCTATATACTTAAGGCTGTCGGGAGGTTCTGAGGGGTGTCCCCGCGTGGATGATGACATACAATGATTGTGATTACATACGGCAGCTCTACAGCGATTGCACTATTGTGGATATTGATTGGGCATATGGGATGAATGCGACCAAGAAATCATCGGAGATTGTGCTCACGCAGCATACACAACTCCCGCCATCCCATTCTTGATCCTGAGGAGATTGTAGTTGACGGCGTAGATGTTTTCCGTCAGGTTGTCGGTCTCCGATTGGACCAGGAACTTGTCGAGGCGGGAGAAGTTCAGGGTTCCCGTTGGCTGCGGTTGGCAGGTGTCGAGGCAGAAGGGCTTGATAAAGACGTTGCTGGCGGCTGTGGTGACGGCGTTGCCGGTGTGGTAGTATGACGAGATGGTGGTGTAGTGTGGGCTGGCGTGCATATACGGTCCCACGTCCCTGCCGTTGATCTGGAACTTGATGCGGTTCGTCTCGGAGACCAGTGCGTTGGTGGTGGTGTTGCTGCTGGCGATGTACTTGATGGGGTGGTTGAACACGAGTTCCTGGATCTTGTTGTGGGTGGGGATGGCAGTCTGGACCTGGGTGATCAGGTAGTCTGGCGACCCCTGCTGGAACCTCTGGCGCTCTAGCTGATCCAGGTGGTAGTAGTGTCCGTGGAGCATCCACTTCCGGTTGCTGTTGGTGGCGCTGGGGCCCCAATGAACCTTGAGGCGCACGTCGTGGTATTGCAGGAGCATTAGAGGTAGGGCTGTCCCCGAGTCTCTACAAAACCAGAACTTCAATGGATATATGTAGACTGGTTGCGCTGCGTTGAGACCGATGAAGGACTTGGACATCGTGTTCGACTCGGTGGCACCTGCGATGTTAAAGGTGAAGGTGGCATCCTGAACGTCCACAACGGTGTCGCCAATCATCAGCTCCACCTTCTGAACCAGGGAGCTGTAATCCTCCTTGAGACTCGTGGAACCATCGTGAACCGTCAGGAATAGGTAATCCACGAGATCCCCCTCACGTGTAAGGGTGATGGTACTGGTTGAGTTATTCTGGGGTGCGGGGTGGATCAGTTGGGAGTAGACATTATGCGAAAAGTTGGTGTGGCGGTGGTACTGCGAGGTCCACCAGGTGACTTGTGGATTCTGCGTCAGGGACACATCCTGAACCCCCCTTGTGGCAAGCAAGATTGAACCTGCAGACATTCTGGTATTAACATATGTTGTGAAATTAATTAGCCCAGGTAACCTCGGTTACCCTACGAGGTGGGTGGTGGTTCAGGAACACATGGAGCACCTCGTAGGGTAGCGACTGGCAGAGAGCCACCATCTCCCGTGATTGGGGGCGGCAGTGGTGGCATATGTACCGACCAGATGGCTGGAAGCGGGGCGTGTAGTGATCGCCGTCGTACCAGGTGGTCTGGTGGCATTGGACACAGCGGACGGCATCATCCGCCTCCCACCCAGGTTGCCACCCAGGGACCGAGCGAGTGCGCCAGCGGCTCATGAAGCCGTCGAGACGAGAGGAGTACTTCTGCATGAGGGCATACATCTGTTTACCAATAGCCAGTGAATCCCGTGGGAACGCTGAGACATTTTTTTGTTGCCCACTGAATTTTAAAAAACGCTGCGGTGGTGACTACTCCTCTTCGTCATCATCTGGATGGATGACCTTGGGCGCCTTGATCTTGAATATCTGCACCAGGGTGCGGGGCTTCGGAACGGTCTCCTTCTTCTTGGCATAGGGACCCATGACCCTGTTGAACCACTCATCCACCTCTGGCTGTATGCGAAGCGCCTCCTCGTGCTTCTTGAGCATCTGGAGCAGGTACTCCTGGGGGTACCCCGCCTCCTTGTGCGCCTTGAGGCGGACATCGATGGGTGGTCGGATGCACTTGCTGTAGTACTCCGTCTGGAGCATCTGGATGGATGGGTGGTTCCAGTTGTCGGCACTGGGCTTCCACTTGGCAGTGTGATGGACGGGGGCAACATAAGACTTCAGGGCAGCCTCATTGGCATCCAAAAGCTCCTTCGCCTTCTCGACACCGTAGACCCGCTCATATTCCTTCTGGTAGACATCGAGGTGGACGTGGGGCGCAAACTTGTGGCTGGGTGCCAATATGTGGGTTGCCCTCTTCTTATTCTCATCTAGGAGTTGCTGGATGAGGCTGGGCTTCCCCGACGGGGTGGGGAGTTCAACGGGCTTGCGGGGGCGGTTCTGGGCATTGCGGCGGATGCGCCACGGCTCATTCTCCGCCTGCCACGGTCCGCCAATGTTTTCGAAATCGGTGAGTGCCATCTCGCTTTTACCTACAGTGCCTCAGATACTTGGGTATCCTCGGACATTATTTTTGCGTGGAAGCGTCGAGCCATATCCTCGATCTTGCGGGCAGCCTCACCCTTCGCCACGGGTCCCCACCCCCCGTGGATGCTGATGAACCCCTTGTCTTCACCCCCGTGGTAGAACACGTAGTCGAGGTTCAGGGATGCGGTGATCCGCTTGAGGCGCTGCCCCTCCTTGCCGACGAACTTCCACATGACATCCTCGGGGATGTCACGGGTGTTCGCCTGGGTGTAGTGCCTGTTGATCGGAGGCTCGTATGCTGGCATCTTTACTGTTTGATATATGTGGGCGCACAACTTTAAAGTTGTGCGAGCAGGTATATTCAGAGAAGTAGATGCCCTTCTTCATCGAGGGAAACATCGGCGTTGGCAAGAGCACCATCATCCGTCTCCTGGATGACCAGGGGATCGAGACCATGCAGGAGCCCGTGGACTCCTGGACGGCGGTCAGGAACGCGGGCAGCGGCAAGAACATCCTCGAGAACTTCTACGAGGACCCCAAGCGGTGGGCATACACATTCCAGTCTATCGCTTTTCGCAGCAGGGTTCGGGGGCTTGACCGGCTCACTCCTAGCGCTGTCGCTGAGCGATCCATCTTCACGGACCGCCGAGTCTTCGCAGAAGTTGCACGAACATCTGGAAACATTACGAACGTGGAGTGGGCAGACTACACCGATTGGTTTGACTGGGTTGTTTCAAAGACCGACCAGTCAGCTCAGGGTTTTGTGTATCTGCGTGCTGACCCTGATGTGTGCCATCAAAGAATCCAGGGACGAGCTCGACAGGGAGAGGAGTCCATCCCCCTCGAGTACCTCGAGCAGCTCCACGATCGACACGATGAGTGGCTACTTAATGAGAGCAACGTCTTGGTGCTCGATATGAACCGTCAGAAGCCAGAGGATGTGATTCAGCCCCTCTTGTCCTTCTTGCGCTTCTCCTGAAGCAGGAGGTGCAATATGAAACTGTCCAAGCATATGGTGGCACCCGCGGTGGCTGCACCCAATTTCAAACCCTTTGAGATGTCATACCAAAGCCAGATCGTTGATGTCATTAGACCCAGCGAGGTGGAGTTGACGTTGTACGATCCGACATCCTTCTTCCTGTAAATGTTCCTAAAGGTGATGACAATCTTTATCAATCCTACTATGGTGGCGACAAGTGCGAGATGTTCAACAAGGTTTTTATTGTTCATTAGAGTATAGCAACAAATTGTTTGTAAGAATGGCAGACTCTTTGTATGTCGAACAAGTGCTCACTGGTTTGAAGGTCCTCGGCATGATCCGCGAAGGTCAGAAGGTCTGCATTCGGAATGGTTTGATGAACATCGAGGTTGCGAGTCATGGTGTGCGAGCTGCCATAAGCAGGTGGCTTCACAGTGATGGACGAACCATCACGATGTCTTATATCCGAAACGTGGTTGCGAATGGTATCGAAATTGGCAAGACCCACTCGCATATGACGGAGCAGGTACACCAAGCCCTTCGTCATGCCCTCAACGGTCTCTCCGCCCTCGCGGTCACCTACACGGATGACGCGGGGGTTGTGGCTGCCATGGAGGTTTTGAAGGAGAAGGTGAAACAATATCTCGGCGAACATTAGATGACAACAAAGTGCTATAGGTTTGAGAAGATCTCCGCATCCTGTCGAGGATTGTACGATAACATTGCAGACTGTACGTTTGTCTTGATCATGGAGAACACACCCCGAGAGACTCAGATCCGCAACTTGGTCTCTCGATACCCCATGACTCGGAACACATTCTTCCAGTTTAACAGGGGATGGAGGAAATGTGATAAGGGTTCCGGGGTCAAAGACACTGCAGACGACCTTTCACACGCCCTCAATAACGTGTTCCAGGTTGCACTTTCCAATGGCATGAATTCCATCATTGTGTTGGAGGATGATTGTGAATTTCCTGGTGGGAAGATTGCGGACCCGAATGTAGTGCGGAGCATAACAGAGTATATCCAGGTGAATGAGCCCAGTGTGTACAGTTTCGGGAGTCCCGCTTTCGTTACAGACACATTCTCGTTAATATTAAGGGATAATGTGAAAACGCCGATAATGGGGGCGACGCATTGTATGTATTACTCTAGGAAATACATGGAGAGGTATATGAAGCGGCACGAGGCTGGTCTCGTCGATGGAACCGATTGTGAATTTGTTCCATGTGGAGATTGCCACGTCCGTGTGTCACCCGTTGCAACCCAGAAGTTCCCAGATACTGAAAATCTGGCGAACTGGTTCAAGAATTGTCCAGAGTTCGTGAGACCTGTGTTTGTGGGGGTATATAAAGTCATCAAAAGGTCAACTGGTGCAGACAAAGATGCGAGTAAAATGGGGAGAATCAACATAACACTTCACGTGCTTACATTATCCATCATGTGTTTGATCGTGTACCTGGTCGTTAAACATGCTCGCAAGTGACAACACGGTGTTGTTGGGCATTTTATCTTAGATAGTAGTAAATGATTAGTTCAGTTCGGGAATACAGATGCGACAACCTCACACACCTATTCGGACTCCTGTTTCCCATCCTGGTTATCAGGGAGTGTAAAAGTTCAATGGTTGTAGCCCTCTCCATATTCATGTTTCTCTTTCACGTGATGACTATCGCAGTGCAGGAGCGGTAGCGAGTCCCAGCATCACCCACGGCATCAGGACGTCGATGGTGTAATGCTCCCTGGACGCTGCGGTGATCATGGATGTCACCATGGGCCACAGGGGGAACACGGGCGCTCCTATGTTATATGACACCACTAGGTTCAGCAGTGTATGCCCCGAGAAGAAGTAGTCCGTGCAATCACCAAGTTTGAAAACCCCGTCTGCATTCTCACAGTCGTTCCTTCCATTGACACGAGGGAGGGTGGTGGACATGATAAAAATGAGTCGGACTGTGTAGAACATGAAAAGCATGCCGAGTAACTTGTCGACCTTCACCCGTTTGCGGTACATGAACAGGAGGAGTCCTGTCACCACCACAGTCACATCACTGGCCCACCCAGGCAACTCTGGTAGGTACGTGTGAACTATATCGTTCGGCTTATCCAACCTGTATTTGGGGTGGGGCCAAATCACTCGACGGGCTCGCCCATTGCACAACAATATAACTAGTAGAATTACGATCAGTTGTATCCGCTCCATTATTATCTACAAACATAATATAGATGAGCGTCCCAGCTGAACCCGAGCGTGTGAATGTTGAGATCACTACCGCAGATACCCCAGCTCCCCTGAACCTCCAGAAGTACAAGGGTAAGATCAACATCAAGAAGATTGAGGAGCAGGTGGATGACATCAAGGACATGTTTGCCGTCAAGAAGCTGGGACCAGAGAATGTGAGTCAGATCATCATCGAGGTCATCAAGATGGTGACCCCCCTGACCCGCCTCACCAAGGAGCAGAAGGCTTCCCTGGCGACGCAGATTTGCAACAAGCTGATCGAGGATATCATCCCAGGAAAGGATGCTCCCATGGAGACCATTCTGAAGGCGATGGTCCCCGACCTGATCGAGCGTCTGGTGATGCTTGACCTGTCCAAGCTGGCAAAGAAGTTCTGCCCCTGTATGAGTGCCTAAAGATTTAGGAATATACATTCCTAGGAATGCCAAATCTTGAGGAACTCGCAAAGAGTGGTGTAATTTACAACCCACAAAACCCCGTCACATTCGAGTGTCGCCCCGAGTGCCACAGGTGTTCCAAAGTCAATCCCAGCGGGTGTACGACCTGCACAAACTGTGGAACTCCTCTCAACTCGAAGCCTTCTTCAGACCCAGCATGGACGCCAGATTGTTCTGATCCCGCTTCAGGGGCTTTTCCCGTCTGAGTCTCAACGGCTGGTTGCTCACCTCTGTCTGATTGATCTCCCACATCTTGTTGTCTGTAGTGGCAGTGTTTGTCGTCTGCAAGGGTATAACTTGTGTAACATCCTCCTGTACGGTGTCGGTTCGTATGTGCATGTTGAGGGGTCCCATATCGGCAATATTGGATTTCCTGAATTCGTCAATCTCCATATCCCCACCGAATCGCTCGAGCCGAGAGAAGTGGGGTGCTGGCACGCACTTCACGGTCCCCCTGCCGTACATCCTCCTCCGCAGGAGCATTATGTTGCCGTTGATGGTACCCCGCTGGCGCTCAGATGCCTTCTCGGACACGTGAGCCTTCATGCATTCCCATGAACAGTAGCACCCCTTGAGCACGAATGAATCCGTCCGCCTATTGTGGGCAACTGGCATCTGGAGAATGTCCCCGTGAGGCTGATGGCAGCACCACCAGCAATCACTCATCCTTTAAGATAAAGACTGTCTCCTCTTTATCTTAAAGATGTCAATTTTGAGTATTGATGTTGGAACTACGAATCTAGCAATGTGTCTCTATAATCCCGAGAATCAGGAGATCTTGGAGTGGGACGTGGATGGGATTCCCACCCAGAACCCCGATGGCATCTTGGTGACCCTGAGGAATCACCTGGACGCTCGACCGTGGGTGCTGACTGCCCCGGTGGTCCTGATCGAGAGGCAGCCCAAGAAGTCCGACAAGATGATTGGGGTCATGCTATTCTTGGAGGCGTATTTCATCATCAAGACTCCCGAATCCAAGACCCTCCTGTGGGACGCTCGTCACAAGGTGCCCGATGTGGTGGGGGCGGGAAAGGCGATGTACCGCCTCCGCAAAAAGACTGCCATCAGCCGCTGCGAGGACTTCCTGTACAGGGGTCCCGAGGTGAACCGCAGGTGGTGGGACAAGTGGAAGTCGTCCAAGAAGAAGGATGACCTGGCAGACACTGTGTTGCAGGCGATGTCCTACATGCGCCCCCAGAGGGTGGTGGAGACCAAGCGGAGGGCGGTCCCTGACAGGATCATTGCCCGTGCCCCCACGGAGAATCAGAAGAACACCAAGTACAGTCTGAACAACCTGGCGTGGTTCATCAAGAATAAGACCCTCGACGAACTCAAGAATGACAGGAGGTTCATGAAAGATTGCAAGAGGTACTTCGCCACCCCCGAGGCTCTGAGAGATAAAGTTTTGGGGACACAAACTACTAGTAACAATGCCGGAACTAGTCAAAGTGCATGATGACGGGTTTGTCCACCTGGTTGACTGGATGCCTCGGGATGACCTGGATGAAGCAGTCGTACAGGCAGCCCGTGTCAGTTATGCCGACGGGACCACCAAGTCACGGAACACGGATGGGCTCATTCGATTCCTCCTGCGCCACTGGCACACCACGCCGTTTGAGATGATCACGTTCAAGTTCCATATCAAGATGCCCATCTTTGTGGCTCGGCAGCACATGCGCCACCGCACTGCCAGTATCAACGAGATGTCTGCTCGGTACTCTGTGGTCCCCGAGGAGTACTACGAGCCCGACCGGTATCGTGGTCAGCATCAGGTGAACCGTCAGGCTTCGTCGGGTCCCATTGAACTGTCTGAACGCCTGGCTTCCCGGGTGGTTCAGGTGAAGGATGACGCCTTTGACGTCTACAGGGATATGCTGGCTGAGGGGTGCTCCCGTGAGTTGGCAAGGTGCCACCTCCCCCAGAGCACTTACACGGAGTTCTACTGGCAGATGAATATGCACAACCTCATGCACTTCCTCCACCTCCGTCTGGAGGAGGGTGCCCAGAAGGAGATCCGGGACTACGCCCAGGCCATCTACGACCTGGTGTCCCCCCTGGCTCCCTTGTGCTTTCGGGCGTTCAAGGACTTTCGCCAGGACGCCATCCACCTGACTGGACCCGAGATCCGCAACCTCCGGGATGGTACTCCCATTGAGAGCAAGGGGGAGCGGGGTGAATGGGAGGCAAAGAAGAAACTTCTTGGCATAGAGTAATGGTGCTTCACGTTGTGGGCGCTGGTCCTTCCGGTGTCGCAGTGTCGTGGTATATGGCAAAGAGGGGTGAGGAGGTTCATTTGTGGGAGAAGCGAGATCTCCCAGGGGGGTCGTGGTGGACCCCCGATCACACGGAGGATGCGGATCGCCATGCGACTCGTCTTCTGTTCCGTGATTGTCAGCCAAATTGGTTCCGGCTACTGAAGGAGATGGGTCTCGACTACAATACGTACTACGAGCCAAATAACGATGCGGTGTCTGAGAGCATCCAATCCATGATCAAGCACCTCTCGCTCCACGATCATCTGGTGGTGGCTGGAACACTCCTGTGTGCCGGTGCGAGTCAGGGGTGGTCCAAGACCACCTCGCTCCATGATGCCCTGGTGGGCAAGATGAGTAAGGAAGGTCTATCCTTTATCAATGCCCTGGCGACCACTGTTGATGGCGTTCAGGCAGACAGGATGACTGTGTGGGAGTTGGCGGAGTCCATCAACCGAACCTTTCTGAGTGGGGCGTGGACGGAGCGTGTGCAGGGGCGGAAGTTGGGTGAGGATCTTGCTCTATGCCTCCGTCGGGTGGGTATCCAGATGCACATGAACACCGGTCTCTTGAACATCGACCCCCCTCAGTTGACATTTGAGGGGGGTCACAGAGTGACCCTGAGGCGCAAGGACAAGGTGGTACTCTGCCTGGACCCCGCCGCCTGTGTCCCATACGTTGAAAAGTTCTGGGGTCTTCAGGTGGATAACAGGGTCATCTACGGTTCACGTTCGTTTCTGCTCAAGTACCCTAAGCGGTTCGTGCTCCCACCGACCCAGGAGTCCCTGATGCGTTCCAACAACTCCTTCATAGCGGCGTGGGTTCCGGGTGTGGGCACCACCCTGCACGTGGCAGACTTCAACCGGGGGTGGCATTCCATGGAACATCTGGTGGGCACCCTGGGGATCCCAGCGCCCGTGGACTGGCGGGAGTGCACCGAGACCCAAGACATGTCGAGTGCCATCTGGACCGCCCATCCCATCCCCACTCGCAGCCGCAACCACCGGATCCACATGGTTGGCATGCTCTCGCCCCGTGACACCCCGTACGCGTCGGTGGAGGCGGCGGTCGAGGTGGCTCTCCGGTGGTGCGGGGAGACGCCATCGGAGCCCGTAAAGACCAGTACAATTGCGTTAATAATGTTCATAATCTCTCTGTTGTCAGTAGTATAGCAACATGCAGAAGCGTGGCACTCGTTCGCTCCCGTCGGAGAAGGTGACCCTGAGCACCACTGTGCAGGTGGTGGCTCCCCTGCACACCCACAACAACAAGAAGTACCTGGAGTTCAAGGTGAACCGTGGGGCGGTGGGGGTCATCCGTGAGGCGCACGACGCCGTTAAGGGTGCTCTGGTGACTCCGAAGGTTCAGAATCCGTTGACGGGTGACGTGCTGCGGGTCAAGGTTCCCTGGAAGGGTAGAAACCATCTCTGCTCAGTGACTGGTGACAAGCCACTGAGCGGATTGGTGGAGGGTGACAGGGTGAAGGTCGAAATGGAGTTTTGTGGGGCGTGGATCGTCGGGGACTTTTCTGGGACATCGTGGAAACTCATCAGTCTAGAAGGCTAACCCACCATTCGGGTGGATCTTTGTTATTTACCACTTCCAGGACTTCATCAATCTTGTGGTGTATATCTGGGCTGTACTTGGACCCCAATTCCACAACGTTCTTGTAACAATTGACAAGCGTCACGTTGTTGCTACAAGCAGCGAACATATCCACCTTTTCACTCCTGCTGGGACTCAGCCTCCTGAACAGCGGCGGCATCATCCAGTACAGACTCTTCTACCAATGGTTCTAAGGTCTTCTGAGGAGGCTGCATCTCTGGCACGGGTATATCCGCAACTCCCACGTCCTGGAGGCTCTTGAACACCCGAATCATCCCTTCGATGCGGTATGTCTCCGCCTCGGCTTCTTTGGTCTGCTGACGGATCTGCTGGAGGTTCTTGTTCAGACCGGAAATATTGTCGACAACGCTGATCGAAGGCATATGTTTTTGATATAAAGTTTGATGCCTTTATACTAGTAGGATGCTGTCATGTATCGGATATATTACCGAGCCCTTGCAGGAGCACAAAAGCGCCTTGAAGGTTCGCCCCGTGGTCAACTCCGAGTATCACTGTGGTCCTGTCCCCTCATTCAATGTCTTCAGGACCGCAAAGGACGGAAAGCTGGTGGTGCCGAGGTGGTGGGCGGAGCAGAACGTGGGACCTGCGGAGAAGGACATCCGCCCCGAACCCAGCAGGATGGGGGATCACCTCCGGTTCACGGGGAAGCTCCGGGACAGCACCCAGCAGCCCCAGGCGCTCCGGGCAGCCCTGGAGGCGGGGAGGGGCATCCTGAGCCTCCCGTGCGGGTACGGAAAGACGACGGTGTCCCTGGCGATAGCAATGCGCCTGGGGTGGCGGACGATGGTGATAGTCCACAAAGAATTCTTGGCTCAGCAGTGGATCGAGCGTATCGAGCAGTTCTGTCCTGGCGCTCGGGTCGGTAGGGTCCAGCGGGACCTCAAGGAGGTTGAGGGGTGCGACTTTGTGATTGCGATGCTCCAGTCGCTCTCCCAGAAGGAGTACAGCCCCAAGGACTTCCAGTCGGTGGGGACGGTCATAGTGGACGAGGCGCACCACATATGCGCACAGGTGTTCTCGCAGTCCATGTTCAAGGTGTGCCCCCGCCACCTGTTTGGACTCTCTGCCACTCCCGTCCGCAAGGATGGTCTGACGAAGGTCCTCGAGTGGTTTGCGGGACCCACCTTCTTTGCGGTGGAACGACCCCCCGAGAAGGGGGTGGAGGTGATACCCCTGGACTTTGACTGCCCCGCCTTCCGGGAACTCCCACCCCAGAACAGGGCTGGTAAGATTTCGCTGACGCAGATGATTACGGATGTTGTTGAGATGCCGGAGCGGAACAAGATGATCGAGGGGGTTGTTCGCAAGTTGTTGGAGACCACTCGCCGCCATATACTGGTCCTATCCGACCGCCGCCTCCACTGCCAGGACTTGTGCAGCCGTTTCGCACCCGAGGATGCCGGTCTGTACATGGGTGGTATGAAGCAGGTGGAACTGGAGGAGTCCTCTCGCAAGAGGATAATCGTTGCCACCTTCAGCCAGGCTCACGAGGGTCTGGATATCCCTACCCTTGACACGGTCATCTTGGCGACTCCAAAGTCTGACATTGTTCAGAGCATCGGGCGGGTCATGAGGGAGGGTGGTAACAGGGCGGGTCATCCGCTGATTTACGACCTCCGGGATCACTGGGGGGTCCTGTGGGCTATGTACTCCAAGCGGGTTCGGGTGTACCGCAGGGGTGGGTACAACATCACGGGGGAGGCGCCAGCGGTGGAGACTGAGTCACCCGCACCAGCAGGAAAATGTATGATTACATTATAGCAGACAGATGTCTGGCGGTCTGGTCAATCTCGTGTCCAAGGGAATTCAAGATTCATACCTAATCTCTGGAACTCCCGACAGCTCTCTCTTCAGAATGAGATATACACGCCATTCAAACTTTGCACAGGTTCCGTACAAGATTTCAGATCTCATAATCCCCGAAAACAGCACGAAGGTCATTGAGATCCCCTCCAAGGGTGATATACTCACCTATATGTGGTTTGAGGGCGTTGACATGTTCTCGCAGTTCAGGGGGTGCAGGTTGGAACTGCGCATAGGTGGTCAGATTGTGGACCGTCAGTCGAGTACATTCTTGACTGACGTCTGGCCAGTCTACATGCCAGATTCATACACGAAAGCGAGTGTGATAAACAACTCCACCTCGTCGAGTAACAAGACCTTCCAGCCACTCCACTTCTTCTTTAACGACAATTGGCAGCACATCCCGCTGGTGGCACTCCAGTACCACAAGGTTGAGATTGTGATCACCACCACTGGGAACGCCATCAATGCCAAGATGTACGGCAACTTCGTGTTTGTGGACACGAAGGAGCGCACCGCCCTGGTTGAGGGTCCCAAGCAGTTCATAATCACCCAGGTTCAGGAGTTTTTCACGGACGCGGTGGACGGTGAGGTGGCATCCATCGACCTATCCCACCTGAATCATCCGGTTCGCTCTATATTCTGGGGCGCATCTGCCAACAGCAGTGACATGTCTCGGGACTACTGGACCTTCTCAGAGGCTGACCTCTACCTGAACGGCACTCCCTACTTTGAGAATATGAGTCCCACGTACTTCCACAGTGTTCAGGGGTACTACTGCACCCCCACGGGGATGATAAACATGGACCCCATCACCAACACGCCATTCTTCACACGCTTTTACACCTACAACTTCTGCATGAACTCCAGCTCATACAAGCCCACAGGGAGCTGCAACTTCTCACGGATGGACAATGCTAAATTGGTCATCAAGGGTCTCTCGAGGGGTTCGAATCACGCTGCGGGTGGAGGCATCCACGTGATCGCAGTCAATTACAACGTGCTAAAGATTGAGCGCGGATTGGGCGGTGTTCTTTTCTCCAATTAATATAACAATGGCATCAGCCGGAACAACAGCCAGGTTAGAACGCGTGTCGTTCATACCCACTACCACCTACAATCAGGTGGGTCAGGTTACCCTTGAAAGTGATGGGACTTCACTCTATTTCAATGGTGGCGTAATTGGCACATCAGGAAATCAATTTCAATACATCACCACGGGGAATATCACACCCCTGGTGGACTCTTCAAACATTGTGGTGTCTTCCAATCTGGTCCTCGTGGAACAGCCGGTTGCTCCAAACCCCTCTTCCTCTGGCACAGAAGGCTTCCAGTACTACGCAGGGTTGGTCTATTACAATGGTGTCTCGTTGGCTTCCACGGGTTCCGTCTATGACAACCTCCAAGTGGATGTCCTATACCCCCGTGCCAATACAGAGATACTGGTGGAAGGTGGCAATACGTTCAGGGTTGGCGACAGCATCAACATCTCGTCTGCGAACGTGATGATCAACTCCAACCTGGACATCAATGCCGGAAAGGCAATCAACCACTTCAACGGCGGTCTGCACATCGGTGGAAACAACGGTGTCGACCTGACCTCCAACGAATTGCATTCAAACATTCAGCTCCAGGGGAACTCTGGGGGAAACTACCTCTTTGCAAGTGCCAATGCCATCTTCGGTGCTCTTACGGGTAATCAGATGACGGAGAATCGCCACACCCTGGCATTCCGCCTCCGTGACCCTGCGCTGAGCAACGCAAGCCCCCTGAGCTGGGACGAGTACATGAAGTTTGACACGAGCACCGGGGATGTCCAGATCCCTTCCGGGGTCAAGCTGACCGTGGGGTCCACTGCTCCCATAGGGACGAACGTCGTCAGGTTTGCTGACACCACTGAGATAGGGGATGACCTGTACATCCTCGGGTCTTCAAATATCATTTATGAGGAGGGGGTCCGGGTTCACAACTACGGTTTCGGTAGTAACCGTGCGATTCAGGTGGGATCTCCCCCCAGCACGATCATGAACGCCCAGGATGCGATTGCGATTGGGTTCAATGCTCACCCTGGTGCACGTTCTGTGGCAGTGGGTGGTTACTCTGCAACTGGGTCCCCAGAGAATGCGGTGATCGTGGGGCATAACGCAATGCAGAACGGTCCCGCCCCGGGCGCTTCCGACATGGTGACTATTGGCTATCTTGCTGGTAAGAGTGGACAGGGTAACAAGGGGGTGGCAATTGGTGCACGGGCGGGCGAGTCGGCACAGGGTAACCAGTCCATTGCCATCGGCGCTGCTTCTGGCTTCAGTAACCAGGGTTCGTTGTCCATCACCGTGGGTGTGGATGCGGGGGCGTCCAACCAGGGTGACCAATCCGTGGCAATCGGTCTGGGTGCAGGACGGAACGGTCAGGGTTCCTCTGCGTCGGCAATTGGCGTTCGGGCTGGAGAGGTGGGTCAGGGATCTCAGGCGTTTGCGTTTGGTGTGGAGGCTGGTCAGACGAATCAGAAGAAGGATGCGTTTGCGATGGGTTTCCAGGCTGGCTTTAACACCCAGGGGTCTCGTGCGGTTGCTCTGGGTAGCGAGGCGGGTCGTAACCTCCAAGAGGAGAGTGCGATTGCCGTGGGCTACCTATCTGGTCACAGCACACAGGGGTCCCGTTCCATTGCTATTGGCACTCAGGCTGGTGAGAGTAACCAGGGTGAAAACTGTGTGGCAATTGGTGTCAATGCTGGTAACAGTGGTCAGGTGGGAGACGGGATTGCTATCGGGAAGGACTCTGGTTTCTGTAACCAGGGGTCGTACTCCCTGGCGTTCGGGACCGTTGCGGGCTACAGCAACCAGGGGGCAAATGCGGTGGCTTTGGGCTTCCAGTCGGCTTACACTGCTCAGGGCGCCAACAGTATCTCGGTCGGCACACTCGCTGGGTACGTCACGCAGGGCAAGGAGTCTGCGGCGATCGGGGTGTCCGCGGGGCGTGTGGAACAGGGTTCGCAGTGCATTGCCATCGGTACGTCTGCGGGCAAGACGAGCCAAAAGGCAAACTGTGTGGCTATTGGCTTCGAATCCGGTTTCTGTCAGCAGTCTGCTAACTCCACATCCATCGGCTACTTTGCCGGAAAGACCAGTCAGAGGCAGAACGCCACCGCCATCGGTTCGTTTTCTGGGTTGTGTAACCAGGGTTCGGAGGCTGTCGCTGTGGGTGGAAATGCCGGCAAGTTAGGTCAGGGTATCAGGGCTGCTGCTATCGGCTTCGAGGCTGGTAGGAGCGGTCAGGGGAGCGGTGCGGTGGCAATCGGCACCGCAGCTGGTGATTGTCTGCAGGGTAGCCAGAGTGTGTCTCTGGGAAATGAGGCTGGTAAGACGAGTCAGTTCCCACGCGCGGTTGCCATTGGTCCCTCGAGTGGACTCTTTCAGCAGGGGAGCGGTGCGGTGGCAATCGGATTCGAGAGCGCCGGGCAGCTCCAGGGTGCCAACACTGTGACGATTGGGATCGCCTCTGCTGCTTTTAGTCAGGGGAGCGGGTCGGTTGCCATCGGTGGCAATGCGGGTTATAGCAACCAGCAGACCCAGTGTGTGGCTATCGGATCCAACTCTGGTAGCACCATACAGGGTACGAACTCCACGGCAATCGGGACGAACGCTGCGTCCATGAGGCAGTTACAGCAAGCCACTGCCATCGGTTCAGAAGCAGCTGCATTCCACCAGAGTCAGTTTGCCACGGCAATCGGCAGGAAGGCTGGATTTTCCCGCCAGGGCATCTCGGCCACCGCCATTGGCGATCTGGCGGGCGAATGTGGTCAGGGGAGCGGTGCGTTGTCCATCGGTGGCGAGGCGGGTCAGGTCAATCAGGGTGACACGTCCATTGCGATCGGTGACCATGCGGGTCAGTCCGACCAGGGATCGCAGTCTGTGGCTATCGGCAAGTCGGCTGGGTTTGAGAATCAGGGGTCACAGTCGGTGGCTGTTGGCGTTGAGGCTGGTACCTCAACCCAAGGCATCAAGGCAACCGCGATTGGTTACCAGGCGGGGCAGTCTGACCAGCAGGATGAGGCTCTTGCCATTGGGACTGGGGCTGGCACGTGCGTGCAGGCGTCATCTGCCGTTGCCATCGGGAAGTTCGCTGGTGAGTCTACCCAGGGTTCCCGTTCCGTTGCCATCGGGGCCGAGGCTGCCAGGGAGACCCAGGATCCCGAGTCTGTTGCTATCGGTATATTTGCTGGCAAGGTGACTCAAGGATCGCAGTCCACGGCTCTGGGTGCGTTTGCGGCTCAGGTCAATCAGGGTAACAGATCCACTGCTATCGGTGCCCTTGCTGGCTACACAGAACAGGAGGATGACGCCATGGCAATCGGGGCGTCCGCGGGGTTGTCCAACCAGGGGTCCGCGGCGGTTGCGATTGGTTTCGAGGCGGGGTACAGCAATCAGTTTTCCAATGCCGTTGGTATTGGTTACCAGGCGGGGAGGTGTAACCAGAACAACAACTCCGTTGCCATCGGGTACACTGCGGGAGCATCTGGACAGGGGGAAGTGGCAACTGCCATCGGTCCTGGTGCTGGACGCATCAATCAGTCGAGCCAGGCAATTGCTATCGGATTCAGCTGTGGCTTCTGCAACCAGGGGGTTGCTTCATTTGCTGCGGGCTTCGGGGCGGGTGCATCCGGGCAGGGTGAAAATGCCACGGCAATCGGCTACCTTGCAGGGAACAGTGATCAGTCTCCTAACGCCGTGGCAATTGCCCGTGGCGCGGGTCGTGAGCGTCAGGGTAGCGAATCAGTGGCTATCGGGTTTTCGGCTGGTACGTGCAATCAGAATGCCCAGTGTATTGCTATCGGTAGCACCGCCGGTGAGTCTAACCAGGGGGAACTGGCAACTGCCATCGGTCCTAGTGCTGGACGCATCAATCAGTCGAGCCAGGCAATTGCTATCGGATTCAGCTGTGGCTTCTGCAACCAGGGGGTTGCTTCATTTGCTGCGGGCTTCGGGGCGGGTGCATCCGGGCAGGGTGAAAATGCCACGGCAATCGGCTACCTTGCAGGGAACAGTGATCAGTCTCCTAACGCCGTGGCAATTGCCCGTGGCGCGGGTCGTGAGCGTCAGGGTAGCGAATCAGTGGCTATCGGGTTTTCGGCTGGTACGTGCAATCAGAATGCCCAGTGTATTGCTATCGG
>OBMK010000762.1_pt1 | contig 30136 bp, 37 predicted proteins | sample 1539081 | NCBI WGS metagenome assembly OBMK01 (sample SAMEA3355528, study PRJEB22509) | marine metagenome | biome: marine; feature: river plume; material: water | place: USA | collected 2010-08-07 | depth 0.5 m | reverse complement strand
AGTTTCTAATAATGTTTTTGTTATTTCAAAGTCCAAATAACATTTCCTCTTTATAATATTCGTATATGTCAGGTACCATACCAAGCTTTTCGTTAAAGTCTAATTTAAATAGTATATCGTCGTATGTTTCTTTGTCTGCCCAATATGGAACAAAGTGTGGATCATTATTAAACAATAAGGCTTCGTCATTAAGAGCATCAAAGAATGGTTCTTTAAAATCTCTATTTAACCAATGGGCATAACATATAGCAACTACATACGATTTCGCAGGGTAGATCCATTCGTCAACATATTGTCTGAAATGCGTTAGTGCATCCTCAACGATATTATCTGGCTGCCAATTAATTTCTACATCAGTTAAATCGTCTTTAAATAAAGATGCTGTTAAATGATATGCGCTTTGTCTAGCTTTCCATTCTTTCATAATAATCTAATAACCCTTTATATCCATTACAACTATTAGTTAAGTCGTGTACATACCGATAATGTTCTGTTAAGCATTTCCCATAATAAGAACATGCTTTACATATATCGCTCAAATTATTCTCAGGTTCTTCACGTGCCCATGTTTGATATTCATGGTAAGTGTCGTACTCTTTAAAGTATTCTCTGTCGTATTTATCAAATTCCAAGACGCCAAATTTTCCACGCGGTGTTATATAAACGTGGTCATTACTAAACGCATCGTACTTGCCTTCTATGCTATCGTATATGTTATCAATGTTTTGAAAATTAAAATTCTTTACAGTATTCGCTTCATCAAACCTAATAACGAAATCCTCAAAGTCTTTATGAGTTACGTTATGTTGGTTCGCTTGATTAACTGAATATGGTTTAATCTCAACTGATTTAACATTAGAAATCATATTAAGTGTAAAGATCATAAACTCTACGTCCATCTCTAATACTTTTGGCGAGGCTAATATCAATACAGATAAATCCTTATTGGCATTCATCATATTATTTAAAACATGCTGCTCTTTTTCTCTGGCATGGAAATCATATGATACTGATAACGTTACATCCTCATCTCTAAAAAAGTCAGGAAATGCCGATAAGTTAGTATTAATATTAATTGGACCTTTGTAATAATTACGTATTACTTTCTTTAATGAATAATAATATTCTGGTGATAGTAAACCAATCTCTCCACCATATAAATCAACATGACCAACCTCGTCAGTAATTTGTTGTAGGCTATTCTCTAACCATAAAGGAGTAATTTTATGTCTATCGTTTAGCTGCTCTGTTGTTAAATAACAGAAATCGCAAGCGAAGTTACAATAGTATGTTGGATTAATTGATAGATTCATTAACATAAGGTGTTGCCAATCCTGGGTCCATGCCGTTTATTTCAAGTATTCTTGGTGCTAGTTTTTTCATATGATAACAATGATCCTCAGCTTGACCTTCGCGTTTCATATCACGCACAGTCTTTTTACAACCATTACATATATCAAACATCGGACAAGTATAGCAAGCTGATTTCATTGTCTGTATATTTGGATCATTCTGTAATGGTGTCTGCATTTCACCATTCATCTCTTCTTCAAAATCAATAGGGTAATCATAATCGTCAGCAAACGAACCACATGAATAGTAATCACCACCTGGGTTAAATGCGCGTATACCACTATCGCATTGCCTATTCTGTGGACAAGTAGTCCAACTATTTTTGTTTAACCTTATCATCATTTGTTTAGTATTATATTCGTATTCAGCTAAACCCATATCATATATCTTTATATAGGTTTCATATATCTTACTTAGCCTAAATGTAGAGCCTTGTACGCCAGAAGCCATTGCGTAATTAAGTTTGCACTCGACTCCCATCTCTTTCGCTAATTCTACATTTTTAATAGCATCATCAAAGTTTTCATCAACGATTACAGAAATAAAATCTGGTCGAGAGCCAGTATGTTTTAACATAGCATCTGATACTCGCCAAAAATCCTTTTCAGTAAACTCAGTGTAATCGCCTTTTAATCTTCCACCACCATATTGAAATGAGGTAGTACATCCAAATCTTTCGTGTTGAAATAAAGGTAACCATTTCTCTGGTCTAATAAGGAATGGCCATAGGTTTGATGTAAAACTAATTGATGCAGGGTAATCATGTTCATCAAGGTGAGCAATCAAATCCCAATACCATTTTGGATCAACCATTAATGGATCACCACCATTTACGATAATAGTATTGGTGTCAGGATAACGTTTTAGAAATTTATAAACATATTCTAAATCAAGTAAGCCAGCTTTGTCAGCATCAATATCAGTTGATGAACAAAAGGTACATTTAAAGTTACAAGCCTCGGTTGGCTTAATAATTAAATCCATCCTTTATCCTTTGCAAGTTTCATCATTAATGTTTTAGGCGCTGGGCAGACGTCTCCCATCCATTGAAGTTGGTGACAATCAGAATGGCAATATATAAACACAGGGCAATCATAACAGCGTGGATCTCTTTCATGCATTTCACATGATATAACTTCCATACGTTTTGGCGATTGACGAACTTCTTTTGCTGGCGTATCAATCGTACCATACCATTGCGTTGGTGCAGTGTTAGGGCAGCCGGCTACAGTTCCGTCAGCATTGATGGTATGTAACTTTTGTTCACAATCTCTACAGAAAGTACCATTAAAGAATTGACCTTTACTAAACTTATCGTATACAGTATTAAGGAAACTATTATAAACGGGATGGTCAGCAGTCTTTTCATGCATATCCATCCAAAAGGCATCAAGCTCAGAGTTATGTGGAAAAATATCAGTATTGATTGTTGCGTTACCATCATGAGTTAATCGTTCATAATTAATAGCACCAACGCCAAGTGAATGCATGTAGTCCGCGATTTCAATTGGATCCATTTTAACTACATCTTTTGAGACTGATATAAAGCATTTAACAAAGCAGCCTTCGTCAACCAAACGTTTGACATTATCTTCCCATAGTTTACGTTGCTTTTCATTAGAGAAACGAATGTTTGGATCCCAAGATGTACCAACAGAACCGCCGTCTAACATTTTTAAAAACTCAAGTCTTTCGTCAGTAAGTTTATAAACTAAGTTAGTTGTAATACCATGCGTACATCGGTCACCCCAATGTTCTTTAGTAATATTATAGAACTTCATCAAGTCTGCCATAGGAGCTAATATAGGTTCGCCACCGTGGTATTCAAAATGTATTTCGTTATTACCATCGCACAATTCATTACACCAGTTAGCAGTCTTCTCAGCATCAAAGTAGATTTTTCTACCATTGATACCAGACGTAAAGCAGTGTGCGCAATTAAGATTGCAGGTTTCAGTCGTTTTTACGTATACGAGTAAGTGTTTCGGTGTCGCGAATGCCATGTGAAATCATTAATGCCTTTTTGTTATTAAGTGCTCTATGCTTTGTTCCTGCAGGTATAAAGACGCTTTGATTTGGCTGCAGAATAACTGTAGCACCTTCTACTTCCAAAACCTTTATACCATCCAAACATTCTATTAAAACATCGACAGGATCTGTATGTTCTTTAAACGATGGGCCGTCTACATCATTATAAAATAAATGTATTGTCCTATCGTTATAGTCAAATAGTTTCTCGGCTTGTTCAACTTTAATAGTAGCTCTGTTAGCTAGTAAAACTGTAACCTGACCGAGGTAAGAAATATATTCTGAATGTTCTAGGTAATGCTGGTTGCCGTCGTTATCTATATGCGATACGTCGTGGTTATTAAAACATTCTTCTGTTAATAGGAAGTTTTCAAAGTTTTCAAACAGCATGGTGTTCCAATCATAATATACGATATGTATTTATAATACCATATAGAAGTGAATTTGTCAACCAGTTATATGGTATAAATAGATTTATATATTATGGAGAGGTGCTATGGAATTTAATGAAATGTGGCCAACAAAGATTGGTTCAGGTAAATTTGATACTGATGGATTGATAGAATACATCTTTGCTAACTATGATTTAAATAACATGGAAGGTGAAGTAAACGGTGGAAATATATTCAAAGATAATTCACCTGAAATGAATAAATTTAAAGACATGGTGTATAGCTCGTTTGATCGCTATCTCTATGCAAGTATCGGAAAACATATCCAAGATTATAAAGCGCATGAAATGAAAGCGTGGATTACTGGTCATGGTAAAGATTATAATATGACTATACATAATCACTCAGGCGCTCACTTGTCTGGTGTGTTTTATATATTAGCCGAGGACCAAAACTCTGGCGGTGATATTGTTTTCTCAGATCCAAGAACAAACGCTAATCGCGGTTATGATGATTGGTGGAATAATGTATTTGATAAAAAGGCAATAACACCAAGAACTGGGGACTATATGATATTCCCAAGTTTTACATACCATCACGTTAATCCTTACTATTCTAGTCTTAGAATATGTGTACCGGTTGACTTATATTTGTACCGTGGTGGGTAATGTATAAATAGAACTATAAATTAAAAGAGTGTAAGATTAATCAAACACTTATAATAATAAATGGAGACAATAATGGCATTTACATATACTTATACTGTCCGTAACTTGAAGGTACAAGATCAAGTAAACGCGGCCGGCGAAACTTTAACAAACGCAGTGGTTCAAACTTACTGGGATATTCAGGGTACAAACGAGGCAGGTCAAGTTGGCAAATTCTCTGGCGCAACTCCATTCTCAGCTGCCAATGTACCAGCTGGTTCTTTCACGGCATTTGAAGAATTAGAAGAAGCACATGTAACAGCATGGATCGCTGCAGTAATTGATGGTGACGCACAATATAAGGCACACATCGACGAGCAAATCCAAGCAGACATTGATATTAATAACCAAACGGAAAAATCAGGTAGTTCCTTACCTTGGGGTGAAGCTCCTGCAGCGCCTGTAGAATAAGAGGTGAGCATGACTTATACTTGGGAAATACTAAAGCTTGGAACATTAGACCAAACTAATGCCGCTGGCGAAGTTCTTGCCGATGCTATCATTTCTGTTAAGTGGAAAAAAATAGCGACCAATGACGCGAACAAAAAAGCGAGTTACGTTTCAACAACAAAGCTTGACCTTTCTACAACATCGGCTGCGGATTATGTCTCGTTAGATGATGTTACTAAAGCCAACGTTATAGCGTGGGTAGAAGAAGCATTAGGTGCTGATAAGATTGCAACTATAAATACTATTCTTGGCTCAAAGGTTGAACAAAATACAATGACTATGATTACCCCTAACTGGTAATCTTTTAAAATACTTTATATTATGGAGTTATTATGCACGACTTGCACATGGGTGGCTTAGCCACATATGCTTTAAAACGAGGTGGTTCAATCCATCCTATTGTTATTCCAACTGAAGTATTGGGTAACGAAACTGGGATTATGAATCCCTCGATTTTTCAGCACAAAGATAAACTCTTTATTAACGTAAGACACGTTAACTATTATCTATATCACAGCGAAGGTAAAAAGTTTCCTCATCAGTGGGGTCCTTTGGTATACATACATCCAGAAAACGATGTAACACTTACAACTCATAACGTTATGTGCGAACTTGATAGTAATTTAAATATGGTTAACGCGCAGCGTGTTAATATGGCGTTAGATACTGGTAAGCCAACATGGAACTTTATTGGTCTCGAAGATTGCCGACTATTTAGTTGGGAAGATAGAATGTTTCTTTGCGGTGTACGCAGAGATTGCTATGATGATAAAGGCCGTGGACGTATGGAAATGGCAGAGATTGAATTTATTGATGGTGAATGGACAGAGGTTTCTCGTAATCCTATTCCTTCTCCAAATGGCGATAAATCATATTGCGAAAAGAATTGGATGCCGATCCTTGATATGCCATACCACTTTGTTAAATGGACCAACCCTACACAGGTTATCAAATACGATATTGAAACAGGTACAACTGAAGATGCTATATACGATAAAGAAAAGTTTATAGAAGCCAATAAAGACTTTAGAGGTGGTTCACAGGTTATTCGTATTAATGATAATCAGCGTATGGCATTTATCCACGAGACAAATCTATTAAGAGATCCTTTTGGTAGAAAAGATGGCAACTATGCTCACCGAGTAATCATTTGGGATAACGATTGGAATATCGTTCACAAGTCTAGAGAATTCCATTTTATGGGAACGTATTACGACCACGTAAAAGGTCAAGACTATAATATTGAGTTTGTTACTGGCGTTACAATGGTAGGCGATGATATTCTAATATCCTTTGGATGGCAGGATAACGCTTCTTATGTATTAAAGCTGCCAAAAGCAGTGTTCGCTAACTTTTTGGCTATGGGTGAAATATGAAATTTAAAAATAAACAAGTACTACATGACGTTATAATGGATTACGATAATCCTTTTAAAATGTTTGAGTTGGCAAAAGAATACGATAAATTAAAACAAGGCGCTGCAGCCTTTGGCTGGTATTTACGTGCCGCTGATTTTTGCGAAGGCGAAACATACGAAGAAAAAGAACTTCAATATAGATGTATGGTACTTGGTTCAGCAGTGTTTGCTAGATCAGAAGCCAGAAATCAAACGGTTAACGGTTTAATTAAAGCTGCCATATCGGTTTTACCTACAAGACAAGAGGCTTATTATTGGGCTGCTAAATATTCAGTAGACCAAAGTAATTATAGAGATGGAGCAATGTATGCCAAGATGGGTTTAGATTGCAAAGACGTTGAACCAAACTCTGAATTAAACTATCCGGGACGTGTTGGTTTAGATTATTGTTATGCTGTTTCTAAATGGAAATCAGATGGACGCGATGACTCTAAAAATCTATTCTTTGATTTAAAACATAAGCGCAAATTAGATATGAATAAAGAAATGCGCGAAAGTGTTGATTGGTGGATTGGTCAAGTAGGGTATCCTAGTACGCTACCATATACTGAAGCTGAAGAAAACAAATACAGACATAAGTTTAATGGTTTAGATAAAGTAACAAAGAACTATTCTCGTCACTTCCAAGATATGTTTGTTCTATCAACTTTAAATGGTAAACGAAATGGTACCTTTGTTGAAATAGGATCAGGTCACCCAACACTGTTTAATAATACATATCTATTAGAGAAAGACTTTGGCTGGAAAGGTTTATCGGTTGATATTTCTGAAAGAATGTGCGCTATATTTAGTAGGAAACGTAATACGACTGCAGTACTTGCTGACGCTGGTCAAATTAATTTTAAAGATTTATTCAAACAAAACTGTATAGAAAATCAAATAGATTTTTTACGTATTAACTCAGATAACGCTTCTTTAGTAGCATTAGAAAATATTCCGTTTAACGAATATGAGTTTTCAGTAATTCAAATTCAACATAACGAATGTTGGTGGGGATCCGATCTTAAGGATAAGACCAGAAAAATACTACAAGAAATTGGATATATATTGTTAGTACCAAATGTTGCAGTCGATGAAACAAACGCGTATGAAGATTGGTGGGTACATCCTGGGTTTGTTAAAAGCGATATGCGAACAAATAAAGAGACCAACTTTGCTTGGGATTATATGATGAAGGAGAGAAGATGAAACCTGTAATTTGTACTGGTGGGTTCGACCCACTCCATTCCGGACATATTGAATATTTTAAAGCAGCCAAGGAAATGGGTTCTATTCTATTTGTTGGCGTTAATAGCGATGAATGGTTAACTCGTAAAAAGGGTAGACCATTTATGTCTGTTGAAGAACGTATGTCTATTATTAAAGAGATTGGTTGCGTCGGACATGTATTTACTTTTGATGACTCAGATGATACAGCCTGTGATGCTATTCGATATGTAGCAAAACAAGCTCCTAAGAACTCAGAAATTATCTTTGCTAATGGTGGCGATCGTAAAAAGGGAACAACACCAGAGGTTGAGTTTGCTAAAGCATTACGTGATGAATGTAATATATCATTTGCGTTTGGCATTGGCGGTAATGATAAAAAGAATAGTTCTTCATGGATCTTAAAGGAATGGGATAAACCAACAACTCAAAGACTATGGGGTAAATACAGAGATTTAGATCAAAATGGTCATTGGAAAGTAAAAGAGTTATCAGTTGATGTTGGTAAATCATTGTCAGACCAACGCCACTTTGTTCGTTCCGAACATTGGCATATCGTTGATGGCGAATTAAAAATGGATTTACAGTTTAACAATGGTTACTCTACATCTAAAGTATATAAGACTGGTGACAGTATTGATATTCCAGTTAAATGTTGGCACCATGCAACGAACGTTGGAGACCGTCCAGTCAAAGTAATTGAAGTATGGATGGGAAGTACTCTATCGGAAGATGATATTGAACGAAGATAACATTATTATTGTTTTTAGTAGATAAATCTATTATACCACACTGGATTTATATGTCAACTCTTTTTTTATAAATATAGATAAATAATATTGAAACAAAGGAGAGAAAGATGGCTTTTCAGTTATCGCCGGGAGCTCGTAATGGTACACTTCAGTCATTAGAGACAACAGTCGGTGCAAACCCTATTTTAACTATCGCAACTGGTGTGGCACCTACGGAATGTCAATCAGCAAATACTGGTAATATTGTTGCCACTATGGTATTGCCTACCGAATGGTTAGCAGTTCCTTCAGGTGGTGTAATTCAGTTATCTGGTAATTGGCAAGACTTGTCTGCTGATGCGTCAGGTACAGCTGGTTATTTTAGAATTCACCAAAGTGATGGAACAGTATGTCATATGCAAGGAACTATCACAGCCTCAGGCGCTGGTGGAGATATGCAGTTAGATAACACTAACATTGCTATTGGTCAGCAAATTACTATCACAACATTTTCTATTACAGCTGGTGGCGCATAAGGACTGAATAAATGTCCGCAAATGGCGTATTTACATCAACACTAGATTTCGGCTTCTTTGGCGGTGGTTATTCAACTATTGCTGGAGGGGCTTCTAGTACATTTGACTATACATTTACTTCTGATGTTTTTATACCAGTACTTGCTGAACTAAACCAAACATTAACATTTGATGTTCAGGCTGGTATTGTAACACCGACAGTATATGGTGAATTTAGCGGTAACATTGACTTTACATTAACTGAGCCTGCTCGAATTGAGTTTGGTATTCAGAGTTACTTATATTCTGGCAATAACGAGATTAACTTTACCTCTTCCTCAAGCGGTTTCTCGGTAATTACCGGTTCAGCAGATATAACATTTCCGATTACAATATCTGGTACTATGGCTCAGTTCTCGTTGGGTCAAACTACTGGAGCCTTTGGATTTGCACTTAATTCAAAAGTAATCAACTATACACTTACAAACAGAGCACGATCTGGTCCAAACTCTATAGAACTAACCCGTACCATGGAAAACGACATAGTCATACGTAGAGCATCAGAACCTAACGATATAAGATTAAAAGACACTGGTTTGACTAACGCTGAAGTTAGAAACTAATTATTTTAATAAATAAAAGTAAACCTTGGAGATAAACACATGGCGGCGAATTTTTACATAAAGCAAAACGACACTGCTCCGTCCATTGAAGCCGTCTTAACAGACTCAACTGGTCGAGCAAAATCATTGGTACTTGCTTCGCAAATTAATTTTAATATGTCGACAGAAGAAGGCTCAAGCTTAATTAGCTTAGGTACTGCATCTATCATTAATGCCACAAAGGGCATAGTGTCATATCCATGGCAAACTGGTGATACATCAAACACTGGAATTCATAACGCTGAGTTTCAAGTAACATATACTAATGGTCAAATTGAAACATTTCCTAACTCAGGATATATCAAAGTAATCATTAGAGAAGAGTTAGGATAAGACATGGCACAACCTCAATCTAGAGAAGATTTTAAAGATTTTATTTTAAGAAAGATCGGTGCTCCGGTAATCCAAATTAACGTTGCTGACGAACAAGTTGATGACCGTGTAGATGAGGCTGTTTCATTTTGGAGAGATTATCATTATAACGGTAGCCAATTAGTTTATCTTAAGCATCAAATTACTGAAACTGATAAAGAAAACGGTTGGATCCCTTTACCACCAAAGATCCTTGGTATATCAAAGATATTCTCTTTTGATACATCAATTTCAACTGGTACTGGTATGTTTAACGTTAACTATCAATTCGTTTTAAATAACATACAAGATATGACTAGTTACTCAATGCAGAATTATTATATGACAATGCAACATATTGAGTTTATGCAAGAGCTGCTTGTTGGTAAACCAATGATCCGTTATAATAAGTATGTTAACAAATTACATATTGACACTGATACAAAAAGTTGGGTCGTAGGTAACTATATCATTATTGAAGCGTACGACATTATTGACGAAGATATGTATGCAGAACTATGGACAGACAGATGGCTGCAAAATTACGCTGCGTGTTTAGTTAGAGAACAATGGGGTATGAACCTTACTAAATTTAACCAGATGACTTTGGTTGGTGGAGTACAGTTTAACGGAGAACAGATATTAGCAGAGGCGAGAGCTGACAGGGAGAGAATTGAAGAAGACGCAATAAGATCGCTTCAACCTCTCACTTACAATTTTATTGGATAAGTTATGGCAACGAACGCATATTTTAGAAATCACGATAACGTATATGAGCAAAACTTAATTGACGATTTAGTTATCGAGTCAATTAAGATATATGGCATAGACGTTAAATTCATTACGAGATTACATCAAAACATTGATAGGATTTTAAACGAAGACGATCTGCCAACGTTTGATAAGTATTATGACTTTGAAGTATACATCAAAAACGTTGATGGCTTTGAAGGCGAAGGTGACTTCCTATCTAAGTTTGGTTTACAAATTCGTGACTCAATTACATTCACTGTTGCTATACGTACCTTTGAGCAATACGTTACACGCGAACAAGATACGCGATTACGTCCACTTGAAGGCGAAATGATTTGGATGCCACTTAATCAAAAAATGTATAAGATCCAACACGTTGAACACGAAAGCGTATTCTATCAAACTGGCGCACTACAAGTATACGATATGCGTTGTGAATTGGCTGAATACTCTGGTGAAACATTCGATACTGGCTATTATGAAATTGATAATTACTTTGCAGACATTGATACATCAAAAGATACGGTTACATCGCTTACATCACTTGAAGGTGTTGATCCACTTGCAAATAACCTTGCGTTTGAAGATCAGGCAGATGATATATTAGACTTCTCTGAAATGGACCCATTCAGCGAAAACATTTCTATACAGGATTAACAATATGGCAATCGCAAATTATTTTTATAATTCAACTACGAGAAAATACGTAGCGTTATTTGGAACACTGTTTAATCAGTTAAAGATCCAAAGACACGATAATGCTGGTGTACTTAAAAAAGAAATGATTGTTCCTTTAGCCTATGCTCCATATCAAAAGATATTGGCAAGGGTTGCTGGGGATCCTGATTTAATTAATAGTCGTCGACCTGCTATGACGTTACCAAGAATGTCTTTTGAAATACAAAACATTATGTATGATCCTCAGAGAAAATTAGCAACAACAGGTAAAATGATTAAACGTGGTAAAGCAGAAACAGATGATGCTCGACCTTACGTATATAATCCTGTTCCATATAATTTAGATTTTTCTCTATACATTATGACAAAGTATTCAGAAGATGCTACTAAAATATTAGAACAAATTATACCATTCTTTACACCAGATTGGACCGTTGGCGCCAAGATGATACCAGATTTAGATCCTATTGATATACCTGTTATTTTAAACAGTGTAACTATCGAGGATCTTTATGAAGGTGCGTTTGATGAAAGACAAATGGTTTTACACACGCTTACCTTTACGCTTAAAGGTTACTATTTTGGACCAGAGAAAAAGAAACAAGTTATTAAGTTCATTGATATTGATATGTTTAATGGCACTGATACTGATTCTCCATTCCTATCAGGCATTGATATTCAACCCGGGTTATCATCGGCAAATACTCCAATAACTGACGTCGGTGAAACAGCAACCGCAGTATCAGCGTTAACGACAGGTTCAGTAAGCAGTATTACATTAACTAATGACGGTGAAAACTATAATGCAAATACTATTGTTACTATTAGCGCACCTGACGTAGCGAACGCAGACATAACATCAACTATAACGAATAGCGCAGTGTCTGACGTGACAATCAATAATGGTGGAGGTTACTTCAGTAGTTTACCAACAGTGTCTGTAGGGCTCCCAGACAGCCCTATCACAACGGCTACCGCAATCGCTACAGTGTCCGGCGGATCTGTTGCTAACGTATCTATATCAAACCCAGGGAATTTCTATACTAATCCAACGTTTTCAATAGCTCCTCCTCCAAATGTGGCTGCAGAGTTTAAGTTTGGTGATGATGCATTGGCTCATAGTAATGAAAACGATGTTACGACTTTACATTCATTCTCTGCATATTTCAATTCTAACACTGGATATAAAGTATCGTTTTGGATTTACCCAACATCATTTCCGGGTGGTAATAATCCAATGTCAGTACTCTTTGCGCCATTTACAAAAATATTCTTTACTGCCGATACAGGTAACGTTAGGTTCCAATATGGTGGTTCTCCTGTTGTTACTTCTGATACTGATTTGGTCCTTAACCAATGGAACCACGTAGAGGTAGAGCATTATACAAATCTTATTCGTATTAACGTTAATGGTTTATATGGCACACAAGAAACACGTGGAGCAGGTAACGTTGCATTCCCAGGACATACATATCGAGCTGGTGATGCTCAAGGTAATGAATCAGTATTTGATGGAGCTAACAGAAGCTTCCTTGGATATTTAGATAACGTAACTTGGGAAACAACCGGTGATATGCCTACAGCTTCTAGCGGTGATCCATATACGATCCCAACGACTGCAAGAACTGGCGATTTATTTACTAAGAACTTTGATAAGGATCTTCCTGTAGCCACAATCACTGCAACAGACGGCGAAGTAATCTCTATTGATGTTACTGCTGGCGGATCAGGATATGGCAACACAGCACCAATTGTTACTATTGACGCACCTGACGATACTCCGTCAAGTTTTGCTGCTTCCTTAACGCCAACGTTAGTAAATGGAGTCATAGACTCAATTACAATAAATAGCTCAGGGAAGTTCTACGCGAACGCTCCTGCAATCAATGTTTCTGCACCAACATCTACGCAAGCAACTGCTATAGCAAATGTTGGTAACAATGGAGACATTCAATCAATAACTATAACCGATGCTGGTTTAGGATACAGAAATCCACCAGCAGTGACTATATCGTCTCCGGACTTTGGATCAATTCCATACCAAGACATTGAGTTTGGCGACAACTGGGGTATTATTAAAACCATAGTGAGTGAATAATATGAATGATAAGATAGCTGAAAATCTTGGACTAAGGCCACTTTCAGAAATTAGAGAAGAAGAGCTAGCTGCCAAGCCGGTTGAAGTTGTTGAAGAAGTTCTTCCAGCTATAGTAACCGACGAGGTAGATGACGAGAATCTAAAGGATCTTGCAAAGGTTCGTGAAAACATTGAAGGTGTTATCGAGTTAGGGAACGAGGCTGTTAGAGAAATGTTAGAAATTGCTAAACAATCTGAGTCAGCACGTGGCTTTGAAGTTGTTTCTACTCTAATGAAAACTCTGCTTGATGCCAACAAAGATTTCGCTGATGTTTCAACTAAAAAGAAATTTGCTATGGAAGAAATTAACGCGCCTAAAGAAGCTGCACAAACCAATACGGTAAACAATAACTTAATTGTTTCTACTGCTGATTTATTAAAAATGTTGAAAGATACTGAGAATGGCTGATGGTTATTTAGGAAACTCAAATCTCAAAAGGATTGGCGAAGAAATAGAATGGTCACCTGACCTTTTACAAGAGTATATGAAATGTGCAAAGGATCCTATTTACTTTGCTAAGAATTATATTAAAATCGTACACGTTGACAAAGGGTTAGTTCCATTTAAAATGTATGATTACCAAGAAAGCATTACTCGAAAAATTACAGACAATAGACGTTTAGCAGTGTTAACAGCACGTCAGTCTGGTAAAACAACCACTGCTATGGCTATTATTTTACATTATGTTTTATTTAACGAATTTAAAACTGTTGCTATTCTAGCTAACAAAGGTGACGCTGCTCGAGAAGTTATGGCAAGAGTTAAGCTCGCATTTGAGGCATTACCTAAATGGCTGCAACAAGGGGTTGAAGAATGGAACAAAGGAAATATCGCACTTGAGAACGGATGCCAAGTTTTGGCAGGTACTACGTCGTCAAGTGCTATTCGTGGTAAGTCTGTTAACTTTCTATATCTCGATGAGGTTGCATTCATCGAAGGATATGACGATTTTTTCGCATCTGTTTATCCTACTATCTCGTCTGGCGAGTCAACAAAACTTTTAATGACTTCTACTCCAAATGGATTAAACCATTTTTGGAAAACATGTACTGGCGCAAAAGAAGGTACAAATGGTTATGAATATGAAGAAGTTATGTGGCACGATGTTCCGGGTCGCGATGAAAAATGGCGCAAGGAAACAATCGAAGCATTAGACCACGACGAAGAAAAATTCAACCAAGAATATTGTTGTCAGTTCCTAGGTAGTTCTGGTACTCTTATTGCAGGTTGGAAACTAAAAGAATTATTACATCAAAAACCAATAGCACAGCATGATGGCTTTATGCAATATGAAAAGCCAATTAAAGAACGTCAATATTCTATGACAGTTGACGTTGCTCGTGGTAAAGGTTTAGACTATTCATGTTTTTCAGTAATTGATATTACAGAGATGCCATATAAACAAGTGGCAATGTTTAGAGATAACATGGTAGGACCAATTGATTTTGCATCGGTTGTTTACAGAATAGGACAAATGTATAACACTGCTGGAGTTTTAATAGAGGTTAACGATATTGGAGAACAGGTTGCTGATGTTCTTTTAATGGATTATGGTTATGACAATATACTATATACCGCAAATAACGGACGTTCCGGTAAAATGCTTACTGGTGGGTTTGGTAAAAAAGTAGATAATGGAATACGAACAACTAAAAATGTTAAAGCAACTGGTTGTAGTATGCTTAAAATGTTAGTTGAACAAAACCAACTTATTATTCAAGATTATGATACTATACAAGAGATTAGCCGGTTCTCTAAAAAGGCTAATTCATTCGAAGCAGAGTCAGGATTTCACGACGATTTAGTTATGAACCTTGTTTTGTTCGCATGGATGACTGAGCAGGCATATTTCAAAGATATGACTGACATAAATACACTTATAAAGTTACGAGAGAAGACAGAAGAACAAATTGAAGAGGAACTGTTACCTTTTGGCTTAATTGATAGTGGCGAAGATTTTTACTATGAAGACGACGGCCTAAGACTGTGATATTATATAGAATACCTTTTTTTATAAATAGAAACAGTAAGAAATACATAAAACAAGATTAACGCGTTTTCAATACATAAAGGAGAAAAATATGGCTTTTTCCGTAAGTCCCTCTGTTATCGTTCGAGAAGTCGATGCTTCCCAGGCAGTACCAGCCATCTCAACGCCACCTGCTGCTTTAGCCGGTGTATTTAGATGGGGTCCGACTAACGAACCATTGCTATTATCATCAGAAAACCAACTCGTAGATCGTTTTGGCGCACCTAATGATGACAATTACGAAACATTTTTTACAGCAGCTGATTACTTATCGTATTCAAATGCTCTATATGTGGTTCGTGCAGATGATGGTTCAACTGAAGCTAACAGTACAATACTAGACATCACACTTGATGCAAATAATGACGTCGTTTCAGACGATAGTTATTACGGTGCATTCAAGGCTAAATATAAAGGTGAACTTGGTAACTCATTACAGGTTGCTTGGGTATCATCCACTGGCTTTGAAAGTGAATTCGTTGCAGTTGCAGGAATTCCAACAAACAAAGTTTCAAATACTCAAATAGATCAAGTTATTAGCTTTAATGCTTCTAACGTTCAATTTGAAACTGCTAACACACAAAACCTACAAGACTTGATTGCAGGTGACGTATTAGAAATTGGTAACGAGTCAATCGGATACCAAGAATTAAGAGTTAGCTCGTTTACAGAGACAGCAGTAAATGTTGAAGCAACACCGGGAGATGCTAATACAGCATTCCTTGCTCTATATTCATATGATATTGAGTTCTTTAACAAATACACATTAGCTGAAACAGACTTAGCTAAACTATCAATCAAAAAGAAATGGCAGCATGGAGCAACATTCTCTAGAAAGCCAGACGCTAACCACATTCACGTAGCAGTGATTGATGCGGGAGGCGAAATTTCTGGTACTAAAGGATTTATGCTAGAAAAATTCGAAAACATTTCAACAACTCCAGGTGCAGTTTCAGCACAAGGTACTACTAATTATTACGGTACAGTGATTGAAAACTTCTCATCTTGGGTAGCAATCGCTAACAGTGCTCCAATTGGTACTGCAAATACAGCACTTGCTAAGTACGAAACAATGGCTGGTGCAACATCACCGGTTACTGAAACAACTGCTACGTTGTCTCAATTAGGTTTTGCACTAGATACTTTAAGAAGTTCTAACGAAATCGACATTGCGTTCGTATTACAAGGTAAAGGCGATGATGCTGCAACAAGAGCAAACTATATTGTTTCTAACATCTGTGAAACAAGAAAAGATTGCGTTGCATTCCTATCACCATCTAAAGAAGCTGTTGTTGACGAACTTAAAATGAATGCCAAACTTACTAACGTAATTGCATATCGCAATAAAGTTCAAAACTCATCTTATTCATTCATGGATAGTGGATACAAATACCGCTATGATAAGTATAACGACAAATATCGTTGGACTCCATTAAACGGTGATATGGCTGGATTAGCAGCTAGAGTTGAACCTTGGGAATCACCAGCTGGTTTCAGAAAAGGTGTAATCAAGAACGTTGTTAAGTTAGCATTTAACCCTAGCAAAACAATGAGAGATTTATTGTATGGTTCAGACGTTAACCCTGTTATGTCTCAAGTAGGTCAAGGTATTGTACTATTTGGTGATAAAACTGGTTTAGGTCTAACATCTGCGTTTGATCGTCTAAATGTTCGTAGGTTGTTTATCGCTGTTGAGAAATCAATCGCTACCGCAGCTCAAAGCTTCTTGTTTGAATTGAATGATGATTTCACTCAGACACAGTTTAAGAATATCGTAGATCCGTTCTTACGTGATATCCAAGGAAGACGTGGTATTATTGATTACAGAGTAATCAGTGACTCAACTGTCAACACTCCTGAGGTAATTGACCAAAATAAATTCCGCGCAAGCATATTCATCAAACCAGCTCGTTCTATTAACGTTATCGAATTAACATTCGTAGCAACTAGAACCGGTATTGAATTTGATGAAATTGTTGGTCAGTTAACTTAAATAAATAAGAATAGAAAATAGGAGATTAGATAAAATGGCATTCAATATCAACCAGTTCAAATCAGAGCTCGTCGGTGGCGGTGCACGTCCTACCCTGTTCCAATGTCAAATCACTAACCCAATTGCTCCAGAAGCTGACATCAAAACTCCGTTTATGATCCGCTCAGCAGGTATCCCAGAATCAATTCTGGGGCAATTTACGGTACCTTACTTTGGTCGTCAGATCAAGTATGCCGGTGATAGAACATTCGCAGATTGGTCCGTGACCGTAATCAACGATGAAGATTTCGCAGTACGTAACGCAATGGAAGCCTGGTCAAACGCGATTAACTCGCATGACTCGAACACCAGAGCATTACCACAAGACTACAAGTCAACTGGACAGATTACTCAGTTCAGTAAAGATGGTTCAATTCTTAGAACATATATCTTTGAAGGTATGTACCCAGTCAGTATCGACGGTATCCAAATGGATTGGGCACAGTCTGATACGATTGAAGAATTCAACGTAACATTCCAATATGACTTATGGCGTGTTGAGGGTAACACCGGCATTCCAACTACTTAAATAATGAGAAAGTGAATTTATGAAAATTTTTGGTTTTGACATAAAGCGTGATACAGAGGAGGATGGTTTCGTACCGTCCTCTTTTGCTGAACCGCAAAATGACGATGGAGCTATCACCGTTGGTAATGCAATGGGTGGCTTCTATAGTACACTCTTGGACATGGAAGGAACTGCTAAAACTGAGTCGGAATTAGTAACAAAATACCGAGGTTTAGCACACCAGCCAGAAATCGCACAGGCTGTTGACGAAGTAATCAACGAAGCCATTAGTGTAGACACTGACGATAAAGTTGTTGAAATCCTTTTGGATGATACAGACTTACCAGACAAAGTTAAGAAAATGGTTATAGAAGAGTTCGATGGCATCTTGTCATTGTTAGATTTTTCTGTTACTGCATACGAAACGTTTCAAAAATTCTACGTTGATGGTCGTTTAAACTATCACGTTATTATTGATCCGGAAAACATTGCCGAAGGCATTAAAGAATTACGATATGTAGATCCGCGTAAACTAAAACTCATTCGTGAAGTTGATAAACGCGAAAAGGATCCACATTCAGGTATCCCAGTTAAAAAAGTTAAGTCAGAATATTACATGTATTCTGAAACAGGTTTTGGCTCAAATAAGAGCTCCAGTTCAAGTGGTGGTACTCAAGGATATAAGATTGCTAAAGACTCTATTGCTAGAGTTACTTCAGGCGTAATGAACGAAAACAATTCATTAGTATTATCATACTTACATCCTTCAATTAAACCGTTAAACCAGTTAAGGATGTTGGAAGATGCAACAGTTATTTACACTATTACACGAGCTCCTGAGAGACGAGTGTTCTACATTGACGTTGGCAACTTACCTAAATCAAAAGCTGAGCAGTATCTAAGAGATATGATGGTTCGCCATAAAAACAAGTTACAATATAACTCGTCAACTGGTGAAATTACAGACGCTCGCAAAATGATGACAATGACTGAAGACTTTTGGTTCCCTCGTCGTGGCGGTGAACGTTCAACTGAAGTTGATACGGTGGCAGGCGGTAACGCTGCTGGATTAACAGACGATACGAATATGCAATACTTCCAACGTAAACTATACAAATCTTTAAAGGTTCCGTTATCTCGTTTAGAGCCAGAGACAATGTATTCGTTTGGTCGTGTTTCAGAAATTACTCGCGATGAATTAAAATTTAGTAAATTCATTAAAAGACTAAGAGCACGTTTTACATCTATCTTTACATCGATACTTGAAAAGCAATTACTACTTAAAGGTGTATTAACGCCAGAAGAATTTGCTGAAATCAAAAACGCTATTCGTTATGATTTCGTACAAGATAACTATTTCCAAGAGCTTAAAGAAGCTGAAATCACTCGTGAAAGACTCAGTACTCTACGTGAAGTTGAGGAACATGTTGGTACATACTATTCTAGAGAATGGGTATTACGCAATGTTCTCCGCATGTCAGAAGAAGAAATGAGTGACATGAAGGATCAAATTCAAGCTGAAGCCAAGGAAAACCCTCCAGAAGAGGCCGAGGAATAAAATGAGAACAACAAATTCATATAAATATATACAAACAAAATTAGGAGTTAAGTGATGAAAAGTTTTAAGAATATCCTTAGCGAAGTTGCTCAACCGAAATCTTCGGAAGAAAAAGCTTTCAAAGATCAACACGACCAAAAACCTGGGCAACATCCTGTAGCACCTGATAGTCAATTCAGTGGCGATATTGGAAAGCCAAAAGCTGCACGTCCTGCTGACCAAGAAGACGATGCTAATTACGATCAAGCTTATGGTGATAAACCAGCTCAAGAGCCTGTATTACGTAAAGGTCGTAAGTTCAGCCAATTTAGAGCAAACGAATCAAAAGAGATGGCTACACAGGCTGCGCTTGATAAAGCTACTGCTGCATCAGCAGCAGGCAAGAAAAAAGTTACTCTAGCTAAAGCTCCTTGGGATAAAAAAGAAGAAGTTACTGAAAAGGTTTCAGATTTAGCATTCGCTAAATGGAACGAAGCGTTATCAGGTAAACAGAAAAAACTTGACCATAACAAAAATGGGAAAATTGACGGACACGACTTCGCAATTATGCGTGCGCGAAAAAAGTCAAATGAGGAAGTTGAAGTAGTTGAAACGGCTTCCTCAGCGATTGATAAGGGTCAGGACGTTATTGGCGAAGAACGTCAACCAAAAGATAAGGATCCTAAACCAACAAGCATTAAGTCTATTACTACAACTAAAAGAAACCCAATGGCTAGGTTTGCAAACTCGGCTGCTAACAGACACAATCCACGTCCTGCAAACGAAGCAGCTATTAATGAGTTAGGCAGGAAAACTCTTGGCAGCTATATTAAAAAAGCACATAGTGATAAAGACAGACAAGTTGCAAAAGACAAGTATCACCAAGCCAAAGGCGATACTATGGATAGAGACGATGATATGTATCATCAGTGGGGTAAAGCTAATAAGGCTGCAAAGAAAGCAAAAAACAGAACAGCTGGTATTACTAGAGCTACAGACAAACTCGTGCGCAAGGAAAGCTTTACTGAAACATTAGACGAAGCGGTTAAAGTAGGTAACTTGAGATTAAATAATGGCAAAAACGTAAAAGTGTCTAAACAAGATGCTAAACTTTTGAATGACTTTTATAAAAATCTCAATGCTAAAAACCGCAGAGACATGGAAAAGGTAATGATGAAAGACGACGCTGGATTTAAAGAAATTGTAGGGTTTGCCCGAGAAGCGTTATAAATAGATTTTTAAAGGATCAGAAATATGAGATTAATTACAGAAGTTGTAGAAGATTGTAACGTTGCTACTGAAATCAACGAAGAAACAGGCAAGAAATCCTATTTCATCGAAGGCATCTTTATGCAAGGCGATATTAAAAACCGCAATGGAAGAATTTATCCGTCGACGGTTTTAGAAAAAGAAATGGTCAGATACAATGCTGACTTTGTAGAAACAAAGCGAGCGCTAGGCGAATTGGGTCACCCAGACGGACCTACAATTAACGGCGATCGCGTGTCTCATCTTATCACAGAGATGAAACGAGAGGGATCAAACTTTACTGGTAAAGCCAAAATTCTTGGTACACCAATGGGTGAGATAGTCAAAACATTTATGGACGAGGGTGTTAAGATCGGTGTATCTACCCGCGGATTAGGTTCAGTTAAAGCAACGAAAGATGGTATTATGGAAGTACAAAATGACTTCCACCTAGCCACAGTCGACATCGTAACTGACCCATCTGGTCCAAATTGTTTTGTGAATGGTATTATGGAAAATGCTGAATACTATTACGATATAGCCTCAGGTAACTGGATTGCTCAGGAACCTATTGAACAGGTTATTGAAGAAATACAACAAGTGGTAGAAAAGCAAATTAGGCGCGTTGTTCATAAGATTGATGAGAGCACCGCATCTGAATTATTCGAGCGTTTTGTGAACTCACTTAGAAAAGCTGAAAAATAATATTATTATAAATAATACTCATATAATATAAGTATCCAAATAAAGGAGTAGAACATATGTCAGAACTAGACGAAAAGTTCGTTGTTGATGACGGCGGGTCTTCAGTAAAACCTTCCGAGGTTCCTGAGCCAGTTGCGCCAGCAGGCGGCACACACCAAAAGAAAAAGGCTGATGTAAACAAAAAGGTTGATCCAACAGCCGATAAAGTTGCACCAGCACCAATGCAAGCGGAAGAATCAGTTGATGAAGCTGAAGAAATCGTAGAAGAAGTAATTGAAGTAGCAGAGTCAATCGCGACTATTTTCGAAGGCATGGATTTGTCTGAAGAATTTACAGCTAAAGCAACTATGGTATTCGAAGCTGCGGTTAACGAGGCGGCAACAGTAAAAGCTGATGCAGTTATCGTTGAGAAAACAGAAGTTTTAGAAGCATCAATGCAAACTGCACTTGATGAATCAGTTGAACAGATGTTAGAAAATCTCGATTCATATCTTGACTACGTTGTAGAAGAGTGGATGACAGAAAACGAAGTTGCTATCGAGGCCGGCATTAAGGTTGAAATGGCAGAGTCGTTAATGGACGGTCTTAAAGGCCTATTCGAAGAACACAACATCGCTGTTGATGAGGAAACTCTAGACGTCGTTGCTGGTTTGGAAGAAGAAATTGAAACATTAAAAGCAGACGCTAATAAAGCGATTGTTGAAAATGTTGAGCTTAAAAAAGCTGCTGATGCTCAAACTGCATCAAGCGTTTTTGCTGAAATGACTGAAGGTCTTACACTTGTAGAACAAGAAAGATTTAAAGTACTATCAGAAAAGCTTGCTTTCGATAATGTCGACAGCTACAAATCAGACCTTGCAACACTAAAGGAATCGTTCTTCAAAAAAGCGAAACCAGTAGTTGAGGAAGTCACTGAAGAAGAAGCAATTATCACAGAAGACACAGAAGTGAAACAACCACTTTCTGAGCACTCAACGATTAATGCTCTTTTAGCAGATTTGAACCGTAACTAAGTAAACCTAATGAAAATATTAACTTTTATAAATATATCCAGAATAACTCAACAAGGAGATAGAATCTAATGACTCAGTCAAACTATCAAGCATTAGTTGAAAAATGGGGTCCAATCTTGGAGCATTCCTCTTTTTCTGCTATTACAGACAACCACAAGAAAAGCGTAACAGCTACTATTCTTGAAAACACAGAACGAGCTTTAGCAGAGTCAGGCGACTTATCTGCTAACATGACAGGCTTACTTTCTGAAGCGGCACCAACTAACGCTGCAGGCGCAGACGGCTTTTCAGCCGCAGGCACAGCAACCGGCCCAGCAGCTGGTTACGACCCAGTACTTATTTCTTTAGTACGTCGTGCGATGCCAAACTTGATCGCATACGATATTGCTGGCGTTCAGCCAATGACAGGCCCAACAGGCTTGATCTTCGCAATGCGTTCAACACATACTTCACAAGCAGCTGCTAACGAAGTATTCTACAACGAAGCTGATACAGACTTCTCTGGCGCAGGAACACACTCTGCAAATGCTCCAGGTCAAGCATCTGTAACAACAGGTACTGGTATGGCCACAACAGCTGCTGAAGCTTTAGGCGATTCAGGATCTAACGCATTTGCTGAAATGGCTTTTTCAATCGAAAAAGTAACTGTTGCGGCAAAATCACGTGCGTTGAAAGCTGAATACACAACAGAGCTTGCTCAGGATCTTAAAGCCGTACACGGTTTGGATGCTGAAACAGAACTAGCGAACATCTTACAGTCTGAAATCCTAGTGGAAATCAACCGTGAATTAGTTCGTACAATCTACACAAACGCCGTTGCTGGTGCAACTGCAACTGCTGCCGCTGGTACATTCGACTTAGATGTTGATGCTAACGGTCGTTGGTCAGTAGAGAAGTTCAAAGGTCTTATGTTCCAAATCGAGCAAGAAGCTAACGCTATTGCTAAAGGCACAAGACGTGGTAAAGGTAACATGGTTATCTGTTCATCTGATGTTGCTTCTGCACTTCAAATGGCAGGTGTACTTGATTACACACCAGCTCTTAACTCTAACTCGTTGAACGTTGACGACACAGGCAATACATTCGCAGGTGTTCTAAACGGTCGTTACAAAGTGTACATCGACCCATATGCAGGCGCAAACTACATGGTTGTAGGATATAAAGGTTCATCATCTTTCGATGCTGGTCTATTCTATTGCCCATACGTGCCGTTACAAATGGTTCGTGCAGTTGGTGAGAATTCTTTCCAACCGAAAATTGGCTTCAAGACTCGTTACGGCATGGTTTCAAACCCATTCGCTGCTGGCGGATCTCAAGGCAATGGCGCACTTACTGCGGACTCAAACGTTTACTACCGTCGTGTATTAGTGAGCAACTTGTTCTAAATATAAGATATCGGTTAACGATACTAACTGGGGAAGCTTTCGGGCTTCCCTTTTTTTATGCAAGATAGTCTGGGAGATATGACGCTTTAGATAGGAAGTCTTCATATGACTTTTCAACCTTATCTTGTTTGTAGAATAACCATTTGTGTATTCTCTGCCATATACTTTTCTCTACCATTGGATAACCAAACGAAAACACTATACATTCATAGTGAGTATAGTTACGATTAGTTTGTATATTCCAAAATTTAGTAAGTTCTGAATCAGTATATGGTTTTTGTCTGCGTCTTTGTTGTGGTGCTTCGTTATACTTTTGATCGTCATAAACAATGTGTAACGTTATACCACCTTCAGACCACCAAGGTATTTCATGGCACGGTCTTTCAACACTGTTTATTGAATTATCATACCAATGGATACCACAATTAAGTTTATCCACTGATTCAATAAATTCTTTCTTTTGTTCTTTATTATTAAACACTACTCCAATATATCTGTGCTTTGAGTCGTCATGCCCTTGGCAACTAGTAAACGTTAAATAACCTTTCGCGTGCAAAGCAAGTACACCCTCCTTCACACGCGGTTCTAGGTTTTGTTCAATAATATCAGAATATTGGCTTACGAAAGTACTGACGTAATTACCATCTTCATCTTGGAAACAATAAGTTCTTCCGTTGATTAAATGGTCGTTACCCTTAACAAACATCGCGTAACGATGCCCATCTTCAGCTGAATTGAGTTGTGGCTCATTTGATTCCTGCTGCTGATAATAAGGTACAGTTATTTCGTATTGCGATTTCATTTAGTTTTCAATTTGATTTGATGGTGATGCCATTACCTGATTAGCAAACTCCATAAACTCATCGTTACGTGATGCTTCTTCCATTAGATTTGATGCGTGGTAAATTCGTGCAAGTTTATTAAAGTGTGCTTTACCTACATTACAATCTTCAAGCATCTTGGCTGCTATTTCCTTTTGCAAATCTTTTTCAGCTGCTACTCTTGTCATTGAATCTGACATTTCTTTAAGCGCACCTTGGATTTTTTTACGATCAGTGTCTGTAATTGTTGACGGTAGATCAGTCATTATATAGTCTCCTTTTTAAATTAATCTTCTCTTTGTCCTACTCCCCAGTCAATAACAACTGGGAACCTTGGAATTCCATCGGGCGTTGGTGCAAAATATCGTAGTGTACACCAATCAGGATTTGGACCATTTTCAAACAAGTCTTTTAATACCTGCTGTGTACCACGTACCCCAGCGCCAAATTCTTGACCTTTGTCTGTTTGCATAACAAATCGTTTGATATGTCCAGCCCAATTGCCTTTTCCTTCTTCAACTTTAATTACGGCGTATTCATCTGTAAGGAATTCTTTTCGCTTAATTAGAAATTTAGAACGTTTATTCATTTGGTATATATCATCAGTACGTATCATTTGACCTTCAAAACCATCTTCAAGATATGCACCATAGATATCGTCCATCATAGTTTCATTAAAGATTTGTGTAGTTTCAACAAGTATAACTGAATTAGTAAATTTAGGAATACCTTCAGCTTGTTCAGTAATCCAATCCATACGTTCAGAGAATACACCGGAATGACTAATAACGTCATATACATGGTACTCTACTAATCTTACAGAGTCTTTAATATCCCAAGGTTCTGGTTTTGTCTTACGAACTAAAGAAGTAATCTTATTAAAGTTTTCACGCAACTCGTGGTTATATAACTCACCATCTAAAATAGCATCTGGATACTTTTCAAAGAATGACTTTAATTGTTCGCTAATGTGTGGTACACTTACAAGTTCTTTACCTGCTCGAGTCCATAAACCATTAGCCCTTGCGATACAACGAATACCGTCAAGTTTTGGTTGAGTGTAATACTTGTTGTTTTCAAAATCGTACTTAGCATTTTCATGTTTTGATGCAAGCATTGGTTTAATTTTGTCGTAAGTATCAACATTTTTGATATTATCAAAATAACCACGATCTGATTTCTTTTTAGCATCCGCTGTCATTTCAGCAATTGCTTGTTCTTCTAAAGATGTTTCGTTTACTTTACCAACATTCTTTTGTTCTACAACACGCCAACCTGATTCAACCATTTTACCTTCGTTGATACCAGTAACAGCACGTGTATACCATAGACCGTTTTCTTCGCCTACTTGTCCAGAATAAACTCTAATTTTTCCATTAGAGTCGCGTTTATACAATTCTTTAGTGTTATGTTTAACGTCCATTATAAATTACCGTCTTCCCTCATTTGTTTGCGGATTTTAGTTGCAGAAATATCATGAATATCTTCACCTAAATCATGTTCAGTGAATGTATATCCAACACCACGTCCATAACTAATATCCACAATGTTTGGTACTTCAAGAATTAAATATTCAACTCCATTGGTAAAACCATGTTCAGCCAAACCTTTTTCAATATTTGCGATTACATCAATAATACCAAAAGGGTTATCATCTTGCACAGCGGTACGACCATCTCCAGCATCACCGTCAAAGTTAAATACATCACGTATCATAATGACAACTTGCCCTGTGAAAGCATGTGCTCGTTTAAATAGCTCTGTATGTCCATCGTGCCATGGCTGCCATCTTCCCAACATCTGTACTGTTGGCTTTTTATAATCAAACATCTTTGTTAATCCTTATATGTCTTGCAATAGCATCTGCTAAGGCTTCGTCCGTATTATCAAACCATTTCTCTACATGGTAGTCTACTTTTTCAGGTGTTTCAAACATTTTATTAGTATCTTTAAAACGACCTTCCGCAATGGTGTCCATCCACACTGTGTAGTCAGCATCAAAGATTGCCCTAGTAACTTCAGTCGGACAAACAAAGTCACATATAACAGTACGATCGTGATACTTTTCATGGTTAGCAATAGATGCCATTCTATGTGCTTGACGAAATCTAGCTGCTTCGGAAAATTCCCAGTCGTTAGCCATACGTCGTACTTCATCTGCATTAAACCAAGCACATTCTAGTCTTTTTTGCAGTCGTTCGGCAAGCCAAGTTTTACCAGAACCCGGCAAGCCAAAAATTAATATTTTCATTTATTATTCCTCATCTCCAAGATTTACGCCAGACGATGTAATCAACAACGACCCAACCACCACGAATATATATAAAGAAATGATGCCGGCAAAAAACTGATAACCTGCGCTAAAGATTAGATATGTTGATAGTGCCATTACCGCGTTGTGGAGGAATTTCCAATTGGTTGGAATATGGTCAGCATATGAAAGTTCAACATCCCATGCGGGACTGAGTACTAATATACTTACCTTAACATATTGGAATAATGCATAAGCGATAGGTAAACAACTAAGGATTAAATAATAGTCTTGACCATAAAATTGGTAACCACCAATTCCGGCAAGGTGAAAGGCAATGTAAAGTATAGTGTAATTCATTTTTTTATAATCCACGAATAATCATTAAAGGGTCAACGATAATCAGAAATAGCCCTAAGGCTATTCCCAATATGATAGCATGTTTCCAAGAAACATTACGCATCAGCCATATCCAAAGCGGTAGTTAATGCGTCAACTTTACGTTTTGCATTTCCACCAAACCATGCAGATGCCATACGTGAGTCAGCTGAACGACCTAGATTGTGGTCAGTCATATATGTAACCGCATTATAAGCATTCCACCAAGTTCCGGGTGCATACTCGTACCCAGGTTGATTTTCAACGATAGACATTGCTTCTTTAGCAGTACGAGCCAAGGTTTCTTTTTCCTTAGTAGATTTTCCAAACACAACACCAAAGAACTCTGTAAGTTTCTCATCAGTGTAACGTTTTGAGCCAAGAAACTCTGCAGCGTTTTTGAATTCCTCAATTTTATTGTGACCAATACCAAGGATTTCTTTTACACTTGCTGGATCAAACACTGAACGGTGATTTACACGTACTGATGGTTGATTTTTTTCGTTCAAAGCAACTGCTAATGTATTGTTACAAACAACACGTTCCATAACGAACTTAATGTCAATGGATTTACCATAGATGTGTGGATTAGAAAATAGTAGGTAACCTTTTACCTCATCTCCACCAAACAATTCAAAACCTTCTCGTACATCAGCCAATGCCCACACTAAACGTCCATCTTTAAGAGAACCTGCGGTATCCATTTGCATATCACCACTTGATACGAATTCAGTAAAGAAGTCAAATGCATCAGCATTTTGTACTGGGTTCCAACCTTTTCCAACTTGTGTTAGAACTTTTCCATCAGTTGAACGAATAAGTGCTTTTTGACCAGTTGCTACAACATCACCTTTCCAACGTGCAAAACATTCTGACTCCTCGACTTCCCAGTCAAGACCAGCTGCTTTCATCATTTCTTGTGGTGTCATATCATCTGTCACCGGTGTACCAAGACCATGCCAAGGTAGACCTTTGCTTTCACGGTATGCCATTTGAGCTTGACCGTTTACCATTTCTAATTCATGCGCCATAATGTATTCCTTTTCATTTTGTATATAGCTAATTTATACTGATTCCATCGGAATGTCAATAGTTAATTTCATTTCATTAACGAACTTCGTAACCAAGATGTTGAGCAACGAATTCTTTACCAAGATCGTTTGCGAATGCCAAGATCAAGTCTTCACGTGGTTCTGTGTCCATGTGGTCAACATGCTTTGCTAAACCTTTTGCGTCAGATTTATTGTAAAGCTCAATAGCAGTTTCAATATCACGTACATCGTCGATATACATGTCATAAAACTCACCATAAGTTCCGGCTAATTCTATAAGATCAGTTTTGATTGCGTTAACATTTGTAAGTGTTGTATAGTTTGACATTTTAGTATTCCTTTATTTGTTGATTCTAATATACCAAATAAAATAGCAAATGTCAATAGTTAATTTCATTTCATACGAAATTAATGTACGGAGTTATTTGGCATCGGTAATGCATCAATCATTTCCGTACCGTGATCTCCATATCCAGATCTACATATGTCGTATATAGTAACAAATGAAGAATCAGTATAAGACTCAATTTCAGCAACAAAACAGTGCTTTAAATGTGGTCTAATATATTTGTGCATGTATGAGAATGCTTCTCTGCGTGTCTTCCAAGAAACTGCTTGGGTAAGTTCTAAAAAGTTATGTGCAGAGAACAGCATTCCAACTCCACCCATTTCATCATCACTTCGTGTACCTAAAAATACGCCGTCGTTTGGATCAATTATTATGTACTTCAAGTGGATACCCTTTAAACCCTTCCCACCAATATGGTGCTACTCTACCTTTTTGCCAAACCGCAAATTCCTTAGCAGCGTGGTAATAATTACGATATGCCTGCACTGCATCGCCTTCAACTTTGCATTCCGGATAGTGATTCATAGCTTGAGGGAACTCAGTCAAACCAATGTCTGGTATGTTGTCAGGAGGTGTAGAAAGGATGTCTTTTAATTTGTTTATAGTCATATGTTGCTTTTTATAGCGTAGTTGAAACTCATCAGAAAGCCCGAGAAGGTGCTCGTAATGCCATATATAATTGGCCTTGGATGCCATCGTCCATACTGTGCAAGGATGCGCATGATGAACAGCTTTATATAGTATTTCTTCCATATTACCACTGTTATGAACATAGTATTTTACCATGCGTTTACCTGATTTGGACGGACGTTTTTCCATATAACCGTCAAGCATACGATGAGCAGTAGAGAGCATTTGACCTGCCTCTACTATCATTTTTGAACAATGTTTATCACACATCATTTGAGCAGCTTCAACTGGCTCTTCTGATAATACAAATATATTCATATTACCTTCCCATTAGTTTTTTCATTTTAGAGATTGACTCTCCCATTATTTTATCGTGCCATTCAGGGTTTTTATTAGCAAGAATTGCGTGAGGAGTCATTCCAAACATGTAAGCATTTGCGTAATCTTCAACTGTGTGATTAGCAATAAGTTCTTTAAGAAACTTAGCTTTTGTGATTGGTCCTTTATGTTTGAACCGAGCGATAAAAAGGTCTTTACCTTTACCAACGTTTGAAGGATGGATACGTGCTTCTGCTTCCCATACTGGACGACCTTCATAATCGCCTTGGTACATTAGGTATCCACCGTGGTAGCTAAATTTTGATTTATCGAATTTTGTCATTGTCTGATTCCTTTATTTGTTGATTCTAATATAACTGGTTTCATAACGAATGTCAATAGTTAATTTCATTTTATTCCCAATAAGACTCAAGTTTTTCAAAATCTGACAACATATCCTTTTTCTCTATTAAGAGTTTTTCCAAACTCCAAAGGGCAG
>OBMK010000751.1_pt1 | contig 30385 bp, 29 predicted proteins | sample 1539081 | NCBI WGS metagenome assembly OBMK01 (sample SAMEA3355528, study PRJEB22509) | marine metagenome | biome: marine; feature: river plume; material: water | place: USA | collected 2010-08-07 | depth 0.5 m | reverse complement strand
CCCAAAACCCCAAAACCCCGTCAATTTGATCAATTATGTTAAATTGATTTATATGTTTAAATGCTTGTTTATAATCAAATGAAATATTGAAAAAATTTTACAAAATAATATAACTTTATTTTGAATTCTGAGTATAATATTTAACAGAATTAGAAAGTAGAGAATTAAGCGGTAAGCTTTTCTAGCTGAGCAGCAATTTCTTCATCTTCTATTTTTTCAAAAAGGAGAGCGGGTTCACCAAGTGTGTGCTTGCTTTTAACAGATATGCCATCTTTCAAACTATCCCAACATACAGCCTTATCCAACTTTAACATTCCTCTAAGTTTTTGGGCTGTATTCGGCAAAAAGGGTTCGGAAAGTATAGCCAATCCAGCCGCTATTTGTAAGGCAGTATGCATGATGGTTGCTACGCGCTCTGGGTTTGTTTTGATAAGCTTCCAAGGTTCTTCGTCAGCCAAATACTTATTACCCAAACGTGCTAATTGCATCATTTCTTGACAGGCAGCACGAAACTTATATTGATCAATTAATTTCTCAATTTTCAATGGGGTAGCCGCAAGTGTTTCGAGGGTTTCTGTATCAACGGCGCTGTATTCATTGGGTTCAGGAACTACGCTTTCATAATATTTCTTCATCAAGACCATTACTCTATTGATAAAGTTACCAAAAATGGCTACCAGTTCGCTGTTGTTTCGCGTCTGAAAATCATGCCAGGTGAAGTCGTTGTCTTTGGTTTCTGGTGCGTTTGCGGTAAGGACATAGCGCATTACATCTTGCTTGTTGGGAAAATCTTCAAGGTATTCATGCAGCCACACTGCCCAATTTTTTGAGGTTGAAAGCTTTTGACCCTCTAGGTTTAGAAATTCATTTGCCGGCACATTTTTTGGAAGTATATAACTGCCCATTGCTTTTAGTACGGCTGGAAAAATGATGCAGTGGAATACGATATTGTCTTTTCCAATAAAGTGAACCAGTTCAGTATTTTCATCTTTCCAATAGGGCGCCCAGTCTTTCCCTTCTTTTGCTGCCCATTCTTTTGTGGCAGAGATATATCCGATAGGTGCGTCAAACCATACATAGAGTACTTTGTTTTCACCCCCATCAACGGGCACTTGAATCCCCCATGATAAGTCACGTGTTACGGCTCTGGGTTTAAGTCCGTCATCAAGCCATGATTTAACTTGCCCCAACACATTTGGTTTCCAATCTTTTTGATGCCCCTCCAATATCCATGAGCGTAAAAACGTCTCATATCGATCTAGGGGTAAATACCAATGTGTGGTTGTTTTAAGGCTAGGAGTTTCACCCGAAATCGCTGACTTTGGGTTGATCAAATCGTTGGCGTTAAGCGAGCTTCCACAAGATTCGCATTGATCGCCATACGCTTCTGGGTTATGACATTTTGGGCAGGTGCCTACTACATATCTATCTGCCAAAAACTGGTCTTCTTTAGCATCATACAATTGATCGGTAGTTTGAGTTTCAAACCCATCCTTTTCATGAATTGCTTTGAAAAATTCTTGTGCTGTTTTGTGGTGCACTTTGCTGGAGGTCCTGCCGTAGTAATCAAAAGAAATACCAAAATCACTAAAGGCTTTGTCGATAATATTGTGGTACTTATCTATAACTTCCTTGGGTGTTATGCCGTCCTTTTTGGCTTTCATCGAAATGGCTACACCATGTTCATCACTACCACAAATAAACAAAACCTCTTCTCCTTTTAGGCGCAGGTAGCGCGCATAGATATCTGCAGGAACATATACCCCGGCCATGTGGCCAATATGAATAGGACCATTGGTGTATGGAAGTGCAGCGGTTATGGTGTGGCGTTTGCTCATATAAAATATATGCGCACAAAAATAGGGATTTTATACCCTAATTTACCCAAGGCTTTTTATCTTTAATTATCTCAAATCTTAAAAATATGAATACCCTTGAAAAGGGAAGGATGGTGAAGATATGGCTTGCGCCTATTTAAAAACTCAGGGTTACCGCATTAGGAGCCGTAATTTCTACTATCAAAAAGCCGAACTTGATATCGTTGCATCCAAAGATGACACACTCGCCATTGTGGAAGTTAAGTGGCGTCTCTCAGATTTTTATGGTTCCCCCGAAACATTTGTAACGCTTAAAAAACGCAAGCTTTTGGCTCGTGCCGCTGATTTTTATGTACAGAAGTTTAATTGGCAGGGGGAAACGCGTTTTGATATCATCAGTATTGTAGGCCAACCACCAAATCACAGCCTTACGCATATTAAGCAGGCGTTTTATTTTGTTTAGAATGTTATAATTATAACAGTTTGTTGAATTATTAATATCTTTGTGAAATAATTACAGCTCATGAAAACCATTGCCGCCGCCGTGGAGGCCCATATTAAGTCAAAGCCTTTTTTGATTAGCGCACTTACCCAAGGGATTATTAACCTCACATCTCTCTCTCGAATCATGCAAGAGGAGATACAGGCACAAACCCAAAAGCCTGTACATACAGGTGCCATTGTCATGGCCCTTAAACGCCTGTCTACAGATTTGGAGTTTCGTCACTCACATAAAATCATCAAGACCTTAAAAAATATTGGAGATATTACCGTTCGTTCTGCACTTACTGACTACAACTTTAAAGTATCAGACACCTTGCTTGCAGCCCAAGCCAAACTGCTTTCCCATTTGCAATTATCAAGTGAAAACTTTTATACCTCTTCAAGGGGTGTGCATGAGTGTAATATAGTTGTTAGCCAACATTTGGCGCCCATGGTTGACAAGCATCTTGCCCAAGAACTTTGCTTGCACAAAGAAGAAAATTTATCTTCAATCACCCTAAAACTACCGACTGAGAACGTAGCCATTCCAGGGATTTATTACTTTGTTTTTCAGCGGTTATCGTGGGAGGGAATAAACATTTACGAGGTAATATCTACGTCCAATGAATTTACCATACTCGTTAACGATGTCCAAGTTGACAAGGCTTTTAGAGTCGTGAAAGACCTCAAGCAACTGTAGGCATTTGTAGTTTTTGCAACAAGGCTATGGCATTTTCTATAGCGGTTACGTCGTTGATTACCAATACCAATTTGTGTTTTTCTTTAGTTGTTTTTTCTTTTAGCTGTGCTTTGCCTAGGCTTCCTAATTTGCCAAGCATATATTGAAAGGCAGGCGTCTGGTAGAAGTCACTTTCTGGGCTGGCTTCAAACGTACAAATGCATTTTTGCTTTTTGAATACAATTTTTTCAAATCCCAAAGCTGCACCGAGCCATTTGAAACGCACACTTTCAAAAAGAGCTAATGTTGGCTCAGGCAAGCTGCCAAATCTATCCTTTAGCGCATCACCAAAAGCAGCGAGTTCGTCTTCTGTCTTTAGCGTGGAAAGCGCTTGGTATTGTGCCATCCTTTCTTTTACATTATTGATATACTCTGATGGGAAAAAGACCTCAATATCTGTATCTAAAACGAGTTCTTTTGGTTTGGGTTTTTGATTGGGATATAAAGCCTTAAATTCGTTTTGTTGTAATTCCTCAATGGCATCTTTTAGTATTTTTTGGTAGGTTTCAAATCCAATGTCATTGATAAAGCCGCTTTGTTCGCCACCCAATAAATCACCAGCCCCTCTTATTTCTAAGTCTTTCATGGCAATTTGAAAACCAGCCCCTAGGGCGGTGTATTGACTTATGGCTTCCATGCGTTTTCGGGCATCGGGCGTGAGTACTGAAAATGGAGGTGTGATAAAATAGCAAAACGCCTTTTTGTTGCTTCTTCCAACACGACCTCGCATCTGATGCAAATCGCTAAGACCAAAATGGTTTGCATTATTGATGAAAATGGTATTGGCATTGGGAACGTCCAAACCGCTCTCAATAATAGTTGTGGCTACCAATACATCAAATTCTCCTGCAATGAAACCAAGCATTAACTTTTCTAATGTATTTCCTGGAAGTTGGCCGTGTGCAGTTGCAATCCGCGCATCAGGGACGAGGCGCTGAATTGCTCCTGAAACTTCTTTAATATTATCAATCCGGTTGTGCACAAAAAACACTTGGCCTCCACGTTGCAGTTCGTAAATAACGGCATCGCGAATTTGCACTTCGTTCCAAGTCAGCACTTGACTTTCTATAGGTTGGCGGTTGGGTGGTGGAGTATTGATAATCGATAAGTCTCTGGCTGCCATAAGACTAAACTGAAGAGTCCTTGGAATGGGTGTGGCGGTTAGCGTGAGTACATCTACATGTTCTTTAAGTGCACGCAACTTTTCCTTAACCCCAACCCCAAACTTTTGCTCTTCATCAACTATTAGGAGCCCTAGATCTTTAAAAGAAACCGATTTTCCAACCAGTTGATGCGTGCCTATGACAATGTCAATAGCGCCACTATCAATGCCTGCTAATACTTCCTTTTTCTGTTTTGCACTTCTAAAGCGGTTGAGGTAATCCACGGTCACTGGAAAATCTTTAAGCCGATTAGCAAAGGTGTTGTGGTGTTGAAAAGCTAGAATGGTTGTAGGCACCAACACAGCTACTTGTTTGCCATTGTCAACAGCCTTAAATGCAGCTCTAATAGCTACTTCTGTTTTACCAAATCCAACATCACCACAAATCAATCGATCCATGGGTTTTTGGTCTTCCATATCATGTTTAACGGCTTCGGTGGCGGTCCGCTGATCTGGTGTGTCTTCAAAAACAAAAGAAGCTTCTAGCTCGTGTTGCAAATAGGTGTCAGGTCCAGAAGCGAACCCTTTGTTCATGCGTCTTTTGGCGTAGACATTAATAAGGTTAAAGGCAATTTCTTTAACGCGTTTTTTGGTTTTTTGCTTGATTTTCTTCCATGCACCAGAACCTAATTTATATATTTTGGGTGCTGCGCCGTCCTTTCCATTGTACTTCGAAATTTTATGGAGTGAGTGAATACTCACATATAGCATATCTCTATCTCCATAAAAAAGTTTGATTGCGTCTTGTGTTTTTCCCTCAACATCTATGCGCTGTAGACCGCCAAAAGTTCCAATACCATGATCGATATGCGTCACGTAATCGCCGACCTCTAACTCTGTCAGTGCCTTTAGAGACAATGCTTGTTTTTTGGCGTAGCCATTTTTTAACCTGAATCTGTGATAGCGTTCAAAAAGCTGATGGTCTGTATAACAGACAATATGCTCATCTTCATCTACAAAACCTTGAAATAGGGGTGCCACCCAGCAATGAAAAGATGTTTCAGGCGCAAGTTCCTCTACAATTTGAACGAGTCGTTTTTTCTGTGCCTCAGAAGCACAAAATACGTGATTGACCAACTGCTTTTGTGTGTTTTCGTTTAAGTGGGTAACAAACCAATCGAATTTACGCTGAAAATGCGGCTGGGGATGGCATTCAAAAACCACAGCATTGTCTTTGCTTGTTGAAGTAAAATGCACTTGTTTGTGTATAGCTAAATTTTGCTCAAATGCTTTTCCATCCACAAATAGGGCATTGGGCTGTAACCGCTTAATTTCACCAGAAAGCGCCGCATATGATTTTTCTGCGTGTGCGTATAAATGGTCTAATGAAGTTTGAATAGCACTCGTATTTTGTACACAAATCAAACTTTCCCTTGCTATGAATGACAACAGGGATTGTCGCTTTTCGTCTAGTTCTTTTTGTTCAATATTGGCCAAGACGTGTATGGCGTTCAAGGCTTGAGTTGAACGCTGACTGGTTATGTCAAAACTGCGAATGGTGTCAATTTCATCGCCAAAAAATTCAATGCGGAAGGGTTCTTCATGGCTGTAAGAGTGCACATCCAAAATACCCCCACGAACGGCAAATTCACCAGGCTCTGAAACAAAGTCTACCCGCCTAAATCCAAAGTCAAACAGCGTCTCGTTGACAAAATCAATACTCAACTCATCTCCCTTTTTTATGGATAAGGTTTTGCGCTGTAATTCTTTTGGGGTTAACACTTGTTCTGAAAGCGCCTCAGGATATGTAATGACGAGCTGCCTAGGGTTATTTTTGATTTTTTGAAGCACCTCTGCCCTCATCAATACATTGGCATTTTCCGTTTCTTCAGTCGCATAGGGACGTCGGTAACTCGATGGAAAAAAAATGGGGGCATCAGCAAGTAATACCTCCAAATCATTTAGGTAATAGGCCGCTTCTTCTTTGTCGTTGAGTACCCAAACTAAAGTGGCGTTGTGTTGTTCGAACAACGACTTGACTAAAAAGCTGTGTTTTGACCCAACAAGACCAGCAGCAAATACGCTACCATGGTCTAAAGCGCTTTGGTAAACGGCTCTAAATTGAGAATTGTTTTGATACAGAACGGGAAGTTCGTTCACGTGTGCTTTTTGACAAAAATACAAAGTAGTTGGCGTGTCAGCCTCAAGAACGTTATTTTTTAAACAAATTAGTACTTTCCTGTGAGGGAATTACACCCCAATATTCGTTAGAGTTATTACATTTGCCACCCGATGGATAATCTAATCATTCGTAATGCCACCAAGAACGACGTGCCTGCCATACTCGGCTTGATTCAAGAGTTGGCAACATTTGAGCGTGAACCGGATGCTGTAGCAGTTACAGAAGCTGAACTTCTGCAGGATGGTTTTGGTGAAAACCCAGCGTTTGGCTGCTTTGTAGCTGCCATTGAAAATAAGGTAGTTGGTATTGCCTTGTATTATCCTTGCTATTCTACCTGGAAAGGTAAGTCTTGGCATTTGGAAGATTTGATAGTAACGGAACCTCACAGAGGAAAAGGAATCGGATTTGCGTTGTTAAAGAAATTTATCTCTTTTGCCCATAACACGGGAGTACGTCGAATCCAATGGGTGGTATTGGATTGGAATACCCCCGCCATTAATTTTTATGAAAAACAAGGTGCGTCAACTCTGTCTGACTGGAACATAACTCAAATGACAGAAGGCGCCATGCAAAAATTTATAGCAGAACAAGATGCGGGTATTTAAATTTGGAGGAGCTTCGGTAAAAGATGCAGAAGGCGTAATTAATGTCGTAAAGGTGCTTACAGAAATGGGACATAAGGATACACTAGTTGTTGTATCGGCTATGGGGAAGTCTACCAATGCTTTTGAAGGCGTTGTTGATGCCTATTTCGAAAACCCAGATTCATGTAAGGCTGCCTTGCACGAACTGGAAATGTTTCACCAAGAGATAGTGGAGACGCTATTTAATGGCGCACATGGGCCTGTTGCCGAACGGGTGAAAAACCTGTGTGCTCAATGCGAGACTTTTTTAGCCAATAACCGTTCGCCACACAGGGCATTTGTTTACGACCAAGTGGTAAGCTTTGGCGAGTTGTTATCAACTTCCATTATTTGTGCTTTTTTAAACCATTTAGGTATTGCAGCAGAGTGGGTTGACGCACGAAGCTGTATCAAAACGGACAACTTCTACCGCAGTGCACACCTCAATTGGGAGCAAACACAAGCGGCCATACAAGACCAAATCCAAGGGAATGTATTAAAAGTTACCCAAGGATTCATTGCCTCCGATGAAAACAACTTTACCACTACCTTGGGTCGAGAGGGTTCAGATTATTCTGCTGCCATATTTGCTTATTGTATAGGTGCAACAGATGTGACGATATGGAAAGATGTACAAGGCGTTTTGAATGCCGACCCACGCGTGTTTGATAAAACACAATTACTTGAGCATATTTCATATCAAGAGGCCATAGAGCTTGCTTTTTACGGGGCATCTGTAATTCATCCGAAAACGCTACAGCCTCTCCAAAGAAAAGAAATCCCTCTTTATGTCAAATCCTTTTTAAACCCAAAACAAAAAGGCACTAAAGTGGGCAAAGGTGTGCGTATGCAGCCCGAAATTCCGTGTTATATTGTTAAAAAGGGCTTATCGCTATTGCGCCTGTCAACACGAGATTTTTCTTTTGTAGTGGAAGACAACATCAGCGATATATTTAAGCTTCTTCATGAACATAAGATGTCGGTTGATGTAATTCAAAATTCCGCCATTAGTTTTTCGGTTTGCGTGCAAGACAAGTATCGCAATATGGATGCCTTACTTCTTTCATTACGATCACGCTTTGATGTAAAACACACACCTGATGTATCCCTTTATACGATCCGTCATTTTGAGGAAAATTCCGCAGCATCTCTACTGAAATCAAAAGATCTTGTGCTCGAACAACGAACAGCTACCACCCTACAATTGGTGTTAAAATAACTATATTTGGGGAATACGCACCCCAATGCCTCTAGTATATCCTAAAGATGTTGCCTTTGCCCTTGGACTGTCCAAAATTGGATTTCTAGGGCGCCTTATTGCTCGTATTGTAATGTGGTTTTTGCGCCTACATAAAATCAACACCATTTATGACCGTTGTGTTGCAAATAGCGATGAAGCCCACTTTACCTCCTCACTTTTGTATCAATTTAGAGCCAACTATCACATAAGCTCTTCGGAACTAAAGCGTATTCCATCCAAAGGTCCTGTGGCGCTTGTTTCAAATCATCCCTTGGGGGGATTGGATGGCATTATGCTTATACATTTATTGCAAGACGTACGTCCTGATTCTAAGTTGATGGCAAACTTCATATTGGAGCGTGTTACCTTACTAAAAAAATGGTTTATAGGCGTGAACCCCTTTGACGATAGCTTGACATCAAAATCAAGTGTAGGTGGATTTAGACAGGTATTACGCCACCTCGATAATGGCGGTCTATTTGCGGTTTTCCCCGCGGGTGAAGTAGCTTCAAAAGTAAAAAGACAGGTGCCCATTGATCCCATTTGGAATATCGCAACCATGCGCTTGATTCAACGCGCCAAAGTACCAGTTGTGCCCATTTATTTTCATGCAAGAAACAGTCCTTTATTTTATCGATTGGCCAAGATTCACCCGCTGCTGCGCACCGCTAGGCTACCTGCCGAATTATTGACACAACGTCAACGAAGTATTGCCATTCGTATAGGTAAACCCATTGCTGTAAAAGATCAAGAGAATCACCCATCTGTTCAAGATTACTCCGATTTTGTGAGGCGTAAACTATACATGCTTTCAAACATTTATGAGCATAAGTCCATTCTCAAACGTGTGCAAGGCCCTCTAAAGCGAAAAAACAAAAAGGTGATGCCAATTGCGCCTGCGGTGCCCACATCATCATTAGAGCGTGAACTAATCAATCTTAAAGACAACGACAAATCACTACTGGTTTCAAAAGACTATGAGCTGTTTTTAACGCCCTCAGACTTGATACCAAACATATTGACAGAAATTGGACGGCAGCGAGAGCTTGCTTTTAGGGCTGTTGGCGAGGGAACGAACAAGTCCTTAGATTTGGATCATTATGACAACGATTACCTACATCTGTTTTTGTGGGATCATAAAGCCCGTGCATTGGTAGGTGCTTATAGATTGGGTTTGGGTAAGCAGTTGATGGACACACAAGGCATATCAGGGTTTTATTTGTCTGAATTGTTCAAGTTTGAACCTGAAATCATGCATATGTTTAGCAACAGCATAGAACTTGGAAGGGCCTTTGTCTCACAAAAATATCAACAGCGGCCTATGCCACTTTTCTTGCTTTGGAAGGGCATTATTCACGCCACATTGCGCTATCCAGAATACGATTACTTAATGGGCAGTGTTAGCATCAGCAATCAGTTTTCTAAATTCACCAAATCCCTTATGATTGAGTTTATGCGTTCCCATTATTACGATCCCTATTTGGCGCAATACATCACCCCAAAAAAAGAATTTAAAGTAAAGCTTGACGATGCCGACAAAGAATTTGTATTTGATGAAACTTCAGCAGATTTGAACAAGTTTGATAAATTAATTGATGAGGTAGAACCCGGCGCATTGCGCTTACCGGTGCTTATCAAAAAGTACATCAAACAAAATGCTCGAGTGGCTTCTTTTAATGTAGACCCTCTTTTTAACAATGCCATTGACGGCTTGATGTACATCAAAATTAAAGACATACCATCCAGTACAGTAAAACCTGTTTTAGAAGAATTTCAGGCTTCTCTTGAGCAAAAAACCTATCAAAACAAATAGGAAAGCGCAAAGTTTTTACAATAGGCTTTAATTTCGTCTCGAGTTGCAGCAAAAGCTGCATGGATTTCATCTTCGTTTTCAGAAACAAGCTTCGATGGATCTGTAAAATTATGATGCCAGCGCTGTGCTTTTTCACTTGGGATATAGGGACAGTTTTGTTGCGCATGATCACAAACTGTTATGATGTGATCAAAGGGGATTTCTGCATATTCGTCTACATGGTTTGACGTGTTTTTGCTGATGTCAACTCCTGCTTCTTGCATGATGCTAACCGCCCTGGGGTTTAATCCATGGGTTTCAATGCCGGCACTGTAAACCGAGACATTTTGACCGCCAAAAAGCTGCATATACCCGTGTGCCATTTGACTTCTACATGAATTTCCAGTACAGAGAATTAAGATATTTATCATAGTGTGCTAAATAACAGTTATTTCAACAATAAAAGGTTTTCTCTAAGTTAAATTAACTTAAAAAATGGCCTGTATCTATCAGTTGTTTTAGCTTAGATAGGATCACTTCGCTCAATCGCAGATGACTTTGTGTGGTCCAACCTGCAACATGCGGGGAGAAAATAACCTGATCACTTACTGTCAAAAATGCCCAATCTTCAGATTGCGTCACATCTAAATCAAAAGCAGTAGTTTCTACATCAAGCACATCCAAGCAAGCTCCTTTTACTTTGTTGGCTTTTAGTCCTTTAACCAGGTGTTCAACAACCACTTGATTGCCACGTGCAGTATTGACAAGCCAAAATGACTTTTTCATACTTTCAATAAATGCGTGGTTTACGTATTGCTGCGTGCTCTCGTTCAGGGGGAGGTGAATGCTAAGAACATCTGCTTGGTCATGAATTGTGCTGAGCGGTACTTGGGTGGCATATTCATCTCCCACATTATCTAGAATGTCGTGACACAAAACACGAACGTCAAAGCTCGCCAATTTACGCGCAAACTGCTTGCCGGTATGTCCATAGCCAATGATACCTATAGTTTTTCCACCTAATTCTTCACCTCGATTTGCTTCTCTTTGCCACTCTCCTTTGCGTACTTGTTTGTCGCCTTGCGGTAATTTGTTCAGTAGGCTTAACAGCATGCCTAATGCGTGTTCGCCAACAGAAGGACTGTTGCCTTCTGGTGCAGCCACTACCTTAATGCCCATTGCTGCTGCTGCTTTGAGGTCAATATTTTCCAAACCTGAACCTACACGTGCAATAAATTTTAAGTTTTTGGCTTTTTGTAAAAAGGGCTCGTCAATGGAGAATCTACTCCTAAGCACGATGCCGTGATATTGGGCGATGTCTTGAGCGATAGCTTCTTTTGAAGACAGGGTGTCTACAATATTTTCAAACCCCAAAACGGTTAATTGGTCTACGAGAATGGGATGGTTTTCGTCTAGGTGTAAAATACGCATCATGCTAAAAGCCTAAAATGACCTTGGCAATATAGAAGAACAGAAAAATGCCAAAAATATCGTTGCTTGTCGTGATAAAAGGTCCCGTGGCGATGGCCGGATCAATATTGTTACGGTCTAGAATGATGGGCACAAAGGTTCCCACTAGTGCCGAGACTACAATTACACATAACATAGACAAGGCAATGGTAAGGCTAACGGAAGTTTCAAGGCCTGTAAAATACCCAAATATGAGTAAGAGTGTACTCAGAGCAACTCCGTTTATAAGGCTAAGCCCCACTTCTTTTATCAATCGATTAAATAGGCTTCCTTTAACAATATCATTTGCCAAACCTTGTACAATTATGGCCGAGGATTGTACGCCAACATTCCCTGCCATTGCCGCTATTAGGGGCGTAAAGAAGAAAAGGGTTTTGTAGGATGGGTGCTGCATTACTTGCTCAAAGCCTTCTAAAATAAACACACTGCCCAAACCGCCAATAAGCCCTAAAATCAACCATGGCAATCGTGCTCGTGTTAGTTCTACGATGCTGTCATCGGCTTCTACGTCAGAGGCAATACCAGCCGCCAACTGGTAGTCTTTGTCTGCTTCATCTTTGATAAAATCTACAATATCATCAATCGTAATTCTACCCAGTAATTTTTTTTCATCGTCTACAACGGGAACCGCTTCCAAATCGTATTTAGCCATAAGTTTGGCTACTTCTTCGCCTTGTTCGCTGATATTGACGTAATCAACTTTAGGAATAAAAACGCTTTTGACCTTGGCCTTTTCATTTGCGGTAAGTAAGTCTTTTAGGGACAGGCGTCCTATTAGAACATTTTCATCGTCAACCACATAAATAGAATGTACTCTTTTGACTTCTGATGCTTGTGTTCGCATCTCGCGTACACATTTGGTAATCGACCAATTTTCATTGACTTTGACCAATTCTTTTGCCATCAACCCACCTGCTGAGTCTTCGTCATAGGTAAGCAGCTCTTGGATATCTTGAACCCGCTCTTCGTCTTCTATTTGGGCAATTACCTCGGCCTGTCGTTTTTCGGGCAGCTCTGCAATCAAATCAACGGCATCATCGGTATCGAGCTCCTCTACCTCCTCAGCAATTTCCTTAACCGAAAGCAATTCAAGTATGGACTCTCGAATATCTTCGTCTACTTCTGTTAGTACGTCTGAGGTTTTTTCAGAATCGAGCAGTTTGATTAAATAAATTCCTTCATCAATTGAGAGTTCATCAACAATCTCGGCTAAATCGGCATAGTGGTATTCACCAGCGCGCTTTTTTAGTGCATTGGCATTGCGCTGCTCAATGTCGCTTTTGAATTGCGATAGGATTTCGTCATTGAGTTGAAAAGGTGTCATCAGCTATTTTTTGTGTCAACAATATAAATTCCGATACACCCAAGCGCTCTGGGCGTTCATCAAAGATACTATCTTCTTTTAAACTAGCCGAAAGCCCAAAGGATTTTAGGCTATTTCGCAAGGTTTTTCGCCGTTGTTGAAAGGCTGTTTTGACCACCCTAAAAAAGAGTTTGTCATCACAGGGCAATGCATAGTCTGCTTTGCGCTTCAATCGGATAACAGCAGAAGCTACTTTTGGGGGTGGGTCAAAAACAAATCGCGATACATTAAACAGGTATTCTGTCTCGTAGAAGGCCTGAGTTAACACCGATAAAATTCCATAGGCTTTACTACCCGGCTTTTCACAGATGCGCGCTGCAACCTCTTTTTGAAACATGCCCGCAAATTCGGGTACTCGTGTTCTTTGTTCAATTACGCGAAATAAAATTTGACTGGAAATATTATATGGAAAGTTTCCAATAACAGCTAGCTGCGCATCAAATTGATCGGCAAGGGATATTTTTAAAAAATCACCCTCCAAGATTCGATCTTCTAATTGGCTGAAATGCGTCTTGAGGTAGCTAACGGATTCGGTATCGATTTCAATTACGTGCGTGGTAAATGGTTTTTCCAGTAGGTATTGGGTAAGTACGCCCATTCCTGGACCAACTTCGAGCACATGATCATAACCCACTCCAGACAGGGTATTGGCAATGTTTTGCGCAATGTTTAGGTCGGTTAAAAAGTGCTGTCCGAGGTATTTTTTTGGGCGAACACTCATTTGTATGACTTCAAAAACTCTAACCGACTTGCAAAAGCCACCCAATCTTGAGGAAAAACACGATATAGTTTTTGCAATACCAGTTGATGGCCAATTTCTTTTACCCAACGCAAATGCTCGGGCTCTGGGCAATAGAATTGCATACTAAAGGTGGTTCCTTTAATAGGCTCAACCCCATCTACAAACTCAACACGCAACAAGTCTATTTGTTGTACGTTTTTGGCAATTTCGCGCAGTAACTCTTTATCAACGTGCGTCGCCCAATCTTTTTCAATATTGGGCTCAACGATAAAGGTGATGTTGTAAATCTGCATATCAGTTGATGATGTCAAACCCAGTGTAGGGTACTAGTACTTTTGGTATATGTATGCCATCAGGCTTTTGATGGTTTTCCAACAGTCCTGCCACAATGCGCGGTAGGGCAAGGGCACTTCCGTTGAGCGTATGTGCAAGTTGCTTTTTACCATCTTTCCCTTTATAGCGTAGTTTTAATCTATTGGCTTGAAAGGATTCAAAATTAGATACAGAGCTCACTTCCAGCCAGCGATTTTGCGCTGTAGAAAACACCTCAAAATCATAAGTTAAGGCAGCAGTAAACCCTAGGTCGCCCCCACAAAGGCGTAGTATGCGGTAAGGCAAATCCAAGGAAGCTAAAAGTGTTCCTATATGATCTACCATTTCGTCCAAGGCAGCGTAAGATTTATCAGGATGTGATATACGTACCACTTCCACTTTGTCAAACTGGTGCAGGCGGTTAAGTCCGCGTACATGTGCGCCATAGCTTCCTGCCTCACGTCTAAAACAAGGGGTATAGGCTGTGAGTTTAACAGGTAATGCGTCTTCATGGATCAAGCTGTCACGGTATAGGTTTGTTACGGGCACTTCGGCAGTTGGGATTAGGTATAAGTCATCCTCTGTAACGTGATACATTTGCCCTTCTTTATCGGGCAATTGCCCAGTACCTAAGCCAGAGGCTTCATTTACCAAATGGGGTACTTGTACTTCGCCATAGCCAGCAGCTGTATTAAAATCTAAGAAATAATTGATTAATGCACGTTGTAGTTTGGCACCCTTTCCCGTATAAACGGGAAATCCAGCGCCTGTGATTTTTGCACCCAATTCAAAGTCAATAAGCTTGTATTTTTTCGCCAATTCCCAATGTGGCAATGCAGCATCGTCTAGGGTTGGGATATTTCCTTTTTGGAGAACTTCTTCGTTGTCTTGATCAGAGTTACCACTTGGAACACTTGGGTGTGGAATATTGGGCAGCTGATAAAGCACTTCTTGTAACTGGGTAGTGACTTCTTGTAAGGTGTCTTGAAGTTCTTTTGAGCTGGCCTTAAGTGCAGCAGACTCTTGTTTTTTAGCAGTTGCTTCTTCGCTAGCCCCTTGTTTGAATAGCTGTCCAATTTCTTTGGCAATGGCATTGGCTTGTGCTAGGGTTTGGTCAAGTGTTGCTTGGGTAGCACGTCGTTTTTCGTCCAAGGAAAGCAATGTCGTTAATTGAGGCGCAGCATCGATGTTGCGTTTTTGCAACCCAGCTACCACTTGGTCAAAATGTTCACGAACGTGTGCAGGAATCAGCATAATCGTATTTTTTACAAAGGTAAAGTTTTGTACTCAGTCAGAATAAAATCCTTGTCTTTTTCCAACTGTACTTGTAAGTCTGCCATAGAATCAAATTTTACTTCGTCTCTAACTCGGTCTAGTAAAGCCACTTGCAGTCGTTGATCATACACGTTGCCAGACCAATTGATGATGTGCAGCTCTATGCTCTGCTGTTGGCCGTTTACTGTGGGATTTGTACCAATATTCATCATCCCCAAATACCATTTGTTTGCGATGTTCACTTGCGAGGTGTAAACCCCTTCTTTAGGGATGATTTTATCTGGATTTTCCACGGAGATATTGGCTGTTGGAAACCCAATAGTTCTCCCTTTTTTGTGTCCTTTGATCACAGTGCCTGTGAGGGTAAAGGGGTGGCCCAAATAGGCGTTTGCCGTTGTGATGTCGCCTGCGGATAAAGCCGTTCTAATTTTGGTTGAGCTTATGGAAATATTATCCAATTGTTGGGGATTGATTTGGGTAACGCCAAAATCATAGATATTTCCGAAATGCTCGAGGTCATCTACGGCAGCTGCACGGTTTTTTCCAAAGCGGTGGTTGTGGCCAATAACAATTTCTTTGGTATTGAGCAGTTTGAGCAGTATGGCTTCAATGTATGCTGCAGCACTCAATTGTGAAAAGCTTTTGGTAAAAGGATGCACCACTACATGGTTTAGGCCATGGCGCTCTAGAGTTGCAGCACGTTCTTCTAATGTTTGGATAAGCGGCATAGGCGCGTTGGGCTGAAGTACTTTCCTTGGATGTGGATCAAACGTCAACAACACAGATGCAAGCCCTGATTTTTTTGCTTTCTCAACCACCTGCGTAATGATTTCTTGATGTCCTAAGTGTACGCCGTCAAAAGTACCCACGGTAACTATGGTTTTTTTTGAAGTTGTAAACGTAGCGCTGTTTCTAATGATACTCATGCGGGGTCTAGGGCATTTCCATTAAACGTATTCATGGCATTTGACGCACCATCTCCCACAAAAGACAAACTTGCCTGTGCTGCTTTGTCTACACCAAAAGGGAGTAAGGTAGCCTCGTCTTTTGCCCATGGCTGCAGAACAAAATCAACTTGCTTGCCCCTACCAAAGGCTGAGCCAATTCCAAAACGCAGTCTTGCATAGGCTGTTGTATTTAGTTGGTCACAAACATCTTGTAGGCCATTGTGTCCTCCTGCAGATCCTTTTTGTCGCATTCTCAAGGTTCCGAAGTCCAAGTGGATGTCATCTGTAATGACCAATATATTTTTTAGGGGAATATTCTTTTGTTTCATCCAGTAGCGTACGGCTTTACCGCTTCTATTCATAAAGGTACTGGGCTTAAGTAGGTAAACTGTTTTTCCATTATGCCTGAAATGGGCTAGGCCGCCTAGGCGGAGGGTTTCGAAACGAACTTCCTTTTGCTTTGCTACTTCGTCGAGCACCTCAAATCCGATATTGTGTCGGGTACCGCTGTATTCGGGGCCTATGTTACCCAAACCAACAAGCAAAAAAGATTTCATAGCCGTTTCATTTTTTTTGGCTGATGAAAAAAAAGGAATGCGAAGTTTCATCAGTGTAAAAATAAAAAAAGCATCCCAGTGTTTCGTAGGATGCTTTAAAAAATTGATTTATTTTAATCCTATCCTTCAGCAGAAGCGCCTTCTTCAGTACTTCCTTCAGCACCTTGCTCAGCTCCTTCAGCTCCTTCTTCAGCACCTTCCACTTCATCTTCGATTTTAAGTGAAACTCTGGATGTACGTACTTGACATACAACGGTGTTGTCTGGGTGTAAGAATTTGAATTTTTCGTCAGCAACTTCTGTAACGTACAACTTGTCTCCAAGCTCAAGTTCAGAAATATCTGCTTCGATTACGTCAGGCAAATTGGCTGGTAAAGCCCGTACTTTTAGCTTGCGCTTGTTACGACTTAATACCCCACCTGAGTTAAGTACACCTGGCGCTGCTCCTTTAATCACAACAGGAATATTCATAGAAACTTCCTTGTCGTCAAATAATTGATAAAAGTCGATGTGTAGAATTTTATCAGTAACAGGGTGAAACTGAATGTCCTGCAAAATGGCATTAAACGTTCCGTTATCGCCTAGGTCGATAACCACCGTATGCGCATTAGGAGTATATACTAGCTTGGCAAACGCTCTTTCGTCTGCAGCAAAGTGCACTGGCGTTTCCCCTCCGTATAATACGCAAGGAACCTCTCCAGCATTACGTAGGGCTTTGGTAGCTACCTTGCCCACGCTTTCTCTTTTAGATCCGTTGATGGTAATTGATTTCATATTTGTTGTTTATTACATTATAAATTTGCTTGAGATAGACTCGTTGTGGTGTACATTATACATCACATCAGCAAACAATTGAGCACAGCTCAATACTTTAATTTTTTTACTCTTTTTCGCAAGCGGTATAGAGTCGGTTACGATGAGTTCAGATAATTGTGATGCTTCAACACGTTCGTAAGCTTCACCTGAAAGTAGGGGGTGTGTACAGACAGCACGTACGCTCTTGGCGCCACGTTCCATCATAAGATCGGCAGCACGAGTAAGTGTTCCTGCGGTATCGACCATGTCATCTACTAATACAACATTTTTACCATTCACATCTCCAATGAGCTCCATATGCGAAATGATGTTGGCTTTTTTGCGTTGTTTGTAGCAGATAACCACATCGCTTTCTAAAAACCGTGAATAGGCATATGCTCTTTTCGAACCACCCATATCTGGTGAAGCTATGGTAAGGTCGTCAAGATTTAGTGACTTGAGGTAAGGCAAAAACAATGAGGATGCAAACAAATGATCAACGGGTTTTTCAAAGAACCCTTGAATTTGATCGGCGTGCAAATCCATGGTGATGATGCGTGTAGCACCGGCTGTTTCCAACAATTTGGCTACTAACTTAGCCCCTATCGGAACTCTTGGTTTGTCTTTGCGGTCTTGTCTTGCCCAACCAAAATAAGGCATCACGGCAGTAATATGTCGTGCTGATGCGCGTTTGGCAGCATCGAGCATAAGCAACATTTCCATCAAATTATCGGATGTGGGGTTGGTGGAACCTATTATAAAGATACGTGATCCACGAACCGATTCTTCGAAGGAAGGTTGGTATTCACCATCGCTGTATCGAGAAAACAGTACATTACCCATAGGAATGCCGTATTGCTTAGCAATCTCCTTGGCTAAGGTTGTACTTTGCGTACAAGCAAAAATCTTCGATTCGATGGTTGTTTTTCCCATAGTTTTTTGTGCGGGATGCAAATGTAGGAATTTATTTGAGCCTGCATAAATGCTTGGCCGTTTTTTCTTGGCAAGCATTAAAAATATTGGCTACATTTGCCTTCCTTTAGCCTCGGTGGCGGAATTGGTAGACGCGCCGGATTCAAAATCCGGTTCTGCAAGGAGTGTGGGTTCGATTCCCACCCGAGGTACTTAGCCCAGCATAACGTTGGGCTTTTTTATTTCAATACTGCCCTTAGTTTGGCTTGCGTGGGCGTGAACAGCTTTGTTGCATAGCTATTTTGGAGCTGTAGCCCACCACACGGAACTGGGCTCAGGCAATTTGTCAATCCTAATGGGCGCGCCTATTTTTGGCGACACTATGGGAACGCCGAGTGTTCTGGCTTTTTTGCGAATCTGCAATATGGGGGCAGTCCAGGCATGCGATGATAGTTTGAATGCACCCCAATGAATGGGCATAATTGCTTTGGCTTTTAAATCCAGCCCTGCTTGTGCGCTTTCTTCTGGGAACATATGAATATCTGGCCACATGGTATTGTATTGACCGCATTCAATCAACGCAAGGTCAAAAGGCCCATAACTTTCTCCAATTTGCGCAAAGTGCTTTCCGTATCCGCTGTCCCCGCTAAAGTATATGTTCGCATCCTTGGATGTTATCACCCATGAACTCCATAATGTGCTTTTGCGATTGTTGAATTTTCTACCCGAAAAATGCTGTGCCGGGGTACATGTCAATTTAATGTTTTTAAAAGCAGCTGCTTCCCACCAGTCTTTTTCGTGGATTTTTGCACGGCTGACTCCCCAAGCTTCCAAATGGACGCCAACGCCTAGTGGGACAAAATAAGCGCCTACCTTATCCTTTAACTTTACAATAGATGCATAGTCTAAATGATCATAGTGGTCGTGAGAAATAATGACAGCGTCTATCTTGGGTAGGTTTTCTATTTCAATTGGTAGTTCGTCGCTAAAGCGTTTGCTTCCCAACCATGGATGAGGTGCTGGCACGTCACCAAACATGGGGTCGATGAGCATAACAGAACCATCCATATGCATCAAAAACGTGGAATGCCCAAACCAATATAATTTGGTCCCATCTGCTGAGGCGGTAATGTCTGCTGGGTCTATTTTTTGAACCGCTATGTTTTGTTCAGGAACTCCGTTTTCAACGTTTTCAAAAAAGAATTTTCGGATAATTTTTAGGACTTTACTTAGGCTAAAATCTTTTGCAGTTTCTCTGTTTTGATTGTGAAAAACACCATTCTCGAACTGTTGGGAATCTACATATTGCTCTTGTCGTTCCTCGGCCACATCTCCTCCAAAAGAGGGGTAAAAAGCCACAAAGAGTTGAAAGCTAACAACTACTATGATTAGCAATACTCCAACATATAATACCATCCGACCTATTAGGGATTTTATTTTTTTCAATTCGGTGTACCTTATAAATATTTAGCTCGCTAAGATAGGTAAGTATGTTAAGGTTCCTTGTATGGTGTCGTAGCATCCCGCAGGGTGCTATGCACTATACACATTGTTGTGTTTTCGTTTTTATTTATTCAATTTCTTGTATTCCAATTTCTTTCAAATATTCATAGGTCTCGTCATAAAAGGCTTTCGGTCGTGTATGATCTAATTCACTGCTTTCAGGAACAAATATTACCATTCCTTGACGTGCCCTTGTGAGCAGAACACGATAAGTGTTTTTTAGATACTCCTTGTCTATTTTTTTATTTATGTTTTGCCATTTAGTCCCTTTGAAGTTTTGATATTTCCAATCAGTATTGTTAAGTTTTATTTGCTTTATTACAATCGTAAACTAAAGCTGTCAATACTTTATCCCAAACGAAACCCCAAACCACTCCCTAAATACTTAACCGTAGTAGAAGTCAAAAGACTCCTACAGCAGTGCGCCAACCTGAAGCACAGCTGTATTTTAAAAATTTTATATGGCTGTGGGGTACGTGTATCCGAGGTCCTTGCACTTAAAATTGCAGATATTGATTCCGCTTCCATGCGCATACATATCCGAGCTGCTCAAGGTAAAAAAGACCGTGTGGTGCCTTTGCCGCAAACATTGCTTCACAACCTGCGTCAATACTACCTAGCCTATCATCCCAAAGACTATCTTTTTGAAGGGCAACACGGCGGAAATTATTCCGCAAAAAGCATTCAAAACTTCATTAAAAAATATGCGCGAGAAGCCAAGATTCAAAAATCGGTAACGCCACACATGTTGCGCCATTCCTATGCCACCCACCAACTCGAAAATGGTGTCAACATCAGGTATGTGCAAGCGTTATTAGGGCATAACTCCATCAAAACCACCGAGCTGTACACCCACGTAACCAAAATCTCAAAAAATAACATTGCAAGTCCGCTAGATCATTTGTAGCCTTATACCGTTTTCAGCACATGGGTGACTATCCCCCAAATGATAAGCGCATTGTCTTCGGTTACTTGTAAGGGCTTGTACTGTTCGTTTTCGGGCATCAGCCAGACGCAGTCTTCAGCTACTTTGAGGCGCTTTACCGTAAACTCCCCATCCACAAAGCACACGGCAATTTTGCCGTCTTGGGGTTCCAAGCTCCGGTCAATAACAAGCAAATCGCCATCGTCCAGTCCTGCGCCCACCATAGATTGTCCTGCCACGCGCGCATAGAATGTAGCGGCTTTATTTTTAACCACAGCCTTGTCAAGGCTTATGCGTACTTCTTTAAAGTCGTCTGCAGGGGAGGGAAAGCCTGCAGAAATGCCTTCGCCCGCCAGCCAAACATCGGCTTCGTTGTTGGTGTCGGGGCTATAAAAATGGAGGGCTGTTGCTTTTTTCATCTTACCGTAATAATATCGTGAATGTCTGTGGTGTAACGTGGCGATAAGTGGGCTTGTTTCATTTTAAAAGTTCTGCTCAGATCTTGGTTGGCAAGTTTGATTTTATGTGGACCATACTTGCGATGCAGTTGATCGATGCGTTGCATCAGCGCCTCATGACGGCTATCTTCCCCATCAAACAACGTGAGCTGTTGGGCTGTCTTGGGTACAATTCCCGTAACCATTACCCCAGCTTTTTTATACTGAATACCGTCTTTGAAAATATGCTCTAATCCCTTTAGGGCATATTTGCTAATGGTCAAGCTCGACTGGGAGGCAAAAGGCATGGTAACCAACATACCGTTGCGGTATTGTGGCAAGTCGGGCATAAACGGATTGCTGCGAACAAACACATAAAGGGCATGACAACTGCTCCCTTGCTTGCGTAGCTTTTCGGCGCAAAGCGTTGCATAGGTCGATATGCGTTCGCGTAGTTCTTCATAGGAAGTAATAAGGGATTCGAAACTGCGGGTGGTAGCGATGGCTTTTTTAGGAGCAGCAATCATTTCCATGGGAATGGTGGCGGTTCCTTCCAAATCTTTTTTGAGGCGAAGCCCCACGATGCTCATTTGCTTACGCACCCAATCATCGCTGAGTTGGGTAAAGTCATAGGCGGTTTTCACTTCGTTCAGTGCGAGCCGGTGCGCGTGTTTGCGGCCAATGCCCCAAACGTCTGCAATGGGCAGCCACTTCAGTGCCTTAATGCGCTTTTCTTCTGAGTCAATAACATAGACACCCTTGGTTCTGTCAGCGAATTTTTTGGCCACACGGTTGGCTACTTTAGCAAGGCCCTTGCTGGGACCAAGTCCAATGCTAACAGGCATTCCAGTCCATTTGCCTACACGCTTGCGCATTTGTTGTGCATAAGCTTCCATATCATAATGCTCGAAGCCATCAAAATGTAAAAATGCCTCGTCAATGCTGTACACTTCCACTTCGGGCGTAAACTGACGTAAGACCTCCATCACACGTTGGCTCATGTCCCCATAGAGCGGATAGTTGGACGAAAAAACCTGAACCTTGTGCTGCCTAAAAAAAGACAAAAATTGGTGCGCGGGCGCCCCCATGGGTAGTCCAAGGGCTTTGGCCTCGTTACTGCGCGCAATTACACAACCGTCATTGTTGGACAAAATAGCTATAGGCTTGTCGTTTAATGTGGGTTGAAAAATGCGCTCACAAGAAGCGTAGAAGTTGTTACAATCGACTAAAGCAAACACATTCAAAACTACATTTTTTTACTATATAATGAACTAGTTTTTTTCAACGAAATCATGCGTTAATAAATGCAAATGCAGTACATTTGTTTAGTACAATTACTCCTAAATGGACAAGTATTCGTTTCTCAATGCAGCCCATACGGCTCATTTTGCGCAGCTTTACGACCAATACCTCATAAACCCTGATAGCGTAGAGCCCAGCTGGCGTGCCTTTTTCCAAGGATTTGACTTTGGTGTAGAAAATAGCGCTGAATATGCCGGCGATAATGTTCCTGAAGCTGTTCTCAAAGAATTTCGTGTTGTAAAACTTATTGACGGTTACCGTGGAAGTGGACACCTTTTTACGCGTACCAACCCAGTACGAGAACGTAGAAAATACAAACCTACCCTTGCCATTGAAAATTTTGGATTGACCCATGAAGACCTCGATACGGTATTCTCTGCTGGTGAAATCATAGGTGTTGGTCCAGCAAAACTGGCTGATATCATTGTGCACTTGGAACGTATCTACTGCGAATCCATAGGCTTGGAGTATATGTTTATCCGTCATCCGCAACGTGTAAACTGGATTCAAAAATGGATCAATAAGAACGGCAACCACCCCAACTTTAGCAATGACGAAAAAAAACATATCCTTAAAAAACTAAACGAAGCTGTTGCTTTTGAGAGTTTTTTACACACCAAATATGTAGGCCAAAAACGCTTTTCCCTAGAGGGAGGTGAAACGCTTATTCCTGCCTTAGATGCGCTTATTGAAGGCGCCGCCAAAGAAGGAGTGGAAGAATTTGTGGTAGGGATGGCGCACCGTGGTCGTCTTAATACCTTGACCAATATTTTCGGCAAGCCTGCACAAGATATTTTCAGCGAGTTTGACGGTAAAGACTACGAAGAGGAGGTCTTTGACGGCGACGTTAAGTATCACCTGGGTTGGACTTCAAAACGACAAACGGATGCTGGTTATCAAGTAAACATGAATATTGCGCCCAATCCCTCTCACCTAGAAGCAGTCAATGCTGTGGTGGAAGGCATTACACGTGCCAAACAAGATAATAACTACAACGGGGATACGCGAAAAGTAATGCCCATTCTTATTCATGGGGATGCTGCTATTGCAGGCCAGGGGGTCGTATATGAAGTGGTGCAAATGGCACAACTCGACGGCTACAGAACCGGGGGAACTATTCACATAGTGGTCAATAATCAAATAGGCTTTACCACCAATTATCTCGATGGGCGTTCAAGCACCTATTGTACAGACGTTGCCAAAGTCACCCTTTCACCCGTCCTGCACGTAAATGCTGACGACGCAGAGGCAGTGGTACATGCCATGCATTTTGCTTTGGCCTATCGCAACCGCTTTTCACGGGATGTATTTATCGATTTGCTCGGCTATAGAAAATACGGTCATAATGAAGGGGATGAACCACGGTTTACGCAACCTAAATTATACAAGGCCATTGGCAAACACAAAAATCCGCGTGATATTTATGCTGCCAAGCTGATGTCTAGAAGTGTAATTACTCAAGATGTTTTGGATGAAATGGAAACGATCTACAAAGAAACACTTGAAGAGAAACTTGAGGATGCACGATTGGCTTCCAACACGGTCATCACGCCATTTATGCAAGATCAATGGACAGGATACCAACGTGCCAAGCAAAAAGACATGCTTCAGCCTGTTGACACCTCCATTAAACTCAAAAAGCTGGATGCCATAGCAGCTACGCTTACGGAACTTCCTTCAGACAAAAAATTCTTGCGCAAAACAGAGCGTTTGGTAAAAGACCGCAAGGCCATGTATTTTGAGCGCAATCAATTGGATTGGGCTATGGGTGAGCTATTGGCTTATGGCGCCTTACTCTCAGAAGGGCATGATGTGCGAATTTCTGGACAGGATGTTGAACGTGGTACCTTTTCACATCGACATGCGGTAATGAAAGTCGAAGATTCTGAAGAAGAGGTGGTGCTTTTAAACAGCCTAAACAAATCCCAAGGACGCTTTAATATTTTCAACTCTTCCCTATCCGAATATGGTGTTATGGGCTACGATTATGGCTTTGCCATGGCCAGTCCAAATGCCCTGACCATTTGGGAAGCGCAGTTTGGAGACTTTAGTAATGGCGCACAAATTATGATTGACCAATACCTGTCTTCTGCCGAAGACAAATGGAAAATGCAGAACGGCTTGGTGTTGTTCCTTCCACACGGGTATGAAGGTCAGGGTGCAGAGCATTCCTCAGCACGAATGGAGCGCTATTTACAGCTATGTGCTAAAGACAATATGTTTGTGGCTGATGTAACCACGCCAGCCAACTTATTTCATATGTTACGCCGACAGCTTAAATCATCATATAGAAAACCATTGGTCGTATTTACGCCAAAAAGTTTGTTGCGACACCCGATGGCCGTTTCTTCAAAAGAAGCCTTGGCAACAGGCGAGTTTATGCCCTTGATTGACGATGAAAGTGTTCAGGCAAAAGCCGTAAAAACATTGGTGTTATGTACCGGTAAGTTTTACTACGACTTGCTCGACGCTCGGACAGCTAAAAAACGCCATGATGTAGCCCTTGTACGGTTAGAACAACTCTTCCCTTTGCCAAAAAGAGAATTAGAAGCGCTTTTTGCAAAGTATGCCGATGCCGAATTGGTTTGGGCACAAGAAGAGCCGCGGAACATGGGTGCTTATGGACATTTGCTGTTGCACTTGCCTCAAGCACGCGATTTTCGTGTTGCTTCGCGCCGTTTTTATGGTGCGCCTGCAGCGGGCAGTTCAACACGATCTAAGCGAAGACAACAAGAAATTATTGAGTACGTATTTGATAAAACCAAAGACAATATGCGCTAGTGCGCCAAAACAGGAGTTATGATTTTAGAAATGAAAGTGCCCTCTCCGGGCGAATCCATATCGGAAGTAGAAATAGCCGAATGGTTAGTTAGTGATGGGGATTATGTAGAAAAAGATCAAACCATTGCTGAAGTTGATTCGGACAAGGCTACCCTTGAGCTCCCCGCAGAACAAAGTGGGATCATTACACTCAAGGCAGAAGAAGGTGACGCCATTGCCGTGGGTGCCGTAGTGTGCCATATAGACACTGCTGCAGCAAAGCCAGCAGGACAGGATGCAAAAGCGGCCCCAGCCAAGGCGCCTATTTCACAAAATACGGCAACAGCCGCCCCTGCTCAAACAAGCTATGCTACTGGAACAGCTTCACCAGCAGCACGAAAAATTATTGCTGAAAAAGGCATAGATACCGCAGCCATTACAGGCACTGGTCGTGATGGGCGTATTACAAAAGAAGACGCTATAAATGCTGTTCCATCAATGGGAACTCCTGCAGGCGACAGACCCACTTCGCGTAAAAAAATGTCCATGCTACGACGAAAAGTAGCAGAACGCTTAGTAGCTGCTAAAAACGAAACGGCCATGCTCACCACATTCAATGAGGTTAATATGTCGCCTATTTTTGCCTTGCGTAACGATTATAAAGAAGCCTTTAAAGCAAAGCACGACGTTGGACTTGGGTTTATGAGTTTTTTCACAAAAGCCGTAGTGCGTGCCCTAAAAGAATTCCCAGACGTAAATTCCATGATTGATGGCAACGAACAAATCTTGCATGACTATTGTGATATCAGTGTTGCCGTTTCAGGGCCTAAAGGACTTATGGTACCTGTAGTTCGAGGTGCAGAAGCCATGAATTTTAAAGAAATTGAAACTGAAATTAAGCGTTTGGCCATTCGTGCTCGTGATGGACAAATCACGGTTGATGAAATGACAGGCGGAACCTTTACCATTTCAAATGGCGGGGTTTTTGGTTCTATGCTTTCGACGCCAATTATCAATCCACCGCAGTCGGCAATTTTGGGTATGCACAATATCCTTCAACGTCCAATTGCAGTTGATGGAAAAGTTGAAATTCACCCTATGATGTATGTGGCTCTTTCTTATGATCACCGCATTATTGATGGGCGTGAGAGTGTAGGCTTTTTGGTAGCAGTTAAAGAAGCACTAGAAGATCCTATTGCACTGCTTATGGATGGCGATGCTAAAAAAGCATTGGAACTTTAACCGTTAATCGCCACTACTTGCTCCACCTTTCCGGGAAGCATTTCGCGCATCATGGTTTCGATGCCATTCTTTAGTGTGAAGGTAGACGATGGACATCCACTACAAGCCCCCTGCAAAACCACATGTACGGCCTTGGCTTCTTCATCAAACGATTGAAACACAATATTCCCACCATCTGATGCTACGGCTGGCTTGATGTACTCATCCAAGATACGCACGATTTCCTGTTCCGTTGGGCTGTAGTTGACTTCCGCATTTGCTGTTTCCTCAGAAACTGGGCTAAATCCAGGAGACAAAACAGGCTTATTTTCTGCAATGTATTCTCGTATAAAAGTGCGCACCTGTTGAACCACTTCTTCCCACGTTGAAATATCATATTTAGTAATGGACACAAAGTTTTCGTCCATATAAACCTCTTTGACAAAAGGGAAGTGGAACAAGGCTTGGGCTAGAGGTGCCTCTTTGGTTGTGTCAATGGAAGTAAATTCCACACTGGCAGGCACTAGCTTTTTGTTTGCTACAAACTTCATAACAGCAGGGTTGGGGGTACTTTCGGCATAAACACTAGCCGGAGCTGCTTTTTTCGTTTTGGTGATTTCACCTCCGTCAGCAAGATATTTTTCAAGTTGCTCAAGTACTTCATCTTGTACATCGCTCCATTCCACAATAGGAAAACGCTCCAAGGTTAATTGGGTGCCGTTGAGCGTTACAGCCTTGACAAACGGCAAGTAAAACAATTGCTGCGCTAAGGGAACTTCAGCAGCTTCTGAAACATTATTAAACGCATATGCACGCTCAACAAGTGGGGTTTCGGTACTAAAAACGAGTAAATCTGGATTGTCAGACGGAAAAATGCGAAATCGGCTCATAGACTTTTTATGCAAAAATACGTATTAGAACTGTAGTAGCGTGCACACAGTAGATTTTTGTATTTTGCAGTATGCTAATCAAAACCATCTTGGGCCACACGCCTTCTTATGGCGAAAATTGTTTTTTTGCTGACAACGCTACCCTCATTGGAGATGTGGTTATGGGCGATTCTTGTTCGGTTTGGTTTCAGGCAGTAGTCCGTGGCGATGTACACCGTATTCGCATAGGGAACCATGTCAATATCCAAGACGGGGCTGTTATTCACGCGACCTATAAGACTGCTCCCACTACCATTGGGAATAATGTGTCTATTGGGCACAATGCCATTGTACACGGATGCACCATTCACGATAACGTATTGGTTGGAATGGGAGCAATCATTATGGATGACGCTGTTGTGGAATCCAACTGCATTATTGCTGCTGGGGCGGTAGTGACCAAAAATACCACAGTACCGTCTGGAACGGTGTTTGGAGGTATGCCTGCCAAAAAGATTAAAGACACCTCACCCGAACTGATCTCAGGAGAAATAGCACGTATTGCAAAAAATTACAGCCTGTACGCAAGCTGGTTTAAGGACTAAATTTCAACCTCACTAACTTGCTCAACACCAAAAGATTTCCAGACGTCAAATTCCGGAGAAGTAGTGCTGTAATAGGCGGTAGTACCTCCGCTCGAATTGTGGAGGTTGTGTAAGTCTAGTAGTCTATGCGTTTGTTTGGCAATCGCAGTGCTGCAATCCACAATGGTTACATGTTCCGGCAGTATTTTTTTTAGGGTATGCGTTAGAAAAGGGTAGTGGGTACACCCAAGGACCAAGTGGTCAATGGGTTTTTCTAGCATAGGGGATAGGATTTCTCGCAGTTGTTTTTCAGTTGCTTCGCTAGCTTCCTTGCCTTTTTCCACCAAAGCAACCAATCCGCGCCCCACTTGACTGATTACTTCGAGGCCTTGGGTATAATCTTGTGACGTTGTTTGAAAAAGTGTACTGGTAAGCGTTCCAGCAGTTGCCAATACACCTATAACACCTGTCTGACTGCCAAGTGCTGCTGGCTTAATGGCAGGTTCAATGCCCACAAAAGGCATCGAAAAGTGTGTCCTAAGGTGCGCAATGGCATTGGTTGTAGCCGTGTTACAGGCCACTACGATTAGTTTACAATCTTGAGCGACCAACCAATTGGTGATGGCTACGGCACGTGCTTTAATGGTTTCTTGTGATTTTTCACCATAGGGGGTATAGGCTTGGTCGGCGACATATATAAAGTCCTCATCGGGGAGCATTTCTTTAAGTGCATTTAGCACAGATAATCCACCTACTCCAGAATCAAAAACACCAATGGGTTTAGAACGCATGCTTAAAAATAAAAAAACTGCCTCGAAAGAAGGCAGTTTTTTAGCGATAATATGTTATGACGGGTTTAGATGCCCAGGGCTTTCTTAACGTCAGGCGCAAGGTCTTTGCCTTCAGCCATCAATAATGCACCACCAAGACTTGCATCAACTACGTAGTCAAAACCTTGTGCTTTGGCAACTTCTTGCACCTTAGCACGCGCATTTTCAATGATAGGACGCAACAGGTCTGCTTGCTTCTTTTGGATGTCTTGAGAAGCCGTTTGACGGAACTGTTGGATGTTTTGCTCCATACCAGCTAGTTCTTGTTGACGGGCCTGATTGGTTACGTCTGTTTGATTTTCAGCTTCAGCAGAATACGTTTGCAACTTGGTTTGGTATTCCTTTATTGAAGCTTCGATTTCCGTTTGGTAATCTTTTTCTAGTTTTTGTACTTCTTCTTGCGCAGCAATTACACTTGGCATTTCGCTTATGAGCTTTTGGAAGTCTAGGTGTGCCACCTTACTTTGTGCATAAGTTGCACTGCTAAGCATTAATATTACAGTTAGTAATAGAGTAGATAAATATTTCATTGTATTGAGTTAATTAAGTGTTACTTTTTTTGTTGTGCTTGTTTGCGTTTTTCTTCAAATTCTTTTTTTCTTCTTTCAAGTTCTTCTAGCCGTTCTTTTTTACGTTTGGCTAGCGCCTCTTCTTTTTCTTTTTTATTACGTGCGACTTCGGCTTCACGTTCTTGCTTTCTACGCTCGAGTTCAGCTTTCTTTGCCGCTTGTTTTTCTTCTGAGGTTAGGTCGGAAGTTGCCTCTTTTTTGGCTTTACCCCCCGATCTTTTAGCCTCTTTTTTACGCTGACGCTCAGCTTTTCTTTCTTCAAGAAGCTTTAGGCGTTCGGCCCTTTGCTGCTCTATTTTTTTCTTTCTCTCGTCTAAAGACGGATTTGAGCGTTCTTTGCGTTCTTCCTTTTTGGTTTCTGCCAAAAAAGCTTGTGCTTTTTTCTTGTCTTCAATTTCTAAGTATCGAATAACAAGGTCGCTAATATCGTATTTTTTTTCAGAATGTAACACAAGAATATCAGCAGTACTATCAAAAACATAATTTAGTTTTCGGTCAGTAGCAATTTCTCTTATGGCTGTCAGTATTTCATCCTGGGCGGGTTGTGCTAATAACAGCTTTTGTTTAATCCAATCGCCCTCAACTCCAAAACGTTGCTCAACGTATTGATCTAGTTTGTCCTGTTCAAAGGCAATATCATCTTCGCGTTCTTCAGCAATTTCTTCTGTGAGCAACGGTCTCTCGATTTCAAGGGCCTTTCTTTGCTCATCTAATTCTTTTTGCTTTGTGTCAATTTCGTTACGCCATGATACAATTTTGGCTTCCAAGTCTTGACTAGATTCAGAGAAGCCGCTATGTGCTGCTAAAACCTTCTCTATATGCAAAAACCCTATCCTCACATTGCGTTGCGCATATGTAAGACCTGTTACAAAAAAGCATAACATCAAGGACCAAAAAAAACGCATTTGCTTCTTTATTAGAATTGTTGTCCTATTATAAAGTGTGTTTCCCATCCGTTGGGGTTTAAGTCATTTGGCATTTCGCTATCAAACCCATATCCAAAATCTATGCCTAACAAGCCAAAAGCGGGCATAA
>OBMK010000750.1_pt1 | contig 30413 bp, 26 predicted proteins | sample 1539081 | NCBI WGS metagenome assembly OBMK01 (sample SAMEA3355528, study PRJEB22509) | marine metagenome | biome: marine; feature: river plume; material: water | place: USA | collected 2010-08-07 | depth 0.5 m | reverse complement strand
AAGTAGCCGAACTCAACCAAGACAGCGCGGGCTGGGACGCAGCAGATTATCCTATTGGAGCCTATATGATAACCCTACGTGCCAAAGGCACAGACAACAAGTGGTATAATGCGAAAGAGACGGTAACGGTGCTGCGGTAGTGATTGCTGATGGGGTGGATAGGAAAGCAAGGTTACGTTGGCCTCGCTTTTTTTAAGGTTAATCATCCTAGACATAACATTAAAGTCACATCTCCAGGGGCTTACGGTTCCATTCTTCTGGTGACAGAGCCTCACATATCAATGGGTTTACCTTGGCGTATTTCAAAATAGTGGTTCCGTCTTCCAAGTATATAAGGTCTCGTATCTCTTTGTCGAGTAGTCGTGTAAATAGTTGTTTGTTTACCTCGTAATACACCACCGTACCATTTTGATACGACTCTCGGTAGTCGATTTTTGCATATACATAGTCAAACTGGTGAGTGAGAAGATAGTGTTTACGCCATGTGTTTACGCCGCTAATGGCTAACGGTCCTCCGAAAAAGGACATCACCAACACCCAACTTATGAGTCGCTCGTAATTGAATCGAAAGGGCGTGTCTACAGACTTCGCTATAAATCGCGTGTAGGCTTCGTTTGCGGCAAGTACTAAAGCTATACTGAAGATGGCAAATCCAAGAATTAAGCGCTGACGGTCATAGCTCGCATAGTCAATAAAATAGTAGGAATACATGATTTGTAATCCCCAGATTAGGAAAGTTGTCAGACCCAACATGCGCAGGCTAAAAGGAAATTTTTCGAGTCCACTTTCGTATTTTCTTTTGATCCGCAGCTTGCGTTCTTCCTCCATCTCAACAGCACGCTGTCTTAAGTTGATCTGAGGAAAAACAGATTTGCGGTTTTTAAAATTATGTAATCTTTGTATCTCGAGCAAATACGCCAGTTTTAACTTTCGGTCGTACGCTTCTTTGGTTTCAGGATGAACAAGATGTTCTTTGGCTTGATTTACGTATTGTGTAATTTCAGCCGCACTTGGATCTGGGTTTATATCCGGATGAACTATCTTTATTTTAGCCTTGTAGGCCAGTTTTACCTCTGCTATACTTGCATAGTTTTCTACACCTAATATCTTATAATAATTTACCATACCGCATATAGCCTTTGCTATACTACTTTATACATTGCGATAGTAACACTGCTTTGGTGAAATTAAAAATACTTTAGCGCATGATTTCAGTTAAAGAGCTTCTTAAGCAAAATGTGTCTTTTATGCTATGTGAAAATATCCAAAAGCATTTCCAAGGGCAATACGACAATCGTCATCTTATCCATGTGAAGTGTTTCATAAGTACATCATTGGCTACACTATGTTGATACAAAAAAGAAGTAGACTAAGCTATGGCATTGGTTAATGGATTATTTTTGACAGCAATGTCATTATATACACAATCCATGCTCAGAGACGGCTCACTAGAAGGCAAAGTTATTTGGGTAACAGGCGGAGGAACCGGTCTAGGTAAATCTATGGTAAAGTACTTTGTAGAGCTGGGAGCTAAAGTGGCTATATCAGGGCGCAGAGAAGAAAAACTACAAGAAGCTGCCGCAGAAATATCAATTGAAAATGTTTTTCCTGTGGTATGCGATGTGCGTGAAAGCAATGAAGTAGAAGCGACAGTAAAAGCAATAGTGGCACATTTTGGAACGTTGAATGGCTTAGTAAATAATGCCGCAGGTAATTTTATTAGTCCTACGGAAAGACTTAGCCACAGAGCATTTGACGTCGTGATAGATATTGTGCTTAAAGGCAGTAAAAACTGTACGTTGAGTTGTGGTAAGTATTGGATAGAAAATAAAATACCAGCTAGTGTTTTGAATATCGTAACTACCTATGCTTGGACCGGCAGCGGCTATGTAGTGCCCAGCGCTACGGCAAAGGCTGGTGTCTTGGCTATGACTAGATCGCTAGCAGTAGAATGGGCTAAATACGGTATGCGACACAATGCTATAGCTCCGGGTCCGTTTCCTACAAAAGGTGCTTGGGATAGACTGTTTCCGAAAGAAATGTCAGACAAAATAAACTTAGAAAGCCGTGTGCCGCTGAAGAGAGTGGGACATCATCAAGAGTTGGCTAACCTAGCCGCATATCTCATGTCAGATTTTTCTGCTTATGTGAATGGGGAAGTGGTAACTATAGACGGTGGTGAATGGCTGCAAGGCGCTGGTCAGTTTAATCAGATGGAAGCAATAACCCAAGAAGAATGGGATTTTCTCGAAAAAATAGTACGTGCAAATCAGAAAAAATCCTAGAACATATTCTTTATCGTCATTCCTAGGTCATCTCTACACAAGGTGACATTTGAGACGAAAATTAATTCTTATTTTGAAATTATTTAAAAAAAAACATTGAAACACTATTTTACGCTTAGACGCCTTATGACAGGGCTTTTTCTGGTAGCTTTGATTTGCACAACCACGGTGACCTTAACCTACAGTGGTGGTATGTCAGCAGGGTATACGAATGCCCCAGGTGAGGCCAATTGTACCTCATGCCACAGTGGTAGCTTGCAAACCAGTGGAACAAATTACAACAACGTCAGTCTATCAGGAAATTTTACGGGCAATGGCTACATCCCAGACAGCACCTATACCATAACACTTACCTACTCTCAGAGTGGGAAATCTAAATTTGGCTATCAATTAACATGTCTCAAATCTAATAACACGATGGCAGGTAGTTTTTCATTGATTTCGGGTAATGCTAAATCATCTATAAACAATACTTCGATAAGCGGTGGTACCCGTTCCTACATGAATCATACTTCTAGTGGTAATTCGGGTAGTGGTTCTAATACGTGGATTTTTAATTGGACGGCGCCATCTACCAATGTTGGCCCGGTTACGTTTTATACCATTGTAAATTCGGCAAATAATAATGGAGGTAACAGCGGTGATGAAATTATCGCTAAGAATGTAACTATTTCTCCTTCCAATCTATTGCCAGTCGCTACTGCAAGCGCGAGCACTACAACACCTTGCCAAGCTTCGGGAGTTACGTTAAATGGCAGCTCAACCAATTCTGCTACAAGCTGGGCTTGGACCATGTCTGGCGGCAGTCCATCGGCATCAACAGCTCAAAACCCATCGGTAGTTTATGCTAATCCAGGCACATACAGAGCCATTTTGGTTACTAAAAATGCCAAAGGATTTTCGTCTCCTGATACTGTTACACTCGTGGTAAAATCTTCTCCTTCTGCATTTATTGCCGGTGGTGACAGAACTATTTGTCAAGGCGATTCGGTACTATTAAGCACCGCTTTTTTGCCAACAAATACCTATGCATGGAGCAATGGAAAAACATCAAATTCTATTTGGGTAAAAGACTCTGGGACCTACAATGTAAGCGTTCAAGCAACGAACGGCTGTGGCAGAGTAAGTAACAATGTGCATGTTGGATTTTACACCAAACCTAGCGCCACGTTGACGAGTAATGCTCGATTTTTCAATGATTCTGCTTGTGCCGGATCTCCTGTGCTATTACAAGCCAGCAGTGCCGCTTTTGATAGTTTTTACTACTACGCCAATAATGTGCTTGTGGCTACAACAGCGAGCAGTACGCAAACGGTAGGATTTGATTCTACCACCGTATTTGGTTTACGCGTTCGCAATGCTTTGGGTTGCATGAGTGATCTTACTACCTATCAAGTGATAAGCAGAAGTAAAGTAGATGCACCAGTGGTAAGTTGCCAAGCTTCTACACCTAGTAGTATAGATTTTGGTTGGACTAGCAAAGGCGGTCATAATGGCTATCAAGTAAGGATAAATGGAGGTAACTGGATAACGCCTTCCAGTGGTACAAGTGGGACTAAACATACCGTTGCTGGCTTGCAACCATTAGACTCTGTTTTATTGCAGGTACGCGCCATTGATGCGGCGCCGTGTTACTATGGTGAGGTTGGAAGTATTAAGTGTTACAGTCAAGCGTGCACACAGCTGCCTGCTACTATTACGGCTTTACCTGCAGTGTGCAAAGGAGATTTATGGACGATTACTGTGAACGGACTTAAGGACAAAAAGTACAGCCTTAGTATCAATAATAGCCTGCCTTTTCTGGATACATTAATCACCTTTAATCCTACCATAACAACCTCGTATACGATTGCCGTAACAGATTCATCTAACTTAGTGTGTCCTGCCAAAGAAATTGTGGTGCCCGTTAATGTAGATCGCATAGGTGATATAGAGTTAAAAACAGATAAAAGCGGTGCCTACTGTCCCGGAGATAAGATTACTTTTTCTGCGAATGATAGTTTAGATTACTTTGAGTTTTATTGGAATACGAATAAGGTGCAATCCGGAGGTGCAAATACGTATGAAAACCAAGTGATGGCAGCTGGCGATTCTCTCTACGTTATCGTAAATAAGGGCGTATGTTCCGATACGTCAGAGACCATCTACGTAAATATCGAACTAGCCTTAGATCTTAGTTTTACCTATATCCGAGATCGCAGTGTGTATACGTTTATTCCTGCTATCAAAGGATACCCTCGATATACTTGGGATTTTGGAGATGGAAGTGCGTTTAGCAACTTAGAAAGTCCTACCCATGACTATGCTAGCTCAGAGAGTAAAAATATAAAAGTTAATCTAGAAATAGAGAGTGTAAACGCCTGTGTTTATAATCAAGAAGAGACCATTGCTTTACCCGCATTTAGCAGCATTTCTGATTTTGCGTCGTTAGGATTAACGTTATATCCTAATCCGATGACCGATGTGCTTGTGGTTAAAAACACGAATCTTAAAAACAGTCGTTTGGTTATGATTAATGCGGTGGGTGAGGAAGTAATGAACCGTACCTTAAACGAAACTACAAGCATAAATGTGGCAGGTCTTTCTCCAGGAATTTACTTGGTAAAAGTGATCATGGATAATGCAGAAGCAACCGCTCGATTTATCAAAGAATAATAGCACTAAAAAGATTAGAGGTCTTGCGAGCTATGGCCAATAATGTAAAATAGGAGAGGTATTAGTGGGTTTCCATCCTGCCTTTCATAGTTTCACTTTGCATCAGTTTAGCTAAACTATCCAGCTGTGGTTGCAAGTCTATGCGTTGTTTTACGGTAAACTCTAGGTCTGGTTGGCCGGCATCAACCCATGCCGTGTACCAAAAACAACCTACCATGAATATGGCTTTTTTCATTCTGCGTTCCACCATCTGATTTAAAGCAGAATGATAGGCCGAAGAAAAGTCTCTGCTGTATACTTTTACCGTAGTTGCCCCTTTGCTTTCAAAGGAATACTTGGTGTTGGGCATACGTAAGGTAAGTTCTCGCTCCATCGCAAGCACCGAGTCTTTCGCGGCAAAACTCTCTGCTACTGTCTGCCAGATGGTGCTGAGTGGAGCATGTAAATAGACCGCTTTACCCGTGTAAAAATCATACTTAGTTACGAAAATTTCAGGTAATCTAGATTCCCAAAGTCCATGTATACCGTGTTGATTGGTAAGTTGTCCGTTATAGTTTTCGGTAGTATGCAGCGGCACATGAGCATCAGCTATGTAATGTCCCAAATCTGCACTGAGTTTTATTATTTTTTCATAGTCACGTTCTTTCATGGCTTTGGTGAGCCAGGCTTTAACCTTCATAATGTGCCAAGGTACAATACCATATTCCAATAAAGTCGCTTCAGAATATTTGGCTACGGCGCTATCCCACTGCATGGGCATAGTATCAATAGGCGCTAAGGTCTCGTAGTGGTCCAAGTCGATGTAATGTCGAGGGGCTTCATCGTCTACGGCATATCGTCGTTGATCGGCACGTACTGCAAACTCTTGTATATAGCCAATATTTTGCTTGTAGAAACCGAACATTTCAGGTGGAAGCGTAAAGCACGCTATATAATTTATTTCCTTGTGCGCGTAAAATCCCCACGGAATAGACGAGATAGAAGCAATGCACAAAATAAGGGCAAATAGAATTCTCACAAATGCGAAAATAGGGAAATAGATACAAGTCTAACTGGTGAATTACAGATTTTAAGGGAAGCTTTGGGGTGCTTTATCCTTGAATGCGTTAGGACGAGTTGTGCTGATGTTATTCCTTTTCTTTGTAATGATAGTGCACCGTGGTTTCCTCTTCTTCGGGCATATTCCAGTAGCCCAATTCATCGTCATCATCGTCGTCTTGCTCATCGTCAAAAAACGTCAGTCTTTGTGGTCCTTGATTACGATAGTACAAAGCCGTTAATACCCCACTAATGGCTCCCGCCAAATGTCCTTCCCATGAGATGTCTTTGCCTATGAGCAAACCGTAATCAGGGAATAAACCATATAATAAACTGCCGTATAAAAAGATAAGGATAAAAGATGCGGCTAGCATTTCTTTGTTTTTGGTTAAAAATGCATGCGTGACTAGAAAGAAAATAAAAGCGTAAACTAATCCACTGGCACCAATGTGGTTGGACCGATATTCTCCCATAAAAATAAGTAGAATTCCCGTTATGAGTACGTTAAGGATAAGGATGTCGGCTCTTTCTTTTTTAAAATAAGTAAATATGAAACCCATAGCCAGCAGTAATGGAACTGTGTTAGAAAAAAGGTGATCAAAATCACCATGTAAAAATACCATGGTAAAAATACCGTAAATGCCTCGCCATTCTCTAGGGTGCATCCCCCAAGCATTGAGATGAAGATCAAAACGCAAATTAATAAAAAAAACGAGCCATATAGCCACTATAATAAGCAGCGGCCATACCATAGCGTCAATTACTTTTAATATAAATTTTATCAATCTTAAAGGTCTATTTCAAATTACGTTCCGATATCAAAAGTATGACAAAATGCCTGATAGACCATGCCTAGTGTTCATGATTAACTGGTTTAGCGTATTATTTACCCTTTACCCATAGAGGCATTTGAAAAGAAAAAGCTAAACTTGCAGCCATCTAAAAAAAATGGCATTACAGTGTGGAATAGTGGGCTTGCCCAATGTAGGAAAATCAACGTTATTCAATTGTTTGAGCAGTGCAAAAGCAGAAAGTGCAAACTATCCGTTTTGTACAATAGAGCCAAATGTGGGCATGATTACAGTGCCTGATGAGCGTTTAAAGCAAATATCAGATATCGTTAATCCCCAAAAAATAGTTCCTACAACGGTAGAGATAGTAGATATCGCAGGTCTTGTTAAAGGAGCTAGTAAAGGAGAAGGCCTAGGAAATCAATTTTTGGGAAACATCCGTAATACAAACGCCATATTGCACGTGGTTAGATGTTTTGATGATGATAACATAACGCATGTAGATGGGAGTATAAATCCCGTTAGAGATAAAGAGATAATTGATACAGAGCTTCAGCTGAAAGATTTAGAAGCTATCGAAGCAAAAATTACCAAGGTCAAAAAACTAGCTGACTCTGGTAACAAAGAATCTAAAGCTATTTATGATATCGCCATACAGATAAAAGAATGCCTTGAACAAGGTAAATCTGCCCGCACATTAGACCTAGATCCTAAACACTGGGAGCTGGTAAAAGATCTTAATTTACTTACTGCTAAACCTGTTTTGTACGTGTGTAACGTAGATGAAGCAAGTGTCGTAAGTGGCAATCACCACACCCAAGCGTTTACAGAATCGGTAAAAGATGAGAATGCTCAAGTGATGTTTGTATCTGCTGAAATAGAATCAGAAATGATAGATATGGAAGAAGATGATAAAATCATGTTCTTGGAGGATATGGGCTTAAAAGAAAGTGGCGTGAATAGAATTATAAACGAAGCTTACAAGTTACTCAACTACTACACTTACTTTACGGCAGGTGTTAAGGAAGTACGTGCGTGGACCATCACCGCAGGATTTACGGCACCTCAAGCTGCGGGGGTTATTCATACAGACTTTGAGCGCGGTTTTATCCGTGCTGAGGTCATCGCTCTTGAAGATTTTTTAACCTTAGGATCGGAAGCCAAATGCAGAGAAGCGGGCAAGTTACGCGTGGAAGGAAAAGAATACTTAGTAAAAGATGGAGATATGATGCATTTCCGTTTTAACGTTTAATCACTAGCAATACTAGTTTTAAGCATCTTGTGATACCTAACGGAATAAAAGAAATCATTTTTAAAGTTAACATAGCGGTCTTATACTTGTACTAAATATCAAATGAAAAAAGCAATAAAATTAGCAAGTCTAGTATTTATACTGAGCATAACAGCCGCTGCTTGTGGCGACAAAAAAGAGTGTGAAGGAGATGGTGAAATAGCATGCTGTAAGTCGAAAGTAGAGACAACGGATTCCGCCGCAACTACCGAAATTAGTGGTGATGAACAAGTGCATGTGTGCTCTAATGCTTGTGAAGCAGATCCACATTCATGTCCACATCACACGCATGACCATTAATAGTTTTATTAAGTAAAAAATATTTTCAAAATCCTGTTAATCTGATTATCAGGATTTTTTTATGAATCCATCAACGAACATATCTGCAGTAATCATTACATATAATGAAGAAGCTCACATTGCAGAGTGCTTGGCATCATTGAGTGAGGTCGTTTCAGAAATAGTGGTGGTAGATTCGTATAGTACGGATGCTACTAAGGTGCTGTGCGCAAAGTATTCATGCAGATTTATAGAATATGAATGGCAAGGCTTTGCAGCTACTAAGAACTGGGCAAACGATCAAGTTTCTCATGATTGGATATTGTCTATAGACGCAGATGAAGTGCTCTCTCCGGCATTAATCCAGAGTATACAAGATGCTCAAAAAGATGGGCTGATGGAGGGTTTTGCATATCAGTTTAATAGATTGAATAACTATTGTGGTATTTGGCTAAAGGTAGCTGGTTGGTATCCAGATACTAAAGTGCGACTCTTTGCTAAAGGATCTGCACAATGGCAAGGAGATATTCATGAAAAACTGGAGCATACCCAGAAGGTTAAGGTAAAGCATTTGAAAGGGGATTTGTTGCATTACAGTATAAAAGACAAAGAAGATCACATAGCTAGGGTGAAAAAATACTGTCGATTGGAGAAGCCATATCCCAATCAAGTCATAGCACTTATAGTCGCCCTCAAAACATTTATAAAAAGTTACCTGATAAAAGGTGGTTTTAGAGCCGGAAAATTAGGTTTTCAAGTAAGTTATATATCTGCTCAAGCCAAATGGTGGCGGGGTAGGGTGTAAAAAAAGCCCCTTTAGTTTTCTAAAGGGGCTTTTTTGTAGATGCTAAATTAACTAGTGCACAAGTTCTTTGATGTGATCTTCGAGTTCATACTCATCGCCTTCCACATAACCAGTGTGCGTGTAAACAATGTTGCCGTTCTGATCTATAAGAAATGTAACGGGAGGGTTAACTACATTAAGCGCTCGTTGCAAGTCTCCATTTGGATCTAAGAGTACATCAAAATCCCAGTTAAATGCATTTACCATAGGTTTTACTTTGGCATAATTACGACTATCGTCCACACTCACGGCAACTAGTTCCATGTTGTATAATTCTTTCCATTCTTCTAAGTGCTCGTCCACATTTTTTAACTCTTTAATACAAGGCTTACACCAGGTAGCCCAAAATGAGATAACTGTTATTTTTCCGTTTTTACCATAATCGGCAATATTTACGTCCGTACCTTCTACATTTTTAAGGGTAACATCAGGCAAGGAAGCTAAGCTAGAATCTGACTGAGCGTAAGTAATAGTTGAGCCAGAAAGTATAAGTAGTAATGTTATTATTTTCTTCATGTGGGTTAATTTATAAATCTCAATGCGAGTATAGCTTCAATTGCTGTACCAATTGCAATTTTAAAGGCTAATTATTCAATTTTTTGCTAAAAAAACGGTCAGTAGTTAATTTTATCAGCTGATATATAGAGTATTGTATTTTTTTGAGAATGAATGTCTTGTTAGATCTAAGTGTCTACTATTAGGGGTTAATGCGTGAAACATAGGTCGCTAGCATAAGTTCGGATTAAAGAGACAATTTAGGTGTTTTGTGGTTACCTAGCTTCTGAATTTATTTTGAAGAAATGATACTTTTATTGACTGAAAGTACATTAGAATGTATATTGCGTCACTCTTATAAAATCGTATTTAAAACAAAAATCAAGAAATGAAAAAGATAGGTGTTCATTTAGGGCTGATGGTACTTTTGCTGATAGTTTTAGCCACAGGAACCCTGTTTTTCTTACGTGTTTATACCAAACATGATGGAGAGCTTGTGAAAGTGAAGGATCTAGATGGTGTAAAATCCAATAAAGCTATAGAAGTATTGGAAAGTATGGGGCTTGAGGGGGTAGTAACTGATACAGTTTTTAAAGATGGAGCAAAAAGACTAGCTGTAGTGAATCAAAATCCAGCAGCTGGACTTAATGTAAAACGAGGTAGAAAAATCTATTTAGTTATAAATACAGACAAGGTTCCTATGGTTATGATGCCAGACTTGGCAGAAAAAACATCTTTGCCGCAAGCGCAGAGTATTTTAAAAAGAGCCCATTTGAGATTAGGTAAAATAATTAGGCAAGTTGACGCATCGGTGCGCACTAAAAATGATGAGCCGGTACTAGCACAATACGAATCAGGTACTAATCAGATCCTAGCCCCAGGAACATTGGTTGAGCGAAACTCTGAGATAGATTTAGTGATAGGTGTACCTGCTAATTATTTTGACAGTGATAGTACGGCTATAGATGTTGTAGATGAGTTACCGTAAATATTGTTGATGAATACGATACTAATCATAACCGCCAGCCGTTTCAAAAAGATGAATAAAGGGATATTACTTCTACTAGCGTGCTTCATTTGTATTGGTTTTGCAAGCGCTCAAGTAACCACTTATCCCGTTGGCGATAACGCTGTCATCAAAAATTTTTTACATCTCAATCCAAGTTATTCATTTCAAGATTACAACAAGCATAAATACAGCAAAAAAGACTCGTTATCGTTGCCTTTTTTTGATGACTTCTTTACTAGTCGTATTTATCCTGATAGTTCCAAATGGTTAAATAATCAGGTATACGTCAATAACGGATTTGGCAAGTATCCACCAACCTATAATGTGGCCACTTTTGATGCATTGGCATCCGATGGATTTCCGTACAACAATACGATCAATAAAGATTATAGTAGTCCTGGTGATAGTCTTATTTCACAACCGATTAATTTATTAAAGAACCCTATTTCGATACCTTATACCGTGGCCGATTCAATCATGCTGAGTTTTTACTATCAGCCTAACGGTAATGGCTACCACCTTAACAAGGAAGATTCTTTGTTCGTTTATTTTAAAGCGAAAAACGGTCTTTGGTTCAAGGTATGGGGAGTTGCAGGTCAAGCAAATAGTGAGGATTTTAAGCATGTAATTCTTCCCATTACAGATGTCAATTATTTGCATGGTAATTTTCAGTTTATGTTTACAACTTACACAAGACAAGTGGCAAATGCAAATCATTGGAATATTGATTACGTATTACTTGATGAAGATAGAAAAAAGAACGAAGATTTTTATTACGATTACGCGATTCAATCCGTTCCTGCGTCATTGCTTAAGAATTATGCATCTATGCCATACAGCCATTTTATTGTAAACCAAGCAAGTCAAATGGAAGACAAGGTTTATTTCAGAATTTCTAGCGTTTATAACATAGGACTTAATATTGAAACAACTGCACGAGATTCATTCAATGGTGTAGAGATTTATTATAAAAATGAAACAGCCGCAAATAACTTATTACCATTCAGTAGTAAAGAGCGATTTTTAGATATTTACAACATACCGAGTTTATCGGGTACGAGCCCGCTTATAATTAATAGGTCTGTTTCTATTAAAGAAGGAGGCACACTTGAAAATGAGAATAAAGTCAATGATAAGTTGCTCTCTAGCCAAGTATTTGATGACTACTATGCATACGACGATGGCACTGCCGAAAGGGGCTTCGGATTTGATCAAAATATCAATCCTACGAATATAGAAGGTCAAATAGCGTATGGTTTTGATATTACTAAAAAAGATACTTTATACGCTATAAGTACATTTTTTAACCAAGCGGTATTTGATGTGTCTAGTCGCAGATTCAAGTATAGAATTTGGAAATCCCTGGAAGGGGTAAATAATGCATCTAGCGATGAGTTAATTTATGAGTCGGAGCTAGAAAATCCAGTTTACTCTACTCAAAATGGTAAACGTACTTTTCACAATCATTATTTAGATACCACCTTGGTGATTGAGCCGGGCCGATATTATATAGGGTGGTGGCAGCAAGAAATGTATAATTTGAATGTGGGATGGGATATGAATTATGGGAATATCCGTGATCCAGAAAAACCGAATCCGAATCTGTATTACAAGGCAATTGGCAATTGGTCGAATCAAGATTTACCCAATGGAACCTTAATGATGAGACCTCACGTAGGTACTCGAAAAGATCTAAATGCAAGTATCTACACACCCAGAATTGAAGATAAAATAAGCCTATATCCTAATCCGGCGTCTAGCACGGTGCATTTGGGCAAAGAATACAAAACTGCGCAACTAATTTCAATGAACGGTCAAATAATATGGCAAGATGCTAAGGTTGATACTATAGACGTAAGTGGCATCTCTTCGGGTATTTACTATGTGAAATTATTGAATGAAAAGGGTGAGCAATTCACCGCCAAACTTGTTATTATTGCACCTTAAAATAATTTTATTATGACTGATATCAACGTAGAAGAGCTTAAACAAAAACTAGATAACCACGAAGATTTCTTGCTTATCGATGTAAGAGAAGAGTGGGAATATCAAGACTTTAATATAGGAGCCAAGTCTATTCCATTAGGTACAATTGCAGGTGCTATTGATGATTTGGATGAATGGATGGAAAAAGAAATAGTAGTACATTGTAAGTCAGGTGCTAGAAGTGCAGCAGCTAAAGATTTTATGGTAAAACAGGGCTTTAAAAATGTGCGAAACCTCACTGGAGGTGTGTTGGAGTGGCAAGCCAAGTTCTCATAAGACGGTGGCTTTCACCTAAATCAATTACATATTCGGGAATATTCATATTCCTAATTTCGCTTATGGTCTATTCTTCGTGTTCTACAAATGAGCATAAAGAAACCTATCTAAATCATAACCCAGATGTAAAGTATGTAGGCATAGAAACCTGTGCTTCGTGCCACGAGGATAAACATTCTACCTTTATACACACGGGAATGGGGCTATCTTTCGATAGCGCTACAAGAGAAAAATCATCCGCTATTTTTAGTACCCAACACAAAGTATATGATAGCAATTCGGATATGTATTACTATCCTTATTGGTTGAAAAATAAGCTCTTTATAAAAGAATTCAGACTAAGTAACCAAGATACTATTCATCAGCTAGATGTGCAGATTAACTACATCGTAGGTAGTGGTCAGCATACCAATTCTCATTTGTTTTCAGAACAAGGCTATTTGTACCAAGCGCCCATTACGTTTTATGTACAAGAGCAAAAATGGGATTTAGCACCCGGTTTTGAAAACGGGAATAATGCTAGATTTAGTAGAATTTTGAATTCCGAGTGTGTAAGTTGTCATAATTCCATGCCGCAGTTAACAGCAGGTTCGGATTATAAATTCACACAAATAGGCAAGGGTATAGACTGCGAGCGTTGTCATGGACCAGGAGAACTGCACGTGGAAGAGCGCAAATTGGGTAAGGGTGCAGATGTCAAAAAAGGAATAGATCCCACTATTGTTAACCCACGTAAGCTTACTTGGGAACGTCAAATTGATTTGTGTCAACGATGCCACTTGCAAGGACTTAATGTCTTAAAAGAAGGCAAAAGGTTTACGGATTTCAAGCCAGGTATGGTCCTGAGTGACGTTTTTGAAATATACTTACCGCAGTATGAAGGTGAAAATGGGTCCTTTGATATGGCCAATCATTCACAGCGCTTTCAAATGAGTGAATGTTTTGTTCAGTCCAACAGTAAGACCTTATCATTTACCTGTATTTCATGTCATAATCCGCACATTAGTGTAAAGCAGACTGGTAAAGAAGTATATAATGCAGCTTGCAAAAATTGCCATCAGACAAAAAAATGCACCGAAAAGGATGCCGCACTGCTAGCCGTTAAGAATAATTGCGTGTCGTGTCATATGCCTTCCAATAGCTCGGTGGACATACCACACGTTAGTGTTCATGATCACTACATACGTAAACCCAAGTCTAAAAAGGATGTTCAGAACATGCAAAAACTGATTGGGTTATATGCAGTAAATAACTCGGCACCAGCTTTAGAAACACAAATACAAGCATATCTGGAGTATTGGGAAAAATTTGATAAAAATCCATTTTACCTCACTAAGGCCTTTGAACTTTTAGCAAAAACCAAAAACCAAAAACTATGGTTGAAATACTATTATTTAACGGAGAACTATGCTAAAGCAATTCAATTGAAATTAGAAAATGTGGAACTTACCGCTTGGGAAAATTTTATGTTGGGCGAAGCGTTTGGCAAGCAAAATCAAAAAAGTATTTCGAAATTTCACATTAAAAAGGCGTTTGAGCAAGATGGTACACAAGTGGTTATTGGCATACAATTGCTTAAGTATTATTTGCGTGATGGCGAGCTAGTAAATGCCCAAAGGATAAGTGATTTGCTTCTAGCAGATTTTCCAAGGAATGGTAATATTGTTAATTATACGGCACAATTAAACATTATGCAAGGCAATTTATCGCAAGGTAAGCAGCGCATGGAATTGGCCTTAAAACTAAACCCAGATGATATCGATGTATGGCTTACACACTTTAATTATTTTGTGAAAGTAAGAGATAAACAAAAGGTGATTTATTGGGCCAAACGAATTCAAGCTAAAAATCCTTCAGCACTTTCGGCTAAACAAGTAGCTCAAATAGTGGACAACATGACGTAATTGTTATTTTTCATTTGAAATGTTTTGCTTAAAAAGATTTTCTTTGCACCAATGGCAATCATCATAACAGACGAATGTATTAATTGTGGGGCGTGCGAGCCAGAATGTCCTAATACAGCTATATACGAAGCAGGTGCAGAGTGGAAGATAGCTGATGGTACAGGGGTGACCGGCAAATACAAATTAGAAAACGGCGCGCAAGTGTCCGTAAACGATATACAACAACCAATTTCTGACGAGGTTTATTATATAGTACCTGATAAATGTACAGAGTGTAAAGGTTTTCACGAAGAACCCCAATGTGCTGCTGTATGTCCCGTAGACTGTTGCGTTCCAGATCCAGACAGGGTTGAATCTGAAGAGCAATTATTAGCTCGTAAGACAAGATTACACATTTAAAAGCAGTGCAAAAAGGGATTTGCCATATTGCACAAATTCCGCTTAGAGGCGAGCCGAGAAGCGGTTCTGAGATGGTGTCACAACTCCTGTTTGGTGAGACTTACATGGTGCTCAAGCAAGAAGGTGATTGGTTTTTTATTAAAATGGACTTCGATGGTTACGAAGGTTGGTTGAGTAAATCAAGTGTTTATTGGTCTGAATCAAAACCTATTGCTATACAAACCGATTTATATTTTAACAGCATAAACGCTTTAACATCTGATGTTATCATTTCTTCTATGGGGTCCGAAATTTTTGTCTCTGTGGAAGAAGGCAGAAAAAAGTCTTTTGACGATTTAGCAAAATCATTTTTAGGATCACCTTATCTTTGGGGTGGTAGGCATTTTAGTGGCATTGATTGCTCTGGCTATGTACAAGTGGTGTACAAGTGTCTTGGTATAAAATTACCTCGCGACGCTTCACAACAACAAAAGGTAGGAAAATCACTTTCGTTTGATAATTTATTTACTGGAGATTTGGTTTTTTTTACTAAAAACGAGCGTATAGTGCATGTTGGTATGGTTTTGGGGCAAGGCTTGATCATACATGCCCATGGAAGTGTGAGAATAGATAAGCTTACCAAATCGGGGATTATAAATGGCGATACGGGTGAGCAAACTCATGAATATCATTCAGCTAAGCGGCTGAGATAAATTTGGGCATTCTATAAAAAACACTCATATTGCAACCTCTTAATTTATGAGTCAGTCAAACGAAACTTGGGGTTCAAGAGTAGGTCTTATATTAGCTATGGCAGGTAATGCTGTAGGTCTTGGTAATTTCTTACGATTTCCGGTACAAGCAGTGCAAAATGGGGGAGGAGCTTTCATTATTCCTTACCTTATTTGCTTTTTATTAATGGGTATTCCATTACTGTTTATAGAATGGTCTTCGGGCCGATATGGCGGTCGATTCGGGAATCACAGTACGCCGTATATTCTAGATTCTATGGTAAAAGGGCGCGTGCTTAAGTACATAGGTGTTTTTGGTATTTTTACCAATATAGCTGTGGTTTCTTACTACGCATACATTGAGTCTTGGACTATGTCTTATGTTTATCACTCGGTAATTGGGACCTTTGACGGTATGAGCCAATCTGAAGTGGCCGGTTTCTTCGCTTCATACACTGATATTTCACAAACTACCACAGGTATACCTTATGAAGCAGTTGTTTTTTACATTGTATGTTTATGTATAAATACCTTTATTCTTTCTAAAGGACTTGGAGGCGTCGAAAAAGTGGCTAAAATCGGAATGCCACTACTTATACTTTTTGGTGTTGTGTTAGCAGTTAGAGGCCTTACCTTGGGTTCTAGCGGAGCTTCAGACGCATTCCCCTTAGCAAATGCTATAGACGGTATTAATTTCTTGTGGACGCCACAATTTGATTCAATATGGAGTCCTAAAGTTTGGCTTGCAGCAGCTGGACAAATATTTTTCACCTTATCTGTAGGTATGGGCACAGTGCATTGCTATGCAGCTTATGTAAAAGAGAAAGATGATATTGCCTTAAATTCACTTTCTGCTGGTTTTATGAATGAATTTGTAGAAGTAGTTTTAGGAAGCGCTATCGTAATACCTATCGCAGCTGGATATTTAGGTTTAGACTGGGTATTGAATAACGCAGGATTTGGTATGGCATTTCAAACTATGCCTTTCTTGTTTCAACAATGGGGTCCTACACTGGCATTATTCGCAGGGGTGATGTGGTTTGGTCTTTTGTTCTTTGCGGGTATCACGAGCTCACTCGCCATGGGTACGCCATGGATGGGCTTTATGGCAGACGAATTTGGGTGGAGTAAAAATAAAGGTGCTTGGTCTTTTGGTCTAATAGCGCTTATACTCGGTTTGCCTACCGTCTTTTTCTTTAAACAAGGTGTTTTTGATGATTATGACTACTGGGCTGGTACCGTAAGTTTGGTTGCATTCGCCTTTTTTGAAGTTATTTTGTTCTCTTGGGTTTTTGGTATTAATAAAGGCTGGGATGAGCTTACAAGGGGTGCGGATATAAAAATACCTGTCGCATTTAAGTTTATTATGAAATATGTAACACCTTTACTTTTAGGTTGGGTATTCATTTCAAGTTTACCAGATATCTACAATAATATTACGCATAAAGATACCTATAACAGAGAAGCATTTGCGACATCGTATTATGCAGAAAAAATTGGCGGAACTACTGATGAGGCTACGGTTAAGGAAGTTACAGAGAATCAAGTTGTGCTTGGCTTCACCAATACAAAAGTAAGTTTTCTGAAAGCGGAGAATAAGAAAGTAGAAACCCCATTTGAAGATCAAATTGTGTATGAATTTGAGGAAGGCCAAGTACCCTCAGTAATGGTAGGTCAGAAAATTCATGCAGGTGACGAAATAGCAATAGGAGAATTTACCAATAAAGTGTTTTATAAAAACATAGGTAGATTAATGCTTCTAAGTCTATTTGGGTTTATCTGTATTTTAGTTTACAAGGCATTTAACAAACGAACCAAAGAAGGTAGAGCAACTGCTTAACTTACTAATTGTATAAATATGAACACATCAGCACTTATCACCATGATACTAGCACAAGGGCTAGTAATAGGAGCGGCACTCTATTTCTTTTATAAGGTACTTACCACTCCTCCTAAAGCGGAGCCAGATTCGTACTCGGAAAATGACGATGAACCGAGATAAATAGTAATTCTAGTAACAGAGAATGAACTTATTACAAGATGTCAGCCAAAAGCTTCCCAATGCTGCTCCCGATGGTACTTTCGGGCTGTGGATGTTAAGCCAAGTAGTCGTAACGCTCATAGTCTTTATTGGTGTTTACTACATTCTTAAACCTGTGTTTGGTAACAAAGATAAGGAAGATGAAAATGATGAGCCTAAAGATTAGTGGGCTAACAAGAATTAGGCGCTGTTGTTAGCTTATTATTAATCTGAAGGGTAAAGAGACTCGAATGAGCTTCTTTTTTATGTTAATAGTAAGTTTTTAATTTAATTTTAAAGTCCTAATTAACAGGTTTTACTGCACTTCAGACGTTACTTCATCTGCTATATCCGCATCACCAATTGCTTCTTCAGTGTATTCAAATAACTGTTTTCTGAAGGCGATGATAGTAAAAACCCCGATACTTATAGCCGAATCAGCAATGTTAAAAACAGGTCTAAAGAATTGAAACCTTGTTCCGCCAAAATAAGGCACCCAATCAGGCCAAAAGGTGTCGATAAGTGGTAAATATATCATATCTACTACTTTACCCATAAAAATAGGGGCGTAACCTCCGTCTGCTGGGTTAAATTGTGCAACACTATGGTAAGTGCTCTCACTAAAAAATAAACCGTAAAAAAGGGAATCCAAGATATTTCCTAATGCTCCTGCGAGTATAAGAGACACCAATATTATCATCATCGTCTTTGCACCTTCTTTAATTAGGCTAGATATGTAGTAAACAATAATACCTGATGCGATAATTCTAAAAATGGTTAACAATATTTTACCCCATTTTCCTCCCAGGGTTAGACCAAAAGCCATTCCTGGATTTTCTGTAAAATGAAGTTCAAACCAATTGTTAAAAATCATTTTGCTTTCGCCTAATGTGAAATTAGTTTTAATGTGAATTTTTAACCATTGGTCTAATAATAATACTATGAAAACAGTAACAGCAACTAGGGCTACCTGCTTTTTTCTAAGGTCTATACTTTCCTGCAAGGGGATAATTATTTGTATTGATTTTTCTTTGCTTCAATGCTTTGAGTAGTGTGAGGAACTGCTCTTAATCGTTCTTTTGATATTAGATTGCCAGTTACCTTGCAAATTCCGTACGTTTTATTACCTATACGCACTAAAGCCATTTCTAAGCTGTCTATAAACTTTTGCTGTCTGGCGGCTAATTGACCTACGCTTTCTTTTTGTTGTGATGCACTGCCATCATCTATCGCCACATAAGCACTAGCAGTATCGTCTGTACCGTTTTCGTTCTCGTGCTTAATTTGATTTAATAGATATTTTAATTCTGTCTTAGCGCTTTCAAGTTTATTTTGAATAATTTCTTTAAATTCTGCTAGGTCTGCATCGCTGTATCTCAGTGTTTCTTCCATCTTTTTATTATTTAGCTAATTGTATTTTAAGAATATGCGCATCTATATCTATGGTATCCGTTCCAGTGAATACGTCAACACATACTAATTCGTCTGCCAAAATTTCTCCACAAATATATTCATTATAGGAATTCAAAGCATCTTGAATATACGGGTGATTTTCTAGGCTTACTTTGATCTTATCAGTAACCTCAAAATCTTTGTCTTTTCGTAAGTTTTGTATTTTATTAACTAGCTCTCGAGCAATACCTTCTGTCATGAGATCCTCGGTCAATTCAAGATCCAGTGCTACTGTATAATTGGCATCTGACATGATTTGCCATCCAGGAATATCTGCTGTTTTAATCTCAATATCTTCCGAGGTCAGTTCATAATCTTGGCCATTTGCATTAATGGTTACAGAAGATCCGTTTTCAAGTTTGTTAATCGTACCATTGTCGAATTGGGCTATTTGGGCTGCGACTGCCTTCATGTCTTTCCCTACTTTAGCTCCTAAAACCTTAAAGTTGGCTTTACATGATTTCTTGATAATACTAGAATTCCTGTCTATGATCTCAATTTCCTTAATATTTACTTCAGACTTGATTACATCTTGTACTTTTTTGAGATTCTCTGCAAATTCATCACTTAAAGCGGGTATGATTGCTTTACTTAAAGGCTGACGTACTTTTATCCCTTCCAGTTTTCTAATACGTAAGATGAGTGACGTAATACGCTGAGATATTTCTATTTGTTTTTCTAACTCTTCATTTATCAATGCCTTATCCGCTACGGGAAAATCTTGTAGGTGCACAGACTCATCAGTAAACATTAAGTCTTGATACATATTATCAGCATAAAATGGACTAAAGCTACACATGAGCTTAGCGATGCTGGTTAAACAGGTATGCAATGTTTGGTATGCGGCTATTTTATCAGCGCTCAGTTCTCCTTTCCAAAAACGGCGACGATTAAGCCTAACGTACCAATTGCTTAAATCATCAATCACAAAATTTTGAATTGCACGTGTCGCTTTGGTAGGTTCATAGTCGTCCATAGCTTCTGAAACAACCAGTATTAATGAATTCAACTTGGATAATATCCAGCGGTCTAATTCTTGTCTTTCAGGCAACAGAACTTCTGCTTCTTTATTCGTAAACCCGTCTATATTGGCATATAAAGCATAGAATCCGTAGGTATTATGCAGGGTGCCAAAAAACTTACGCTGTGTTTCTGTTAGACCTTCTATGTCAAATTTTAAATTATCCCAAGGTGCAGAATTACTCAGCATGTACCAACGGATTACATCAGCACCGTAATTTTCTACTGCTTTAAACGGATCTACGGTGTTGCCTAATCGCTTAGACATCTTATTCCCGTTTTTGTCTAACACAAGTCCATTAGCCATTACGTTTTTAAAGGCAACGGAGTCATTTAGCATTACAGATATGGCGTGTAGGGTAAAGAACCATCCACGTGTTTGATCTACGCCTTCGGCAATAAAATCAGCTGGGTAATTGGTTCTGTCATCCACTTTTTCCTTGTTTTCAAAAGGATAATGTAATTGTGCGTACGGCATTGCGCCAGAGTCAAACCAAACGTCAATAAGGTCAGTTTCGCGTTGCATAGACTTACCCGTTTTAGATACCAGTATTACGTCATCAATAAACGGTCTATGCAAATCAAATTCTGGGGTAATGGTATTGCTCGGCATAAAACCTGCTATTACAGCTTTTTCAACCTCGGTTCTTAATTGTTCTATGGAGCCTATACAAATCTCTTCTTCCCCATCGGCGGTTCGCCAAATAGGTAACGGTGTTCCCCAATAGCGGCTTCGGCTTAAGTTCCAATCTACAAGATTTTCAAGCCAATTTCCAAATCTACCTTCTCCTGTGCTTGCAGGTTTCCAGTTGATGGTCTTATTCAGTTCAATGAGTCGTTCTTTTACGGCAGTAGTTTTAATAAACCAGCTTTCTAAAGGGTAGTATAGAATAGGTTTATCGGTTCGCCAGCAGTGTGGATAGCTATGCTCATATTTTTCTACTTTAAAGGCTTTATTATCTGTTTTGAGCTTAATGGCAATTTTAACATCGGCAGTCATATATCCATCTGCAGATTCATCTTCGTCTTTGTAGTTTTTAACATACAAGCCTGAGAATTCTTCCATTCCAGCCACAAATTTTCCGGTTTTGTCTACAAGCGTCAATGAACCAATGCCATTTTGCTTAGCAGCGATATAATCGTCACTACCAAAACTAGGAGCAAGGTGTACTATACCCGTTCCATCTTCTGTAGTTACAAAATTAGCACCGATTACTTCAAAGGCTCTTCCATCTTCTGGCTGATGGTAGGGCATAAGCTGCTCGTATTTCAACCCAACTAAATCAATTCCTTTTAACTCCTTAACTATCTCAAAGGGGATTTGCTTACCGCCTGCAACATAATCTGCGAGGTTAAGTTCACTATTTTTATCAGAAAAATATTTTGACAGAAGCTTGGTGGCTAGAATAACTGTAATTTTTTCAAACGTGTACTGATTATAAGTTTTAACTACTGAATAATCAATTTTAGGACCTACGCCCAAAGCCGTGTTACTTGGCAAAGTCCACGGTGTGGTTGTCCATGCAATGAAAAACGTATTTCCCCAATTAAGGTCTAATCCCATGCTGGCAGGAGTGCTCATTTGAAATTGAGCCACAACGGTAGTGTCCTTTACGTCTTTGTAAGTGCCAGGCTGGTTGAGCTCATGTGAGCTAAGACCAGTACCTGCAGCAGGAGAGAAGGGCTGTATGGTATGTCCTTTATATAAAAATCCTTTTTGATGTAATCGCTGTAATAAGTTCCATACAGACTCAATATACTCATTTTCGTACGTGATATACGGATTATCTAGATCTACCCAATACCCTATTTTTTCGGTCAGGTCATCCCAAATATCCTTAAACTGTAACACGTCTGCTCGGCATGCCGCGTTGTAATCTTCTACGCTTATTTTAGTACCAATATCTTCTTTGGTTATACCTAGTTTCTTTTCTACTTGTAACTCTATGGGTAAACCGTGCGTATCCCATCCAGCCTTACGCTCTACTTTGAAGCCTTTTAAGGTTTTGTATCTGCAGAAAACATCTTTTAGGGATCTACTGATAACGTGATGTATGCCAGGCATACCGTTAGCAGAAGGAGGCCCTTCATAAAACACATAGGTGTCTTTACCTTCACGGTTCGAAACACTTTTTTCGAATACATTATTATTTTTCCAATACGCGAGTACATTTTTTTCTGTACTGGGTATATCCAATTGCTTGTATTGTTGATATATAGTGGCGTTGGCCTTTGACGACATAATCTCTACTTAGATAAAGTGTGCAAAGGTAATAATTTTGAATGCTTATTTCTGAGTAATAGAAAGGAGATATCCTTGAAATCCGTGTCTTTCTATTTTTTTAAGAAAAGAGGAAGATTAATTCAGTGATTATACGTCTTTCTCGCTATCAAAAGACAAGAGCAAAGCAGGCAATAGTAGCAAGTTAGATAAAAGGGCAACAAACAAGGTGATTGCGGTAAATAGTCCCAATGCTATAGTTCCTCCAAAGTCAGAAAAAACAAATATGATAAAGCCAAAGAATAAAATTACGGCGGTATAAATCATACTCGTACTAATTTCTTTCTGCACCTTTTGAACTGCTAGTGGCACAGAGCCTAATGCCTTTAGCTCCATTTTGTATTTAGTAAGAAAATGAATGGAGAAATCCACGGCTATTCCAAATGCTACACTAAACACCAATACGGTACTTGGTTTAAAATTAACGCCAAAGAACCCCATGATGCCAGCGGTAAATAACAAGGGAATGATATTAGGTATAACCGAAATTAAAATCATTTTCCATGACTTAAATATACTTGCCATAAGCAGCGAAATAATTATGAAGGCGATAGCTAGACTCATTAACAAGTTACTGATGAGGTAGTCATTTCCTTTGAGGAAAATAACACTGGTTCCTGTTATGGCTATATCTGTTTTTTGCGCACTATCTAATTCGGTATAGGTAACTATGGGGTATGAATAGTAGGTGGTGTCAGCCATTTGGACACTAGAATCATAGTATATTTCTTGTATTGAATCAGTAAAGATGTCTTCAGTACTTTTGGCGAAATTAAAAATGGTGTCTGCAGTATGGTAAACCAGTTCTTTCAGCTGTTTAATTCGAACACTGCCAACGTCAGCCATTTGAACACTTATTCTTGCTTTACGGTTATCTTTATCTACTAAACTGCTCAGCATGCCTTCATTGGTCTCGTTCTTGGGCACAGCACTCATGATATTTCCTAAATCAAGTACACTTGGAACAGCATATCTTCGAACATCACCGTCATAGTACGCCTGATTTAAAAATTTCAAGGTTTGTGCTATAGACATCGGTTTACTAAATTCTTCAAATCCAGCTAGCTGACGTTCAAGTCTATCTATATTTATTAATGCTCTCACTTGAGACACACCTTGTTCCTTTTTGGTATCAATAACAATCTCAAATGGCATGACACCATTTATGTTTTTTTCAAAAAACTTAAGATCGGTATATAGTTTGTCCGATTTAGAGATGTCGTCTACCATGTAGCCTATATTCTTTAACTTAGACATGCCTATCAAAGAAGTGATAACAAAAATCAGGGTCACTATATAGATAGTTCGTTTTCTGGTTTGAACTATACTCGATATTTTGTCTATTAATTGATTTAAGAATTTATAATCTAGGTGTTTTACATGTTTCTCTTTAGGAACAGGTAAATAGCTAAAAAGAACAGGGATAAGGATAAGCGAAATCACAAATACCGCCATAATTGCAAGGAAAGAGGTGAGACCGAATTCCTGCAATACTGAGCTACCTGTTAAGACAAATACGCCAAATCCTACAGCAGTAGTTAAATTTGTGAACAATACCGCTCTGCCTACTTTGGAAATTACGCGTTGAAGTGCTTTGATCTTGTTATTGTGACTACGGTATTCCTCGTGATATTTGTTGAGTAGATAAATGCAATTTGCTATTCCAATTACTACAATGAGTGGAGGCAGCAAGCCAATAAACATGGTTATTTTATATCCTAATAATACTAGAATACCCATGCACCACACCACACCGATTATTACGGTTAGAAGGGAGAAAGCTAATGTTGGAAAACTTCTGAAGAAGAATAATAGGATTAATGAAGTGATCAGCATAGAAATTAGTGTGAATTGTACTAACTCTTGCTGTATCATTTTCGACATTTTTGTTCTAATAAATGGCAATCCAGAGAAATGCACTTCTACCTTTTCTTCGGCACATACTTTTTCTATTTTTTCTTGTAATCCAGAAACAAAGGCTACTCGACCTTTGGTGTCAAGTATTTTCTTGTCTAAGGTAATAGCCATAAGACTAAAGTCGCTACTGTCCTTGAAAAGAAGTCCTTCGTAAAAGCGTAGGTTCTTTAATGCGCCAAAAAGACTATCTAGTTCGGCTTGTGTTTGGGGTTTAGCTTGCACAAAATCTTGTGCGTGAAATTTAGAAGTAGAGAAACTGTCTGCTTCATAATATTCCATTACCGTTTCTTTTTCAAGCGATTTTAAATTAGCAATAGAAAGTACCTGCTTTATGTTGGTCGTACTATCTAGCTCATGGGTTAGATCATACCACTTATTAAAAAAAGAAAGCTGATGAATCTTTTCGGAGTTAATGCCCACAACCATAACACTTCCGTCATCCCCAAAAGTTTTTTTAAATTCTTTGTAAGCTAAATTGTCTTTGTCGTCGTCCGGTATAAATTTAGGATTGTCATAGGCCAACTGAACTTGAGAGGCTTTATAACCCATAAGTACTGTGGTGCAAATTAGAAACAGAATTAAAGCTAATCTATTTCTGAGTATGGTATTGGCTATATTTTCCCACATATTAAAAAGGCTGCAAAAGTAGTTATATGGCTTGCAAAAGCAAGTAAGTTAAATCGGTTAGGTTTAATGATTTGAATGTAAATAGGATTATTCTTCGTAATAGTTAAAAAACAAATTACAATTCTTTGATCTTAAGATGACTTATTTCATACCCATTTAAAAAGTCTTTAATTTTCATCTGACGTTTCCCCTCTATCTTAATTTCATCTAAGTGTACCATGCCATCCGTAACCCAAACGCCAAGATATGATTTACCGTCTGTTACAAACGATCCGATATCTTTTGTATGGTGTTCACGATAAAAACTAGCCTTGTACACTTTCATTTTTTTATGATCAAAAGTAGAATGAGCTAGAGGATAAGGACTTAGACCTCGAACCAAATTTACGATATCAGAACCTTTACGGTCCCACTGTAATTCAGTATTAGCGGGATGTAATTTTGGTGCATTTTTATCTTCTTCTGATTCATGCTGCGGTATCTCTTTTAGTTCACTGTTGAGGACTTGTTCCAAGGTTTCAACAATGGCATCAGTTCCCAAATGCATTAGCTTATCGTGCAAGGTTCCTGCATTGTCCTCAGGTAAAATAGCGCAGGATTTTTGAACCAGTAAATTGCCCGTATCAATTTCATGTTTTAGTTTAAATGTGCTAACACCTGTGATTGTTTCTCCGTTAATTATGGCCCAATTGATGGGGGCTGCACCTCTGTAATGGGGAAGGAGCGAGGCATGTAAATTAAACGTACCCATTGATGGCATATCCCAAACTAATTCGGGCAGCATTCTAAAAGCAATTACAATCTGCAAATCGGCATGATATCCTTTCAATTCTTCTAGAAAATCAGGGTTTTTAAGATTAGCCGGTTGTAGGCAAGGAATATTTTTTTCTCGTGCATATTCAGTCACCGGCGTTGCAAGAAGTTTCATTCCTCTTCCAGCAGGTTTGTCTGGCGCAGAAACAACAGCAACAACGTTATATCCTTCATCTAAGATACGGGCTAAATGAAACCGAGCGAACTCCGGGTTTCCCAGAAATATAATCCGTAGGTCAGATTTATTTTTGTGCACTAGTGAATACTATTAAATATTCTACCCCAACGTATGCGTGAAAATATATTTTTTGAATAGCGTTTCATGCCTTCAGGACTTCTATGATACAAGGTGTTATTGTCTTCTGGCTCTATACTCATCCAAATAAATAACGCTTTACCCACCACGTGATCTTCTGGTACAAAACCCCAAAAACGAGAATCTGCAGAGTGATGCCTATTATCTCCCATCATAAAGTAATAGTTCATTTTAAAGGTATATTCTGTAATCTGCTTAGTGCCCATGTAAAATAAACCATCTGCCATTCTGAAGTCTGGATTGGCTTCATAAAGTCGAATAGCGGTCTCGTAAATAGCGTAGGTATTTGAATCTAATTTAATGCTCGAGCCTTTCTGAGGTACATAAAGTGCACCGAAATTATCTACCGTCCATTTATTGGTTTTACAATATTTGGGTAAGTTTACGGTTGCATTATAATCGTCTATTACAGGCTGAATACTCACTACACCTGGCGTATTTTTAAGGTCTATAAGATTTTGCTTGGTTAGTTGCATTAAATAGCTTCCCTCACCATTGGTCTGGTCAATCTCAGAAATATTTAACTTTTCATAATCTTTAAATGATAGTGTATTAGACAATTGAACCATATAAGAACTTTGTCCATGAACCGCCACAGCCGTTGCTTTACCATTTATGTAAACTTTTCCGTTGACTATTTTTAAGGTATCTCCAGGTATTCCAATACATCGTTTGATATAATTGGTTTTTTTGTCCGTAGGATGCGCAAACGTGTTTTGTGTAATAAGTTCGTAGGGATAGTTAAAAACCACGATGTCATTATTTTTGATATTTTGAAAACCTGGTAATCGGTAAAAAGGTAATTTAAGCGCTTCGGAATATGCTTTTCCGCCTATTACAGGCATCTCTTGATGTACAAACGGAAACGCGATGGGTGTCATGGGCACACGTGCACCGTAATGCATCTTACTCACAAATAAAAAGTCACCTCTAAGGAGTGATTTCTCCATAGATGAGGTTGGTATTTGATACGCTTCTATAAAAAATGTGCGGATAAGAGTGGCCGCAATTATGGCAAACATACCCGCATCTATCCACTCGCCACCCGATACCGTTTTTCTATACTTATAACGGAACATATAATATACCCAAATGGCTACTTGCCAAAAGACTAAATATATTAAAGGATTTATAAAACCAGCGTCTGTTTGTGTAAGCAGAAGTATAAACGTAAGTATGTTTACAACCGTAAAAATAACATAGAATATAGCCGCACGCTTACTCAGTAGTTTCCAATCTTCCTTGAAATTAATTTTCATTTACTTTATTTTTTGTCAAAAATTTAATAATTCTTTCATGGTGTAAACACCTTTTTTACCTTGCATCCACTCTGCGGCCAAGACAGCACCTTGGGCAAAACCCAATCTACTTTTTGCATTGTGAATTAACGTGATTTCATCAATGGGACTTTCATACGTTACTTGATGAAAACCAGCAACATCAGGCGCTCGCTTACTTAGTATTTGCAAATCAAACGATGTTAATTCGGCTTTCTCTCCTTCGAGCAGACCAACGTATTTATTTTTTCTATCAATAGAATCTATAATTCCCTCTGCAAGCGTAACCGCAGTGCCACTCGGATGGTCTAATTTTTGTAAATGATGCGTTTCGGTCATGCTTACCTCATATTCAGAAAAACCATTCATGATCTTAGCCAATCGCTCATTCATATGAAAAAGAATATTAACGCCGATACTAAAATTGGTTGCGGTAAATAGTCCTTTGTTGTGTTCAAGTGCAACTTCTGCTACTTTTACATAATGCTCGTACCATCCAGTTGTTCCAACTATTATAGGCGTATTCGCTTCAAAACATTTGTGAATATTTGACACTGCAGCATCCGGTTGTGTAAACTCAATCGCAACGTCACTTTTATCGAGTTCATTAATGTTGAAATCAGAAGAATCTAAAATAGCCGCAATGGTATGACCACGTTCTATAGCTACCTTTTCGATGGTTTTACCCATCTTTCCATATCCTATTAATGCTATGTTCATTTAATCCAGAACAAAACAACATATTTTTTTTCATTTAAGAAGGATAAAATAGAAATGAGCGCAAAGTATTAGCCTCTTTTTTCTTACTCACATACTATATCTTACCCCACCTAAACTTGCAGATTCTTTCCTTTATTTGCTGAACTAAATTAAAGCCTTGAAAAAAAGAAGAATAACACCAACAAAGGGTGCTAAAAAAAGTAATAGCGGCAATAAAATATGGGGTATAGTGTTAATTGTAGTGTTTTTTGGAATCACCGCAGGTTACTATGTACTATTTAAAGGAAATACAGATGCTTCTGATGGCGAGTATTTTTATATCAAATCAACAGATAACTATACGCAAGTTCTTGAAAATCTTACGTATCATCATATTATAAAGAATATGGAGTCATTTAACTTAGTGGCTACTCAACTTGATTTACCTACCAAGTTTAAAGCAGGAAAATACAAGCTAGAAGCGGGGATGTCTAATATAGAGTTGGTACGAAAAATAAGAAATGGAGGTTGGGAGACGACGGTAGCCAAGCTCAAATCTGAAATGACGCGCGAGCAAGTCATAAACTACCTTGCTGATAATACAGAAGCAACAAAAGAAGAATTGATGGATGCGATGAATGGTGATTGGATGGCTGAGAATGGATTTACCAATGAAAATAAATGGTGCATTTTTTTACCGGATCATTATCACCTTAACTGGGCCAGTCCAGCAGATAAAACAATTAATCGTTTTGTGGAAGAGTATAATAAATATTGGACGGTAAAACGCAAGGCGCAAGCTCAAGAGCAAGGCCTTACCTCCAAAGAAGCTACTATTTTGGCCAGTATTGTAGATGGTGAGGCAATCTATGCTGATGAGATGCCAATTATAGCAGGGTTATATCTAAACAGGGTGCGTATAGGAATACCTTTAGGAGCAGATCCTACCATTTGGTTTGTGATTGGAAAAGGTGAGCGACACAGACTGCGCTATGCTGATCTAAAAGTGCCTCATCCATATAATACATATCTCAATAGAGGATTACCTCCAGGACCTATTTTTTGTCCAGATAAGCGTGCTATAGAGGCAGCCATCAATCCCAAAAGTCACAACTATTATTACATGTGTGCTAAGCCGGATGGCTCACTGCGCCATGCGTTCGCCAATGGATTGGATGAACACAATAGAAATGCCGCAGCGTATCGAAAGAGTTTAGATAAGCAAGGTGTAGTAAGGTAGTTTTTAGGGTTGTTGCATGTGTTGTGGGAGTCTAGCATTTGCAGATGCTGTAATAAGTTGATAGTTGTATTTATAAAAATCTTGGCGAATGCGTTCCGCTTGTCCGCTTATATTAGTTGATTTTGATATCATTGCGGTTAGCCATTTTTTATATTCGCTAAGTGGCCTCATATCTGAGGTTTGCATAGAGTTGAAGCTGTTAAAACCGATAGCTAAATATTTAGGTTCGTGTGTCTCCAGGTAAATGCTATTGTTGTCCACCGATAATTCGCATACATACAGATTAAACTTACCTCTAGGATTAGCATTGTTGTCTAATTTTACGGCTAGCCTTGCTTCAGTCATTAGATCGTTCAGAAGATTTATTAAGTCATTATATACCGCTACTAAGGTTTTATGGTCTTCAAAAAAACCACAGTCATAGAAATATTCTACTTGTTTTAAGGTGTTTGATATGGTTTTGTTGGTCCAAATTTCGGTAGATGGGAGGTGAGTGTATAATTGGTTCATCTGCACAGCATCCTCCAAGGCGCTGTCAGGATCCGACTCTAAATTGAATTTTAATTGCGCATAGCTAGGATCCAAAAGAATAGAATGTTTCCAGTAGAATAATTTGAAGCGCGCTATCGCGGGATATCCAAATTGACGAAAAAACGGAAGGTCTTCGCACACACTAAAAGTCATACTGCCTTTGACATGTGACAGTTTTTTAAATCTAAATTGAATGTCTTTAAAGTACGCTTGTAGCTCTAACGGATTATCATACAGTGGCTTAAACGAAAAGCTAAT
>OBMK010000743.1_pt1 | contig 30581 bp, 27 predicted proteins | sample 1539081 | NCBI WGS metagenome assembly OBMK01 (sample SAMEA3355528, study PRJEB22509) | marine metagenome | biome: marine; feature: river plume; material: water | place: USA | collected 2010-08-07 | depth 0.5 m | reverse complement strand
GCCCAACACAAGTAAAAAGCATCCGCACCACAAGATCTGGCCTTACTTGCTTAGGAATGCGGCAATTGACCGCCCAAATCAGGTTTGGTGCGCAGATATTACCTACATACCGATGCCACGCGGCTTCCTGTATCTCGTGGCGATCATGGATTGGCACAGCCGCAAAGTGCTTTCATGGCGGCTGTCCAACAGCATGGATGCAGACTTCTGCGTGGAGGCTTTGAAAGAGGCGCTCGCCAAGAACGGCACGCCGGAAATCTTCAACACCGATCAGGGCAGCCAATTTACCAGCGGCGCTTGGATCGACGTGCTGACAGACGCGAAGATCAAGATCAGCATGGACGGAAAAGGTGCATGGCGGGACAATCGGATGATCGAACGGCTGTGGCGGTCGCTGAAATATGAATGCGTCTATCTGAATGCCTTTGAAACCGGTTCAGAGATGCGGACTGGGATCGGCAAATGGCTGGACTATTACAACTCTGAGCGCCCCCATTCGACGCACGGCATATTGACCCCCGATGAGGCCTATGACAGCAAAACAGAACCAATGAGATTAGCAGCCTAAATGAAACCCTGATACATCTTAACAAGGCTGCAAACTGGTCTAAAATCTAGGACCACCTCTGTTTTTGTTTATCGGCATTTCACTTGGCCGCTTAAAAGACCAAAGGGACACGAGCATGGATGCCCTTCGAGCGACGGAGGAGAAGCTAAAAATATTGCTCCAGCAAGAAATCGCAATGTCGGAAAACCAAATCGCGAAAGTTGCCGAAAGTGATGCGCGTCTCAAAACGGCTGTTCGCCTTGCAGAGATAGGTCACTTTTTGTTTAGCGCAAAAACTGGCATCTGCGAACACTGCTCGGTTCAGCATGCGAGCCATTTTGGCCTGACGCCCGATGAATACCGCGCCATATCGTCTGATAAAGTATCACAATTATCACTGATCCATGTGGATGATCATCCCACTTTCCTCGAATCCATTCGCCAAGTCGGATTAGGAGTGGCGCAAAACTTTGAATTTCGCGCCGTGCGACCAGATGGTGAAATCAGGTTTATTCAGCAAATCGAAGAGCCCATTTTTGACCATGAAGGTGAGATGATTGAGAGTTTTGGAACAAGCATCGATATCACCGAGCTTCGCTCTGCCGAGGCACGGGTACGTCAATCGCAACGCATCGAGGCGATCGGCACTTTGACGGGTGGCGTAGCCCATGATTTTAACAACCTGCTCGCGATCATTCTCGGAAATCTCGAGCTGAGCCTTGAAGTGCCCGGCGAAGCTGAACGCGTTGAATTGATACGATCTGCAATCAAGGCAACTTTGCGCGGTGCTGATCTTACAAAGAACCTTCTGAGCTTTTCTCGACGTGCCCATCTAGATCCTTCGCGCCAGAACCTGAACAAGATCGTGCAACAGACAATGGCTTGGGGCACACGGGTTTTACCTGCGACAATTGCTATCGAAAACTCTTTGATGGCTGGCCTTTCGGACGTTGAAATCGATCCAGCATCTGCCGAGAACGCGATCATCAACATCCTTCTCAACGGGCGTGACGCAATGCCAAATGGTGGGAAAATAACCATTGAGACGTCTAACGTGAGGGTTGGCGATGAATATGTTATCGAGCGCGACGAAGATATCGAACCCAGCCGCTATGTCATGCTCGCAATTAGCGACACTGGCCATGGCATACCCAAAAACAAACGTGAGAAAGTCTTTGAACCGTTCTTCACAGATAAGCCGGTTGGTTTGGGGTCTGGTCTCGGACTTTCAATGGTGCAGGGGTTCATCAAGCCGTCGGGTGGCGCGATCCGCGTCTATTCGGAGGTCGGTGTTGGAACCACATTCAAGCTCTACTTCAAAGCGGCCAGCTACGAGCCTTCGAAATCGCGGAAAACGCACAGTCAGCCCACGTACAAAACAAACGGAAATGCATCAATTCTCATCGCCGAGGACGAAGACGAGGTCATGCGGATATTGTCACACACGTTGCGAGATGCTGGGTATTCTGTAGAAACTGCCATTTCAGGGGACGACGCGCTTGAGGTATTCAAAACCTCTGGACCGTTCGATTTACTGCTAACAGACGTTGTGATGCCCGGCGAACTTTTGGGCCCAGCGCTCGCAAAGGCAATACGTCAAATTGATCCCAGTATACCGTGCATATTCCTGTCTGGTTACGCCTCTGAGGCAACGGTGCATGGCAATGGATTAAGGCCTTCGGATATCCGTTTGATGAAGCCCGTGAGCCGAATGGACCTGCTCCTTGCGGTTTCAAAAGCGTTATCGGCAGGCACAAAGAGCACCTAATTTTGAAAGGCGGTCTCCCTTAAGGAAGCCCCAACGCCCGCTTTTTATCTGCCGCCCATTTCATGATCGTCAGATCAAACGTCAAAGCCATCAGCGAAACGCAAATACCAAGCACGAAGTTCTTGCCGAGGTTCGTGCCAGCCAGCGTCCTTTGCAGTTCTTGCCCAAGGTCTTGCGTCCCAATGAAGGCCGCAATGATCACCATGAAGAAGGCAAACATGATCGCTTGGTTAAACCCAATCGCCATCGTCGGCAGCGCCAAGGGGAGTTGCACATTCCAGAGCTTTTGCATGCGCGTGGCCCCCGACATATCGGCGGCTTCGGTCATCTCTGGCGGCACTGTGCGCAGCCCTTCGATGGTGTAACGCATCAAGGGGACCATTGCGAAAATCAGGATCGAGAAGATCACGGCGATATCGGTAATCCCGAACAACATGATCGCGGGGATAAGATAGACGAAGCTTGGGAATGTCTGCGCGGTGTCGCACATCAGCAAGACGCGCGTCGACCATTTCTCGGAGCGTGCTGCAATGATCCCGATTGGCAGACCGATGATCGCGGCAATCGTGACGGCGGCCACGACTGAATAGAGTGTGATGATCGCACGATCCCACCAGCCCGACAGCGCCACCAATGAGAAGAAGAGAGCCGCGAGAACGGCCTGCTTGCGCCCGGCCAGTGACAGGGCAAAAGCGGTCACAAGCATGATAAACGCGAATGTTGGGATCGAGAGCATAAAGTCCCTGAACGGGATCAGGATTTTCACATTCACAAACGCCCGCAAGAACCACGTCGTTGATTTGACGACTTCAATATCGAGGAACCCTTTGATCAAATTGTCGAGCTCTTTGCCTTGGCTGAAATCTTGCTTACGCCCGATTTCGGCAGCGATAGGCAAGACCAAAGAAAGCAGCGTGAAGCCTACAAAGAGTCCTGCACCCAAAAGCAGCATTTGGTGCCGTTTCCAAAATGGCGTTCCGCGCTCAAAATGCTCTGGTTGCTTGACGACCCAGGCCTTTGACATGCGGTCAAGCATCACGGCCAGCAGAACAATCGTCACGCCTATCTCGAAGGAACGACCGAGCTTAAAGCTGCCCATCATTGCGAGTAATTTGGCCCCAAGGCCCGGCATCCCGATGAAGGCCGTCAAAACGACCATCGCAAGGCAGAGCATGATGACTTGGTTGACGCCAACCAGAATTTCGGTCCGCGCGGAGGGAAGATAGACGTGGCGCAGCATCTGGTACTTTGAGCAACCACTCATTTTGCCCGCCTCAACCACCTCTGATGATACCTTTTGCAAGCCCAGCGTTGTCATGAGGATCATCGGTGGGATTGCGTAGATTGTTGTGGCGACTGCCCCCGCTGTTGGCCCCACCTTAAAGAAGATGACGGCGGGCAGAAGATAGGTGAAGAAAGGGAGCGTCTGCAAAACGGATAGGACGGGTTTGATTGTCTTATCGACCCATTCATATTTCCAAGCCGCAATGCCGAGGGACAGGCCAATTACGAATGCCAATGGTGCGGCAATCGCGAGCACCGACATTGTTTGCATCGCAATCGTCCATTGGCCGATCAGCGCGGTCCAGATCATCGTGCCGCCGCCCAAAAGCGACAGCCGCCAGCCGCCGAGATAATAGCCCGTCACAGCAGCGATCGCCGCCAATCCTGTCCAAGGCATTGGACCGATGTTTGGCCAGCGATTTTTGCCGTAAAAGATGTTGCCAGATACGTCCAGCAGCCACTCTAACCCTTCGGTCAGGGTACGTGTGAATGTTAAAAGCCCAAGGTCATCCTTGACGAAGTTGAAGATGATATCCAGAACCATCGCAAAGTTCGGGATCGCTGTTTCTGGCAGGCGGTGCATCCAGTTGGGCAACCAGCCGATATATTGCGCAACGGTCAAGACAACAGCCCCGATCAGTAGACCGATAGCCGCCTGCCCGCGCGTCATTGATCCCGTGCCGTTCATTCCTCGGAGCCCAGCAAAATGTCGAGTGCCGCTTTGCGTGGCATAGCACCCAGCAGATTATCCCCACGGGTGACAGGGATGAAATCGCGGCTATCGTTAACCAACATCCGCGCCATTTTGTGCACGGTCAGTTTCGCGTCAATCGGATCGCCCGTACCTTTGGCCTTTGGATCGACCAAGACGCCTGCATGCACAACGCGGGCTTTATCGACTTCCTCAGTGAACTTGCGCACATATTCCGTCGCGGGGTTCAGCACGATTTGATCGGGCGTATCGCATTGCTCGACGGCGCCGTCCTTCATAATCGCGATCCTGTCGGCAAGCCGCAGGGCCTCGTCAAAGTCATGGGTAATAAAGACGATTGTTTTGTTGAGCAGTTGCTGGAGCCGCAAGAATTCATCCTGCATTTCGCGGCGAATAAGCGGATCAAGCGCACTGAACGGCTCGTCGAGGAACCAGATGTCAGGCTCAATCGCGAGGCTGCGCGCAATGCCGACCCGCTGTTGTTGTCCACCGGACAATTCGCGCGGGAAATAGTCTTCGCGCCCCTCCAACCCAACCAGCTTGATCACCTCAAGCGCACGTTCGCGGCGCGCGTGTTTATCTTGGCCGCGCATTTCTAATGGGAAGGCGACGTTATCAAGAACGGAGCGGTGCGGCAAAAGCCCAAACGACTGAAACACCATGCCCATTTTGGAGCGGCGCAGGTCAATCAGTTCTTTTTCTGGCAATGACATAATGTCTTGCCCTTCGACGGAAATCGTACCGCCGGTAATATCATGTAAGCGGGAGAAACAGCGCACGAGGGTGGATTTTCCAGACCCTGAGAGGCCCATGATGACAAGCATCTCGCCCTTGTGAACATCAAGCGAGACGTCTTTGACGCCCGCGATGTAACCAGCAGCGCGGATATCGTCGTAACTCAGCCCCTTGTCCATCGTCGCCAAGAACTTCTTGGGGTCGCGTCCAAATATCTTCCATACGTTTTTACATGAAATGACGGGGGTATCGGCTGACATGGCAATCCTTGCAGTAAGAGACCCCGCCCGAAAAACTCGGACGGGGATTTGATTGATAGAAGTGGTGGTTTAGTTAACCCAACCGCTCCAAACATCTGGGTTGGCTTCCATCCAAGCTGTTGCCGCCTCATCTGGCTCCAACTCATCGATGTCCACCAGCTTTGCCATCTGAGCAATCTGTGGATTTGTGAAGCTTACCTTCTCGAGAATAGCATAAGCCGCAGGCCATTTCGCTTCCATGCCATCCCAAGCCGCTTTCTTAAGGTAGCCCGTCGCAGGGTTACCGCAGTCGTAAAGCGCATCTGGATTTGGACCAACGGCAGGATCTTTGTCACAGCCTTCTTCCCATGCTGGAAATTCAACAAATTCACCCGGCCAGACAGCCTCGGCAAAGTTTGGCGTCCAGTTGAACACAACGATTGGCTTTTTGTCAGCTTCCGCTGCGCCGATCTCGGCCCAAAGAGCTGCCGCAGAACCCGCGTTGATCACTTGGAAGTTCATATCGAGCGCTTCGACACGCTCGGCGCCATGCTTAAGCCAGTCAACAGGACCATCAAGGTAACGGCCTTTTTCGCCGGTCTCAGGCGTTGCGAAAATCGCGGCGCAATCGTTCAAAGCTTTCCAATCTGGCAAGCCTGGGCATGCATCTTTGGTCCACATTGGATACCACCAATCCTCGCGTGTAACCGCGTTGTGGTCACCCACATCGACGATACCGCCTTTTTCCATGGCAGCGCGGAAAGATGCGCCAAACGCGCCTTCCCAAACTTCCATCTCAAGCGTCACATCACCCAAACGCACGGATTCGTAGACGGCTTGGCTGTCGGTCGTCACATATTCAACGCTGTTGCCTGCACCCTCAAGGATTTGGCCCACAACGTTAGACATCACAATTTGGCTCGACCAGTTGTGAATTGGAATCACGATTGGGTCGCTGCTGTCTTCTGCAAGAACGGCAAATGGTACAAGCGCAAGTGCGCCCGCCGTCAGTGCTGTTTTCATCATTTTCATTCAACTTCTCCCTATTTGACGCGCCCGTTGGTTGGCGCAATTCGCGCCCCGTCTAAAACAGGGAGCGTCGGATTTTCGTTTCAGCGATTCTGTCGGATTTTAGTTTCAGCGATTCTAACGTGTCGCCCGCATTTATCCGCTGCCACTGTGGCATTTTTTTCCTATCAATCAAGTTTTTTTCTCAGGGCTATGTTTTTTACCCCTGGGAAATGAGTAGGCAATGTCGCATTTGGAGAGATGGATGTCCGATCTCAATTGGACAACAAGCCCGCACTACAAGAAGGTATGACAAAGAGGATGTCGGATATGCGTTATTCAGGTTTTAAAGTCATCAAAGAAGCGTTGATGGGGCACAAAGGGTGGACGCCTGCTTGGCGTGATCCAGAGCCGCAGCCGCATTATGACATCGTAATTATTGGCGGCGGCGGGCATGGTCTTGCGACGGCCTATTATCTCGCCAAAGAATTCAAGCAAAAGCGGATTGCTGTGCTTGAAAAGGGCTGGATCGGCGGCGGTAACGTGGGTCGAAACACGACGATCATTCGTTCCAACTATCTATTGGATGGCAACGAGCCGTTTTATGAATTCTCGCTCAAGCTTTGGGAAGGGTTGGAGCAAGACTTTAACTACAACGCGATGATTTCACAGCGCGGCATTCTCAACCTGATTCATACCGACGCCCAGCGCGACGCCTTTACCCGTCGCGGCAATGCCATGATCCTAAACGGTGCCGACGCCGAAATGCTGACCACCGCGCAGATTAAAAAGCGCTATCCCTTCCTCAACACCGAAGACTCGCGTTTTCCGATCAAGGGCGGTTTGGCCCAGCATCGCGGCGGCACAGTGCGCCATGACGCGGTCGCGTGGGGCTATGCACGCGGTGCGGATAGTCGCGGCGTTGATATCATTCAGAACTGCGAAGTGACGGGGTTCAAGATCGAGAACGGCAAGTGTCTGGGCGTTGAAACGTCACGCGGGTTTATCGGGGCGACCAAGGTCGGTTGCGCTGTTGCTGGCTCGTCGAGCCGTTTGATGTCGAAGGCAAACATGCGCCTGCCAATGGAGAGCCACGTGTTGCAGGCCTTCGTCTCAGAGGGTCTCAAACCCGTCATGCCGGGTGTTGTGACCTTTGGCGCGGGCCACTTTTATTGCAGCCAATCCGACAAAGGCGGCCTTGTGTTCGGCGGCGATATCGACGGCTATAACTCTTACGCCCAGCGCGGCAACCTGCCCGTGGTCGAGGACGTCTGCGAAGGCGGAATGGCGATTTTCCCCGCCTTCGGGCGCGCGCGTATGTTGCGTATGTGGGGCGGGATCATGGATATGTCGATGGACGGATCGCCGATCATCGACCGCACCCATATTGACGGGCTCTATTTCAACGGCGGCTGGTGCTATGGCGGGTTCAAGGCGACGCCTGCCTCTGGTTTCTGCTTTGCGCATTTGCTGACCCATGACGCGCCGCACCCAACGGCCAAGGCCTACCGCTTTAATCGTTTTGAGAAGGGTCTGGTGATCGACGAAAAAGGGATGGGCAATCAGCCCAACCTGCATTGATCACTCGGGACAGGACATAAAGACATGATTATCAACCACCCCCTTCTTGGCCCGCGCGATAGTGCCGAATTCACCTATCTTGGCGATGCAAAGCTGATTGATCGGCCTGATGCTGCGTCCGAGAATGCCGCGCAAGAATTTTATGAATACGCCTACCTGCGCGACAACCCCGCTGGCTGGCACAAGGAATTGTGGTTCCACGAGGCAGGCGACAGATCGTGGCTGGTTGTGACGCGCAACACCCTGACCCACGAAATTTCAAAGGTCGAACTTGCCCGCGATGTGGCACGCAGCAGGGGGCGCAGCAAATGAGCCAAGTCAATCGCCTGAATGGCGGTCAGGTGAATGCTGACCAGCCCCTGAAATTCAAATTCGACGGCAAGTCTTTTACGGGCCAACAAGGCGACACGCTTGCGTCTGCCCTGCTCGCGAACGGCGTGCGCCTGATGGGTCGCTCGTTTAAATACCACCGTCCACGCGGCGTGCTGACTGCGGGATCGGAAGAGCCGAACGCGTTGGTCGAGCTACGCACAGGTGCGCGGCAAGAACCGAACACACGCGCCACGACTATTGAGCTTTTCGACGGATTGACCGCCAAGAGCCAGAACCGTTTGGGGCCGCTACAATTCGACCTGCTGGCGATCAACGACAGGTTTTCCAATTTCCTGACCGCTGGGTTTTACTACAAGACCTTCATGTGGCCCGCCGCGTTTTGGGAGAAAATTTACGAGCCGATCATCCGCCATGCGGCGGGTCTGGGCTCTCTCTCGTTGCAAGAAGACCCTGACGTTTACGACAAGGGTTTCTTGCATTGTGATCTGTTGGTTATCGGTGCGGGTCCGGCGGGGCTGGCCGCGGCTTTGACCGCAGGGCGCAGTGGCGCACAAGTGATCCTTGCGGATGAGGATTTCCGCATGGGCGGACGCCTCAATAGCGAGACCTTTGTGCTTGGCGATCAATCTGGGGCCGATTGGGCCGATAGTGTGATTGCCGAATTGGCCAGCTTGTCTAACGTCCGCGTCATGCCGCGCACCACGATTATCGGCGCGTTTGACCACGGGATTTACGGCGCGGTTGAGCGGATTAGTGACCACAAAATCGTGCCCGACGCGGGCAAACCGCGCCAGATTCTTTGGCGGATTTATACCAAGCGCACCGTGCTTGCCGCAGGCGCAATTGAACGCCCGATTGCATTCGAGAATAATGACCGTCCCGGCATTATGCTCGCCTCGGCGATCCGTACCTATGCGAACCGCTTTGCCGTGGCCGCCGATCAACGTATCGCGATTTTCACCAATAACGATGATGGACATCGCACCGCGCAAGACCTGCACGCAAAAGGCATCAAGATCAGCGCCGTTGTTGACGTCCGCCCTGATGCGCCGCGCAGCATGGACTATGAGGTTCTGAACGGCGAAGTCGTTGATACCAAAGGTCGCCTTGGCCTGACGTTTGCCGAAGTACGCCTTGCTGACGGCACCATGCGCGCGCTTGAATGCGGTGCGCTTGGTGTGTCGGGCGGCTGGAACCCCAACGTGCATATGACCTGTCATCAACGCGGTCGCCCGACTTGGAATGATGCGCTCGCGGCCTTTGTGCCCGGTGGTGTCCTTCCCCCTGGCATGACTGTCGCAGGGGCGGCGAATGGTGACATGTCTACGGCCGGTGCGCTGAAAGGTGGGGCCGCTGCTGCGAGTTCTGTGTTGAAGGATTTGGGGCTTACGGCCAAAACGATCAAACTGCCACAGACCGAAGATACCCCCGTCGCGATCAAACCATTCTGGTATGTCGAAGGGTGCAGCCGCGCGTGGCTCGACCAGCAAAACGATGTGACCGTCAAGGATGTGAAGTTGAGCCACCAAGAGGGCTTCCGCTCTGTTGAGCACCTCAAGCGGTACACGACCCTTGGCATGGCCACCGATCAGGGCAAGACGTCGAACATGGGCGGCCTTGCGATCATGGCGGAACTGGCGGGTAAAACCATCCCCGAGGTCGGTACCACGATCTTCCGCCCGCCCTATACGCCCACATCCATCGGTGTGCTTGCGGGTCGGCATCGCGGCCAAGAGTTTCACCCCAAACGCCTGACCCCCTCGCATAAATGGGCCCAAGAACAGGGCGCGGTTTTTGTCGAGGTCGGCAACTGGCTGCGTGCACAATGGTTCCCGCGGGCGGGCGAAACCACGTGGCGCGAGAGCGTAGACCGCGAGGTTTTGGCGACCCGCAAGTCCGTGGGCGTTTGCGATGTAACGACGCTGGGCAAGGTCGACGTGCAAGGCGCAGATGCCGCCGCCTTCCTCAATAAAATCTACTGCAATGCTTTCGCTAAATTGGAGGTCGGCAAGACCCGTTACGGCCTGATGTTGCGTGAGGATGGTATCGCCAAGGATGACGGCACTGCTGCGCGCTTGGCCGAGGATCACTTCGTTGTCACGACCACAACAGCCAACGCCCTGCCCGTCTACCGGCACATGGAGTTTGTGCGCCAATGTCTGTTCCCCGACATGGACGTGCAGCTGATTTCAACGACCGAAGCATGGGCGCAATATGCGATCGCCGGCCCCAACTCTCGCGCGCTGTTGCAAAAGATTGTGGACCCTGACACGGAGATCTCGAACGAGGCGTTCCCCTTCATGGGCTGTGCGAATATCACCGTTTGCGGTGGCTTGCGCGCGCGTCTGTTCCGCATTTCGTTTAGCGGCGAGTTGGCCTATGAAATTGCTGTGCCGACGGCTTACGGCGACGCGCTTATACGCAAGATCATGGAGGTCGGCACAGAGTTCGACGTAACTCCATATGGCACAGAAGCCTTGGGCGTCATGCGTATTGAGAAAGGCCATGCGGCAGGCAACGAATTGAACGGTACCACCACCGCGCAAAACCTCGGCATGGGACGAATGGTCAGCAAGACCAAGGACAGCATCGGCTCGAAACTCTCCGAGCGGGAGGGTCTCAATGCGGCAGGTGATCTGCGGCAGGTCGGGATCAAGCCCGTGAACCCTGCAGATGCTGTTCCTGCTGGCGCACATTTGATGAATGCAGACGGCCCTGTAGATGCGGCACATGACCAAGGCTACGTCACCTCGGCGTGTTTCTCGCCCAACCTTGGACACGCGATTGCGCTTGGTTTTCTCAAGAATGGCGACACCCGATTGGGCGAGGTAATGCGCATTGTCAGCCCGCTTAACGACTATGCCACAACAGTTGAAATCGTCAGCGCCCATTTCATTGACCCACAGGGGGAGCGGCTTCGTGCATAATCTGAAAACCATCACGGCCCTTGGCGGGACAGAGGCGCGCGTTGACGCTTTTGCGCATATCACAATCGTGGAAAACGATGGAGTCTCTTTGGCCTCTGTTGCTGCGCGACTGGGCAAAGAGAAGAAGTGCCACACCATTTTGAAAAAGCTGCTGGGTGCGGTGCCTGAAGCGGGGCGCGCGGAGTTGCACGATCCCGAAGCAGGGTTTTGGATGGGCCCTGATCAGTGGATGATCGGTGCACCACGTGCGACGTATGAGCTTTTGGCCGATGATCTGAAGGCCAAGTTTGGCGATGCGGCCTCTGTCACCGAACAGACAGGAGCTTGGGTCTGCTTTGATATTACCGGCCCTGCGATGCCTGACTTTTGCGAGCGCATTTGTCCCGTACCAATTCGGCGGATGGTGGCAGGCGATGCGCGGCGTACGGTGATCCACCATCTTGGATGTTTTGTGATCAGGCGCGAGGCCGATGATCATATCCGCATCCTTGGACCGCGCGCCTCTGCTAAAACCTTGCACCATGCGCTGCTGACAACGGCACAGGCGATGGCCTAGGCGGAAGGCACAATCGTATTGTCGCGCACGCGGAACATATTGACCTTGGCGCGGTCATCTTTGGGATGCACGCCGAACACTTCGACATAGCTTTTGGTCATCGACGACGACGAGGTATAGCCAACCGAAATGGCAATCTGGACCATCGTATCTTTACTATAGAGTAAAAGTTGTCGCGCCTTATGCATCCGCAATGACTTGTAATAGCCATGCGGGGAATTGCCCGTCGTCTTTTTGAACATGCGCTCTAATTGGCGCACGGAAATGCCGATTTCGCAGGCGACGTCTGCGATATTCACAGTGTCTTCGATGTGGTTTGCGAAAATTTCCATGGCCTGCTGTACAATCGGCGGCAACATGTCATTCGTGCTTTCGGCTGCAAAAGTGGGCCTGCGCTGCGTCACCCCCTGCCCGCGAACGAGCGGATGCTGGAACCAGCATGCCACTTCGGTCGCGACATCGGGGCTAAAGGCCTCGCTGATCAAATTCAGCGACAGATCAAAGGCAGCGGCGGCACCAGACGCGGTCAGGCGCCTGCGGTCCAACATGATGACGTTTTGTGTAGCGGCCAGTTGCGGAAATTCTGTCGCGAAGGCCGCCTCGTAACACCAATGGACCGAAGCGGTATGCCCATCAAGCAGACCTGAGCGCGCAAGCGGAAACACCCCCCCGCTAATCGCCCCCATGACAACGCCATGCCGCGAAAGCTTGCGCAAAACACCGTTAGATGAGGTGGGATTGGTAAACTTCGACGACGGGCCGCTCAGTAGGAAAAGCTGGTCGAGCCCGTCACATGATTTCAAATCCTGATCTGGATCAAACCACACATTGGCGCTGGCCTGCACGCGCTGCCCGTCCTCGGATACCAGCGTCCAGCCAAATGCTGTCTTGCCTGCAATCTCATTTGCCGCGCGCAATGGCTCGATCATCGACGTCAGGCAGGCCATCGGAAAACCTGGAAAAATGAGAAAGCCGATCTGGATGATATTATTTTGGTTCATAAAATTATCCTATCAGGAATATTTCGTGCTATACCAGCGGGAACAGAGCAAAATTAGTCACTCCTTTATCTTGCTTCATTACCATAATGGGGTATTCCAAACGTCTACAAATTGAATGGAAGCCACCATGGCCGCAACACCTCTTAAGCAAAACCCTCACAGTGTTCGTGAGAAAGCCGAAAAGGTGCTCGAAGTCGCAATTGGCCGTGAAGTCCGCGCGTTTCGGCGCAAAAAAGGGATCACTGTTGCTGATCTTTCCCAATCGACGGGCCTTTCGATCGGGATGCTTTCGAAAATCGAAAATGGCAATACATCGCCATCTTTGACAACGTTGCAAACTCTGGCGCATGCGCTTTCCGTACCGCTCACGTCGTTCTTTCGCGGATTTGAAGAGGCCCGCGTCGCCGTTCACACAAAATCTGGTGAAGGTGTTGAGCTTGAGCGCGAAGGTACGCGCGCCAATCACCAATATGATCTGCTGGGCCACATCGGTGCAAATGCCAGCGGTGTCATCGTCGAGCCTTACTTGATCACGCTCTCGGATGAAGCCGATATTTTCCCGACGTTCCAGCATGGCGGCATTGAAACGATCTATATGCTTGAAGGTGAAGTCGACTATCGGCATGGCGACGATATCTACCCGCTGAAACCCGGTGACACGCTCTTCTTTGACGCAGACGCGCCGCACGGCCCACAGGTTCTCGTGAAGTTGCCTGCACGCTATCTCGCGATAATCAGCTATCCTCAGACAAATTGAGCGAAGGTTCTGTCTCGAACTCTGGCCAGATACCGTCTGATGTTGGCAGGCCGTCGTCGAACTTTGACAGATAATCGAGCATCATCGTGCGGTTATCGATGAAGCCTTTGTAGGTCGCCAATTCCTCTGGCAAATCTCGAATGACACGGTGCAGACGGCGACCCCATTTTGGCATCGTCATCAGGTCTTGGAAACTGCACAAATAGGCGCGGATCGGGAACACCAAGGCGTTGGAGCGTGGCAGCCTGAAGAAGGTCTGCAACTCGACGCGCAGGTGCTGCTTTTGGCCGATGTTTTCTGGCGTGAGTGTTGTTTTTTGGATGCCCCATTTGTGGTAGTTCTCGGGTGAGGTATCAAGCAGCGGATTGACCGTCATCGTCCAGTTTAAGCGCCGCGCGGGTGATCCTTGCTGGATGTTGAGCAGGAATTTCAATGCGCGCACAAAGACACCTTTTTCATGGGCCAATGGCACAGGCGCGTGCCATTCAAAGAAGTTCATCCCGATATCAAAATCTAGCGACCAATCGGCTTGTGTTGTCACGATGCCCGCGTCCATCCACAGGTTATCATCACGTTGATCTAGCACGCAAAAATCGCCCTGCGCTTGCCGTGTGATATATTCCAAAGGGCCGTATGGCAGCGTCGCCTCGTCAAGGAAGGTGAAGGTGTCATCAATCCCCATAGGCTTGTTCACCCAGCGCCATGTGTTGCCATTTCGGTGTAACTCGAAAAGCTCTGGGTAGTCCTCGGATTTTGACACCATGATCAGCTCAAGCAGATCCCAACCCGCAAGGGTCATATGCGGCAACGATTGGCAGCGCAGCGGATCATCGGCCAGCACCATTGCGCGGTCACGCATCTCGCTGAGGTAATGCTCGTCCACGTCAAAACGCTTTTCAAATATTGACCCCGCAGGCCCACCACGATGCTGTTCCATATTGACCGAATACATGTAACTGTCTTCGTGAAACGGGAAGGGGAACCGCCTGATCGCCCAAGCCGAATTGTGGAACGAATAGTCATCGCGAAATGTTTCGTCGTTAAATTGAATGGTCATAGGTTACCTATCCAAAACGAGGGTCTTGCCCTCAAATCGTGAGACACAGGGCATGATCTTTTTACCGCTTTTGTGGTCGGCATCTTCAAGCCAGTGGTCGCGGTGAATGAAGTTGCCGCGGTAGTCGATCACATCGGTTTCGCATTGCCCGCAGGCGCCGCCACGGCACAGATATGGCGCATCAACGCCCTCACGTTCCATCGCCTCTAAAAGGCTTTCGTCCTCGCCAACTTGAATCACCTTATTGGAAATCGCGAGTTTCACCTCAAACGGTTTACCCGATTTTGGCGCAAGGAATTCTTCGTAGTGAATGGACTCACGCGGCCAACCTTCGTCTGCGGCGGTCTTGCGCACCCAGTCGATCATGCCCTTGGGACCGCAAACATAGACATGCGTGCCAAGTGGTTGGCCGTCGAGTAGGTTCTTGAGATCAATCCGCTGCTCTTGATCGTCGTAGTAAATATGGGCCTCGTTGGGGTGCTTTGTCGTCAATTCATCAACGTAAGAGCCCAGCGCGACAGAGCGCGTGGCATAGTGCAATTCCCAACGGCCATTCGTGCGTTCAAGCTGTTTGATCTGGGCTATAAACGGCGTGATCCCGATACCGCCCGCGAGAAACAGATGCTTTTTGGCGCGCAGATCAAGGCTAAACAAATTCACGGGATAAGAGATCGTCATTTGGTCGCCGACTTTGACGTTTCGATGCAAGAAAAGTGAGCCACCGCGCCCCACATCATCCCGGCGCACCGAGATTGTATAGGCGGTTTGGTCCATCGGGTCTGACATTAATGAGTAGGGATTTAGACGGGTAATCGCCCCATCTTTCATCTCGACAACGGTATGTGCGCCGCCTGAGAACGTCGGTAGCAGGCTGCCGTCGGTGGGCTTAAATTTGAATCGTGTGACGAGTTCATTCAGCGGCACGATCTCTGTGACTGTCACCGCGATTTTCTGGGCACCACTCATTCGTAAATTCCCTTTGATGGCGGCACATTTCCCGGATCTTCGGCGTCAATGCACACGCCTTGGTAGGCTGCAATGCGGCGCGAATAGTGGTCGCGCACAAACAAGTTCAAACCGCAATGCGAGCAGATAAACGGGTCGACTTCCACGTCTTCGGTAATGCCCTTGCAGTGCACACATTGCATGCGCCGCGCAACCGATCCGCGATGCTCGCACTGGATCGCCGTATGTGGAATGCCAGCGTTGGTTGCCTCAAGCTGCGCCTGCCCCATCAGACCCTCGGTTCCAGCAAGATAGACTTGCAAACCCATCTTTGCATCAGCCAGAACCTTGCGGATACGCGACACAGAAGCCGCGTAACTTGGCCCCTCGTAATACTTAGCGGGATTTAAAGCGCGGAGTTTACCACCGAAATCAGCTCCCTTGGGGATGTAGATAATATGAGCCGTTTGCATCATTTCTGTCGTGGCCATGTCCAACATCGCTTCTGCCCCAGCCGCATCTGCAATCAGCAAATGTGCAGGGCCTTTACGCGGCTCAAGTGTGCGATAAATCGGCCTGCTTCTGATGCTTGGTGGGAATTCAAACTTCGACATGTCAGTCCTCGGTTTTGGTATCGGCGCGAGGGGAACGCCCTCGCACCGCAGTCTCATCAGCCCTTCGCCGTGCGGACCGATTTATCCTTGTCGTAAAATGGCATCTCTTCGGCAGTGGCCGCGAGTTTGGTGCCGTCTTTTTGCACGACAGTCAGCTTTGTGCCCGCTTTGGCGACATCAGGGGACAAGCGCGCAATCGCGACGCTATAACTGTGAAGCTCGGACGATAGGCCGTAAGTGATAACCCCGACGTCCTTGTCGCCCTGCATCACGCGCGCGCCCATATCCATGCGCGCCATGCTGTCCGCGAGCTTTACACCGTAAATCTTGATCCGTTCTTTGCCTTCCAGCGCATAATGGTTTTCAGCACCGATAAACCCGATTTTGCCCGGAGAAACCGTGAACTCAAGACCCAATTCCCAAAGCGTATCACCGCATGGTTCATTCTCGAACGGGAAGGTTTCGGAGTTGTCACCTGGATAGAACAGCAGATAGCTTTCGATGCGCAGCATGTCCAAGGTTGAGAACTGGCACGGACGCACGCCCAGGTCTTTGCCGGCGTCTAAGATGCTATCCCAAAGGTGCACTGCATCCTTTCCACGGCAGAAAATCTCATAGCCGCGCTCGCCGGTATAACCAGTGCGCGAGATCATCACATCACGACCATAAAGTCGGGTTTGCACAATGCCAAAATAGGCCAAATCGCGGATCGACGGGATTTCTTTCGCAAGAATATCAACCGAGAGCGGCCCCTGAAACGACATGTCATGCAAGTCGTCATCAAACAGAACAGAGCAATCCTTGCCTGCGGCGACAGTCGTTAGAGACTCCATGCCCGTGCCTGTCCCGATCACAACCATCCACGAATTCACCGCGAGGTGATAGATCACGCAGTCGTCAATGAATTTGCCATCCGCGTTTAGCATCGCCGCATAAATAGCGCGACCTGGAGCGATTTTTTCAACATTACGGGTCGTACAACGGTCAATCACATAGGCCGCATCTTTGCCAGTGACGTGGCATTTTTTCAGACCTGACACATCCATAAGGCCCGCCTTGGTTCGGATTGCCTCGTAATCTGCTTTGGCACGTTCGGGCGTATGGTCGTAGAACCACGCTGTACCCATCCCGTTCCAATCTTCCAATTCACCGCCAATAGCCGCGTGACGGTGTGCAAGTTTTGAGTGCCTCCAAAGAATGGCCATGAATGTATCACCTATTTTCGACTCGTTTCTAGTTGGCAGCATTCAGCCCCAACCCTATCCAAAAAGCAAGAATTCTATGAAACTTTTTTTCCTGTTAGGCAAATATTCGACTTATCGCGCAATCCAGCCCCGAAAATTTTTTCGGCGAAATTTATTGACAGGTGGCACTTTGCTAGCGCTAGCTTGGAAAAAAAAATTACTGCTACGAAACAATTAATAACAGGGAGACGACAAAGTGGACGGAAATCTAAATGCTCTAACAACCATCTTTACCGAGTTTTATTACTGGGTGACGGTGGTCTTCATGTTCCTAATCCATGTGGGTTTCTGCATGTACGAAGTCGGTGTGAGTCGACGCAAGAATCACCTCCACACGCTAATGAAAAATATCATGATCATTCCTTTGGTCACTGTGACGTTCTTTCTCTTTGGCTGGTGGATCTATTGGGCATTCCCCAATTTCTACATATTTGGTGGGTCTATCGACTATGAAGCCGGTGCCGCCAATTTGCCGACCTCGCCAAACATGGCGACCCATTTAGGTGACCGCATAACCGGTGTTTTCTGGGCTGCGTTCTTGTTGTTCTCATGGACAGCTGCATCGATTGTTTCGGGGTCTGTAATTGAACGTATCCGCTCATCTGCGCTTTGGGTGCATGCGGTGCTCATAGGGTCCGTGTTTTGGATCATTGATGCAGCTTGGGGCTGGCACTATGCGGGCTGGATGGTTCAGAAACTGGGCTATCACGATGCCTATGCCTCTGGTGTTATTCACGCGATTGCGGGTGGCTATGCTTTGGGTGTTCTCATGGTGCTTGGACCACGGATTGGCAAGTTTGCCTCTGATGGCACGCCACGTGACATTCCACCCCATAACCCATGGATGGTCACGCTTGGGATATTCATAATCTACACAGGCTTCTGGGGCTTTTACGCGGCCTGTAACGTGCCGTTGATTTCACCTGAAGTCATTGGTGGTCAGTTGACTGGCACGACATGGACGGCGACCAATATCTATCTGGGGCCAACCTCACTTGGGGCGATTACCTTCAACTTCTTGATGTCACTCTCAGGCGGTTTGCTGGCAACCTATATCGTCTCTAAGGGCGATGCGTTCTGGACCTTCTCCGGCGGTCTTGCTGGGATAATTGGCGCCTCTGCGGGTAACGATCTGTATCACCCGATACAGGCCTTAATCATCGGCGGCATTGTGCCAGTGATTGCCTATAAACTGCACCACTACGTCGAGCGCCGCTTTAAGCTCGATGATGCAGTCGGTGCGGTTGCCGTGCATGGTTATGCTGGGTTTATGGGGGTTGTGATTGCAGGCTTTGTCCTTTGGGGCGCACCTTCGTCACCATTTGAAGGCTACGCGGCAATCAATCCTCTGGGCCAGTTTGCTGGTGCTATCATCATGTTCTTTGTCTTGGGCTTTGCCCCAGCCTACATCGTGACCCGCATTCAATCTGCCTTTGGCGTATTGCGCATTCCACCCGAGGTTGAACTGCAAGGTCTCGATTTTGCGGATCACCATGCCTACGAAAATGCAATCGCCGAGATCACCTCAGCGACCCACGAACATTTGAAATCATAAGGAGGAAACCAATGTCTACAATCGGATATAGCGATTGGGCTGTCGACCTTGCCGACGTCGGTCCAGTCTATCCCTTCCAGGGGCTCGAGGGCCTCATGGTTCTTGTCGGTGTCGTATTCTGGCTGGGGTGGCACGTCGTGCAATTCCGTCGAGAATCCGTCGAATTGGCCGAAGCGGCAAAGAACGCAAAAGCCGAAAGCACCAAAGCAATGATCGACCTTTATTGATCCCTAGTCTCTGAAAATCGGCAGGGCATCTCTGGCTGCCCTGCCCGCAAACCTCCGACCCCAAGATTGCCTGTAATGAAAATAAGTTTCCTGTGGTTGAACGGGGGGATTTATGGTGCTAGCTTTTGATTCGACCCGATATCCATTTTCAAGGAGGCACGCTTGCCATGTGCGGAATCGTTGGACTATTCTTAAAAGACAAAGCGCTCGAACCAAAATTGGGCGAGATGCTTACCGCCATGCTGATCACTATGACCGATCGTGGCCCTGACAGTGCGGGCATCGCAATTTACGGCACGGAGACCAAAGGCCGCGCGAAGATGACGGTGCAGTCTGACACGCCAGACACCGCCTTTGTTGGTCTTGATAAGGCGCTGACAAAAGTCGTCGGTGGCACAGTGAAGATGACAGTCAAAAGCACCCATGCTGTTCTTGATATACCCGAAGGTACAGCCCCTACTGTCCGAGCTGCCCTTGCTGGTATCGACGCATCCATTCGCGTCATGAGCCGTGGCAGCAGCCTTGAGATTTATAAAGAAGTCGGCCTGCCAAAGGATGTGGCCGAACGTTTTGGAATCGCCAAAATGTCTGGCACCCACGGCATTGGACACACCCGCATGGCGACAGAATCGGCCGTAACAACCATGGGCGCGCACCCTTATAATACGGGCGATGATCAGTGCCTTGTACACAACGGATCACTGTCAAACCATAACAACTTGCGTCGCACCCTGCGCCGCGAAGGTATCCTGATCGAAACCGAAAATGACACCGAAGTGGGAGCCGCTTACCTCACATGGCAAATGCAAAACGGTGCCACTTTGGGCGAGGCACTGACCAGCAGCCTTGACGATCTCGACGGATTTTTCACATTTGTTGTTGGCACCAAAGACGGCCTTGGCGTTGTCCGTGACCCGATTGCCTGCAAGCCCGCTGTGATGGCCGAAACTGATCAATATGTGGCGTTCGGTTCTGAATACCGTGCGCTCGTCAACTTGCCCGGCATCGAAAATGCCCGCGTTTGGGAACCAGAGCCAGCAACGGTCTACTTCTGGAACCACGACACATCCCCGACATCATCCAAAAAGGCCGCTTGATATGCAGACAATCGACCTTACTGAAACTGGCCTGCGTGAGACCAACAAGATGCTTCACGCCCAAGCCGCCAATACGAACCAAACCGTCTGGACCATTGAAAACGCTAAGGGCGCTCATGCGATTGCCTGCGGTCTTGATGCTCCTATCGAAGTCACGGTCAAAGGGTCCACCGGATACTATTGCGGCGGTATGAACCAGCAAGCGACGATCAACATCCATGGCTCTGCGGGTCCGGGAACAGGTGAAAATATCATGTCTGGCAAAATCGTCATCGAAGGTGACGCGAGCCAATACCTAGGTGCTACAGGCCACGGAGGTTTGATCGTAGTCAAAGGCAACGCGTCATCGCGCTGCGGGATTTCGATGAAAGGCGTTAACATCGTCGTTCAAGGCAACATCGGCCACATGTCCGCCTTTATGGGCCAGTCTGGTAATCTGGTTGTCTGCGGTGACGCGGGAGACGCTCTTGGCGATAGCTGCTATGAGGCGCGGTTTTTTGTGCGCGGCAAGGTGAAATCCCTTGGTGCGGATTGCGAGAAAAAGGAAATGCGCCCCGAGCATATTGCCATTTTGACCGAGCTTTTGGCCGAGGCTGGCTTTGACGCCAAGCCCGAAGAGTTCACCCGCTACGGCTCTGCTCGCAAACTTTATAACTTCGATGTCGACAACGCTGCAGCGTATTAAGGGATACCAGACATGACCAACGACCGCTCCAAAGGTATTCCGCGCACAACGCCGCGCCAGTCCGCAACCTTTAGCCAAGATGTGAACAGCGATATTCGTCGCGCTGCGGCCACAGGCATCTACGACATTCGTGGTGGCGGTGCCAAACGCAAGCTACCCACGTTCGACGACCTGCTGTTTATGGGAGCCTCAATCTCGCGTTACCCGCTCGAAGGCTACCGTGAGAAATGCGATACCTCTGTGACCATTGGCGGGCTGCATGCAGAAAACCCGATCCATCTCGACATTCCGATCACCATCGCGGGCATGTCTTTTGGTGCGCTTTCTGGCCCTGCCAAAGAGGCCTTGGGCCGCGGCGCATCCGCCGCTGGCACATCCACGACAACAGGTGACGGCGGCATGACGCCCGAAGAGCGCGGCCATTCCAGCAAGCTGGTTTATCAATACCTGCCCTCGCGCTACGGTATGAACCCCGATGATCTGCGCAAAGCGGACGCTATTGAGATCGTTGTCGGCCAAGGTGCAAAACCGGGTGGAGGTGGCATGTTGCTAGGTCAAAAGATCAGCGACCGAGTGGCTGCGATGCGAAACCTTCCCAAAGGGATTGACCAACGCTCGGCCTGTCGCCACCCCGACTGGACCGGCCCAGATGATCTCGAAATCAAAATTCTAGAGCTGCGCGAAATCACTGGCTGGAAGGTGCCAATCTATGTCAAAGTCGCGGGCGCGCGCCCCTATTACGATGTCACACTGGCGGTCAAAGCGGGCGCTGATGCGGTTGTGTTGGACGGCATGCAGGGCGGGACGGCGGCGACGCAGGATGTGTTCATCGAACACGTCGGCCAGCCAACTTTGGCAATCATCCGCCCCGCAGTGCAAGCCCTGCAAGACCTCGGGATGCACCGCAAAGTGCAGCTCATCCTGTCAGGCGGTATTCGTTCTGGCGCGGATGTGGCCAAGGCCATGGCGCTTGGCGCAGATGCCGTGGCAATTGGGACTGCTGCCCTCATCGCGCTTGGCGACAATGATCCCAAGTGGGAGGCCGAATACAATGAGCTTGGCACCACAGCGGGTGCATATGACGATTGGCACGAAGGGCGCGATCCTGCGGGTATCACAACCCAAGACCCTGAGCTGATGAAGCGTTTTGACCCAATCGAGGGTGGTCGTCGCCTGAAGAATTACCTGAAGGTGATGACGCTAGAGGCCCAAACAATCGCGCGGGCTTGCGGCAAAAACCACCTGCACAACCTCGAGCCAGAAGACCTCGTGGCGCTCACAATGGAAGCGGCCGCAATGGCGAAAATCCCGCTCGCAGGGACCGATTGGTATCCAGGAAAGCCGGGCACAGGTTTCTAAATAATCAGGGCGCGGCCAACACCGGCACGCGCCCTTTCTCATAGAAGATGACAGGGAAAAACAATGGCTACTGATCTCGCAAAATTCGCCGAAGACAATGGCGTCAAATACTTCATGATTTCGTTCACCGACCTCTTTGGTGGGCAACGCGCCAAGCTGGTGCCTGCGCGCGCCATCGCGGGCATGCAAAAGGACGGCGCTGGTTTTGCAGGCTTTGCCACATGGCTGGACCTGACGCCTGCGCACCCCGATATGCTGGCCGTGCCCGATCCAGAATCGGTGATCATCTTGCCGTGGAACCGCGAAATTGCATGGGTCGCGGGCAACTGCGTGATGAACGATCAAGACCTTGCACAAGCGCCGCGCAACGTCTTGCGCCGCCTGATTGCCGAGGCCGCCGAATTGGGGATGCACGTCAAAACAGGTATCGAAGCCGAGTTCTTTTTGCTGACCCCAGATGGCAAGCAAATCAGCGATGAATACGATACGGCGGCGAAGCCGTGCTACGATCAACAGGCGTTCATGCGCCGCCTTGATGTGATCCGTGAAATCAGCGACCACATGTTAGAGCTTGGCTGGAACCCCTACCAAAACGACCACGAGGACGCGAACGGCCAGTGGGAGATGAACTGGGATTTCGACGACGCGCTCAAGACCGCGGACAAGCACAGCTTTTTCAAATTCATGGCGAAATGTGTGGCCGAGAAGCACGGCTACCGCGTCACCTTCATGCCAAAGCCGATCAAGGGCCTGACAGGCAACGGCTGCCACGCGCATATCTCGGTTTGGGACGCACCTGGCATGCAATCAAAAACCAACGTATTTGCTGGCAAAGGCGAAGGGCAGACTGGCGAAGTTGGCCTGTCCGAGCGCGGAAAACACTTCCTTGGCGGCATTATGAAACACGCGAGCGCGCTTGCCGCGATCACCAACCCGACCGTGAACAGCTACAAGCGGATCAACGCACCGCGCACGACGTCGGGGGCCACTTGGGCGCCGAACACTGTGACTTGGACAGGTAATAACCGCACTCATATGGTCCGCGTTCCGGGTCCGGGTCGCTTTGAATTGCGCCTGCCCGATGGGGCCGCGAACCCTTACTTGTTGCAGGCTGTGATAATTGCGGCGGGTCTTTCTGGCGTCAGGTCGAAGGCCGATCCGGGGCCACGTCATGACATTGATATGTATGCCGAAGGTCATACCGTCAAAGGCGCACCGCTTTTGCCGCTCAACATGCTCGACGCATTGCGGGCCTATGATGCCGACGCGGGGCTAAAGGCTGCGATGGGCGAAGAGTTCTCGGCTGCCTACCTCAAGATGAAACATCAAGAATGGAACGATTTCTGTGGACATTTCTCGGCTTGGGAAATGGCGAACACGCTCGATATCTGACCTCACTTAAACCAAAAGAGGCTATTATGACCAAACGCATTGCTATCATTGGCGCAGGCCCATCTGGCTTAGCATTGCTTCGCGCCTTCCAATCGGCTCAAGCCAAAGGCGAAGAAATCCCCGAAATTGTCTGTTTTGAAAAGCAGGCAAATTGGGGTGGTTTGTGGAACTACATGTGGCGCACAGGCCTCGACCAATATGGCGAACCTGTGCATGGCTCGATGTATAGGTACCTTTGGTCAAATGGCCCAAAAGAAGGCTTGGAGTTCGCCGACTATTCCTTCGAGGAGCATTTCGGCAAACAGATCGCTAGCTACCCGCCCCGCGCGGTTCTTTTTGATTACATCCAAGGCCGCGTTGAAAAGGCAGGCGTGCGCGATTTGATCAGGTTCGAGACCGCCGTGCGCTGGGTCGCAAAGGACGGTGACAAATTTAACGTCACGGTTTGCAACCTGCCCGAGGATCACACCTACACCGAGGTCTTCGACAATGTGATCGTCTGCTCTGGCCACTTCAGCACACCAAATGTGCCAGAGTTCAAAGGCTTCGAGAACTTCAAAGGGCGCGTCCTGCACGCCCATGATTTCCGCGACGCGATGGAGTTCAAAGATAAGGACATCCTCATCGTCGGCACCTCTTATTCCGCAGAGGACATCGGGTCGCAGTGCTGGAAATACGGCGCAAAATCGATCACCGTCAGCCACCGCACCGCGGCCATGGGCTATGACTGGCCCGACAACTGGGCCGAGGTTCCGCTGCTGACCCATGTTGACGGCAATACCGCGCATTTCAAGGATGGCAGCAGCCGTCATGTCGATGCGGTGATCCTATGCACTGGCTACAAACACCATTTCCCGTTCTTGCCTGACGAATTGCGTCTGAAAACAGCCAACCGCTTGGCAACCGCCGACCTTTACAAAGGCGTTGCCTTTATCGACGAGCCCGCACTGTTTTACATCGGAATGCAGGACCAGTGGTTCACCTTCAACATGTTTGACGCGCAGGCATGGTGGATCCGTGACGTGATCATGGACCGCATCACCCTGCCCGACCGCAAAACCATGGCCGCAGATGTTGCTGATCGCGTCGCGCGCGAGGACGCAGGCGAGAGCGACTATGATGCGATCTGGTATCAGGGCGACTACATCAAGGAATTGGTGGCCGAAACCGACTATCCTTCCTTCGACGTCGAAGGCGCCTGTCAGGCATTCAAAGCATGGAAGGGCCACAAAAAGGCGGGCATCATGACGTTCCGCGACAATGGCTATAAGTCCGTGATCACAGGCACCATGGCCCCAAAGCACCACACGCCATGGAAAGATGCGCTTGACGACAGTCTTGAAGTTTACCTCAAAAACTAAAGTTTAATGCCGCGCGTGCCCGTCTCTTCCCAGTCGGTCACGTCGTTCACCAAGATTAGCGCAACTCGGCGCAGCACGGCCCGCAGTTTCTCGATGTGCGGGCCAGCAAGACCCTCTTCGCGCAGAGCGACATCCATACAAGCCAGCCAATTTTCCGCGTCTAGGGCACGGATCGGCACATGGGCATGGATTAGCTTCACGTCCATATGGCCATGCCGCTCGCGGTAATGTTGCCGCCCGCCCAAGAACCCCGACATGAAATCAACCTGCTCGATCCGCGCATGAGCTATTCCGTGCCCCCGCCCGTGTAAACGGCGCAAGGTTGCACCCTCCGGCAGGGTCTCCACCAGATCGTAAAAACGGTTCACCAAAGCCACAAGGCTGTCGTCCCCGCCAATGTCATCTAAAAGCGTCATCAGATGGTCCCCCGAAGGTTAGGAACGCGGGCGCTCTTTCCCTGGATCAAAGGCCGCAAGGTTTTCTGCAATCACCGCAGGTATCCGTTTTTGATGACCGTCCAGTTTGCCAATCTCGACCTCGGTGCCCGCACTTGCATGCGCCACATCAATCCGTGCAAGGGCAATGTTTTTACCCAAAAGCGGTGAGCGCATCGACGATGTGACCTCACCAATTTGCGCACGACCTATGTGGATGCAATCGCCGTGGCCCACATCAACATTGCTATCGATCTCAAGGCCCACCAGCTTGCGCATCGGGTTCTCTTTACGGCGGATTAACGCGTCACGGCCAACAAAATCATCTGGCTTTGATTTGAGCGGCACGGTGAAACCAATGCCCGCTTCAAATGGGTCAGTCTGGTCGCTAAAATCAGAGCCCGCGAAAATCAGGCCCGCCTCGATCCGTAGCATGTCGAGCGCCTCTAGACCTATCGGCTTGAGCCCATGATCTTGCCCAGCCTCCCAAATCGCATCAAATATTTCGGTGCAATCGCGGGGGTGGCACATAACTTCATAGCCCAACTCGCCCGTGTACCCTGTCCGCGAAATCACAAAGGCTGTCCCTGCTTCGTTTTTGAGGCGTGCAGGGGTAAAACGGAACCAGCCGAGTTGATCGAACTCGGGGTTATGGGGGGCCGACCAAACGATTTTGCGCAGCAGGTCGCGGCTTTCTGGCCCTTGCACAGCGACGTTGTGCATTTGATCTGTTGAGGAACGCACGAGGACTTTTAGCCCCAGCTTTTCGGCCAATTCCCGCAACCAAACGCCGCTATAATCCGATCCGCCAATCCAACGGAAGTTGTCGCGACCAAGACGGAAAACCGTACCATCGTCGATCATGCCGCCATGTTCATAGCACATCGCAGTATAAACAACCGCACCCGTCGCGAGGCTTTTTATGTTGCGGGTAAAGGCGTATTGGCACAGCGCCTCTGCATCTGGCCCCATGATCTCGAATTTGCGCAGTGGCGACAAATCAATGATCGCGGCCTTCTGCCGACAGGCGTGATATTCTTCAATGGGGCCCGTCGTGGGGAAATTATTAGCGAGCCAATAGCCGTTATATTCCACGAAATTTCGCGTGTGCTTGGCAAAGCTCTCGTGAAAACCTGTTTGTTTGGTCATTTTCGGCTCCGAATCTGGTGTCGTGCGGATCGCGATGGACCGCTGAAATGTTTCTTTTCCACTATAGGTACGCACGTGAATATCGGTCGGGTTCCACCCGTTTGCAGAGGTTGTATCGTCGGGGCAAGCCGAGCTGACGCAGACAATATCGGTCAGCGCACGCAACAGCACATAGTCGCCGGGGCGCGACCAAGGTTCGTCGGAATACATCACGCCGTGGTCATCAAGAAACGTGTTGAAGAAAAAGTTGATCGCCATCCAGCCACGACGCGGTGCGACGCCATAATCTTGCAAAGCCGTGTTGAAATTGGTCGAGCAATTCGCATGTCCGGGGTAGCCCGTATCATTGTAATACTTCTCAGTGCAGGCCATCGCAAAAGCGTCATGGCGACCGCAAGTATCTTGGATCACTTCTACCAGCGGCAGCATCTCTTGATCGTAATATTTCGCGTGCAAACCGGGCATCGGATAGGCGTGGCCCATCAATGTGCGGGTCGTGGTCACATCCAATGCATGCTCGATCCCTTTGTCGAGTTTACGCGCCGAGAAACATTCGAAATCCGAGCACTGCCTGCCATCGACGTCAATGATCTGGATATAATCGCCCGCTTTCACGAAAAACGATTCTGCGGTTTGGGTATGAACGCGGATATCGGCCAAAGGGTCGGCGAGCGGATCGGGCAATTCAAACTTCACATGGCTTTTAATCACCGCGCGTTTTATCATCACCGTCAGAGGGGTCGCGGTATTCTGTGCCTCGAAATCCATCGCACCGGCAGGGGCGGCGATAATCACAACGCCCTCGCGAACAGCTGTAAACTTCGCTTCTGTTTTTGCAGGGGTTGTGGCCTCGAACAGATGCACAGCCTGCGCCTTTGCCAGATCAATCTTGCGGGCATCCAGCCCCATCCGCATGCCGCGTAACGACTTATCATTGCTGGTTAAAAGCGCCTGAAGCCCGCCCGCACCAGCGGTCGCAGTTAGACCAATAATCCCCGCGTCGCTGCGGCCCTTGGGGTCACAGACGACAACCTCACAATGCTGGCCACCTTCATCGTTAATGATCGTAATTTGATCGCCCGTATCGATGGGAATGAGGACAGCGCCCTGCCCCTCCACCACATAGCGCTCTACCCCGGGCGGCAGCGAGAAAACCTGCGGCTGAATAATCCTGCTTGGCTTGGGCGGCCCAGCCTTCACGTTTGGGTAGTTGTCTAACATCGGAACCCCCTATTCACGCAAAGTTGCATGTGCGGAATAAATATTTAACCTTAAGAATACATATATCCATCACTACATCCAACAAAATCGCATCGAATGCACAAAACTTCGGGCATTTGGCTTACAACCAGCCCGCCGCTATCTGCCGCTGATGGGCAACCATCGCATTACGCATGAGAATCGCCACCGTGACAGGACCAACGCCACCCGGAACAGGGGTGATCCAGCCCGCAACCTCCAGCACCGCGTCGGTATCCACATCGCCCACGATCTTGAATCCTTCAGGCGTCTCGATCTGATTGATGCCGATATCAATCACGACCGCACCCGGTTTGATCATGTCAGGCCCAATCAAATGCGCCTTACCAACAGCCACCACAACAACATCAGCGCGACGCGAATGCATTGCCACAGAGCGGGTCATATGATGGCAAACGGTGACGGTGCAGCCTTCGGCCATCAACATCATCGCAGCAGGTTTACCGACAATCTCGGAATGGCCAATCATGACGACTTCAAGCCCCTCCATCTGCAGGCCCGTCTCCTTAATCAGCGCAACACTGGCCGCCGCTGTGCAGGGGGCCAAGGCCACGTCGGAGTAGACGATATTGCCGATAGACGCGGGGTTCATGCCCTCGACATCCTTCAAAACGTGGATCGCCGACTGGAGTGATCGGACGTTGATATGCGCAGGCACAGGGCGCTGCAAAATGATCCCCAAGATACTTGGGTCATCGTTCATCTCAATGAGCTTGGCCTTGCAGCTTTCTTGCGAAATATCGCCAGCCCAGTTGACCTGTTCAAACGGTATTCCCGCCTGTTGCGCACCGCGCTCCTGATTGCGGACATAGACCGCCGCTTCTGGGACATGACCAATTAGGATCGACACCAACCTTGGCATGTTTGCGCAAGTTGACGCGTAGGATTGCACCTCTGCAAGGATGCGTTTTTTGACAACAACACCGTCAATAAACCTGTGGTCCCGTACTTTTGTCTGCGTTGCCATCAGAGCCACTCCATTGCGCGATCTATATGCTGCGCGGAGTAGATGGTGCATCATCTGAACCGTCAATATTTAACTACGACGTTCGCTCCCGAGATTGCGTCACCCTTGCGTGTTTGGGTCGTCTCTTTTCATCCACCTGTGACGCGAGGGGTCGTCCAGCGCACGCGCTGAAGGTAATGTCGATGACGCCTTACTGCGACCTGATGAACTATCGCGCCGATCCTGCCAGCATCCGTACAATGCCTAACGATTTTCGCGCGCTCTTGATCCGCCATTTTAGGATTTGGTTGATGAGGTCACTCCGCACGGCGGCGTGACCCTTCTAGCCTACTTGCAGGAAAAACGGATTAATGTTTCTGCTTGCATTCGGGTAAATAACATCCATATACCATCCATACAGATGGAGTTTCACCATGAACACCGTGAGACAAATACGCGACAAGCAGCCTGATAACGAAAAAATCACGATCAATTTGGGGTTTGTTGATTTGGGCCGGATCGATCTACTTGTTCAAGAGGGCTTTTATTCCAATCGCAGTGATCTGATCCGCACAGCGATCCGCAATCAATTGGAAAGCCATGTGGAGGTCGTCAGCAAATCGCTTGAGCGGCATACAATGGAACTGGGGCTTCGTGACTACTCCGTCGCCGATTTGCAAGCGGTGCGGGACGCTGGTGAAGTTCTGCATATCAAGGTCGTGGGACTAGCCCGCTTTGATCCTGAGATTTCGCCTGAACTGGCGCTTGCAACCATCGGGTCCATTACGGTGTTAGGTGCGTTGCAAGCCAGCGCAGACATCAAAACGGCACTCGCCGACCGCATCAAATAGGATATGGAAATTTGACATGACGCAAATGACACTCACTTTCGACGCGGTTTCAGAGGCAACACCTGGCCCGAAATGGGCCGCACGCTGGGCGCGTTCGTGGCCATCTTACGAGGCGTGGTTTATTGCGCGGGGGGGCGATAACGGGCCATCGCGCACCGACTGTCGCACTGCGATTGAACGCTACATGCCAGAGCTGACGACCGTTTATGACCGACTGGTCGCCGTCGCGGGTGGTTCGGACCGTGCGGCAAGGTTCCTCTCCACATGGTGCCCGCCGACGTATCTGGGCGGCTGTTCACTTGCGGCTATCGCCAGCAAAAAACACGTCCGATTGGTGCGCAATTATGATCTTTCGCCAGAATTAAATGAGGGCTTGTTGCTGCGCACTCAGTGGCTTGGCCGCCCAGTCATGGGGATGGTCGAATTCCTATGGGGCTTGTCCGACGGGATCAACGATGCAGGCCTAAGTGTCGCGCTGGCCTACGGGGGGCGCTCGGAAACTGGCGTTGGATTTGGTATCACGACAATCGTGCGCTATGTGCTTGAGACTTGCAACACCGTCGACGACGCACTCGCGGTGCTCGACCGCGTACCATCTCACATGGCCTATAATCTGGTTCTTGCAGATGCATCAGGGCGGACCGCAAGCGTCGAGATGGCGCCAGGTGGCGGTATGACCAAGATGCCATTGGCTGTTGCGACCAATCATCAGGGAGGCGCACCCGCCGCTGATCGCCCCACTTTCACACGGACGTTTGAGCTGCGGTCACATTTGGAGAAGTTGCAGATCAAGCCGCGTAAGCTGAACCGTCAATTCCTCAAGGCGCCACTCTTGCAAGATCGATACTCGAAAGGCGAAACACCGAATGTCTGATCATAACACATATTCCGGAATAGCCGCTGAGCTATGCCCGAAAGTTGGTGACGGCGTGATTAGGCGGCATGGTTAAGTTGTTT
>OBMK010000742.1_pt1 | contig 30660 bp, 33 predicted proteins | sample 1539081 | NCBI WGS metagenome assembly OBMK01 (sample SAMEA3355528, study PRJEB22509) | marine metagenome | biome: marine; feature: river plume; material: water | place: USA | collected 2010-08-07 | depth 0.5 m | reverse complement strand
GAACTCAATTATTGTTTTTAAAAAGTAAAACATGTAATTTATTATTTTTAAAAAATAAAAGTATTTATTATTAATATCATATATTTGTGTGCATTCATTTAAAAAATCCATTTATTTAAAACTACGTAAATGAATTTTGTTGAACTTTTATACAATTATACTCCGCTCATAGCCTCAAATATTATTGTAATTGTTTTTTTGATTTTTTTTACCAGAAACAAAAATAAAGAAATACAGTTACACAATAATGAAGTGGCAAAATTAGAGGCTCAGGCTTTGCGTATTCAAATGAATCCCCATTTTATTTACAATGCCTTAAATAACGTTCAAAGTGTAATGATACTAAAAGGCGAGCGGGAATCCAATAGATACATTGGAATGCTTTCAAACTATTAAATAAAATCTTGATTGAAAACAACCCAATTCAATAAAAAAGGGTTCTAAAGAACCTTTTTTGACCGGGAGAGTGTTGTTGTTCACAAAAACGCTTATTTAAAGTTTCCACAAATCCAGATCTTCCCCGAAAGAGTATAAAAACAATTTTGGGGTCTGTTGGGTTACATTTTCCAAAAATAAACCGGGTTCAAAATTGTATTAAAATAAAAACTTGCATACCCTTCCAAGGAAATTTTGGATATAAGGGGGTTTAGAAGACTATTTTAAAATCAATTTAACTTTTTTTTACACAAAACGATATCAGTATCTTTGATGTATGAAAACTAGGGCAGCAAACAACAATCTAACTTTAATGGTCTCGTAAAAAACCGAAACAAACGTTAAACTATGGATTCTTTACTCCTTGTATTTGCAAAAACACCTATTGCAGGAACCATAAAAACTCGATTGGCAAATAGGATCGGTACCGAGAAGGCGCTCTGGATCTACAATCAATTATTAAAAAAAACTGCTGTAACACTAAAAGAAATTAGCCCGAAGGTTGTGGTTTTTTACAGCGGAGAACACCCCAATTATTTTGAACCCTATTTTAGTGCCCATAAAAAAATACCCCAGCAAGGTTTCGATCTAGGAGAAAGGATGGAGGGCGCCTTTCAGTGGGGTTTTGATGAAGGTTTTAAAAAGATTATTGTTATTGGAACTGATTTATGGGAGGTAAATGACAGTCTTTTAAAAAAGGCTTTTGAAAAGCTAGAAACACACGATTATGTCATTGGACCTGCTCTGGACGGGGGTTATTATCTATTAGGCATGAAGACGTGTACTCCTAGCCTTTTTAAAAATAAAAAATGGAGTAGTGAAACCGTTTTAGCAGCTACCCTTTCAGATTTAAATGAAAATACAGTTTTTCTTTTGGAAGAAAAAAACGATATTGACACCCTTGAGGATTTAAAAAATATGCCTGAATTATACCAAGGCTTAAAGCTAAAATTTAATGATCGAAAAGAGTAATGAAAGCCTATCCTTTCTCCAAAAAGAAGGAATAAAAAATGTACGCATCGGGATTGTACTCGGTACAGGTATGCATGATTTAGTTAGGCACATAGAAATTCAAAAAAGTATTCCCTACGCACAAATACCGCATTTCCCAACCGCAACGCAAGAATTTCAAGAAGGTATATTACATTACGGCACTTTGGCAAGTAAAAAAATATTGATTTTTCAAGGACGCTCTCATGCCTATGAGGGTTATAATTATTTTGAAATCACCTTTTTCGTTAGGGTATTTAAACTACTCGGAGGTTCTGAACTCATTTTAAGTAATGCAGCAGGAGCAATCAATCTAAACTTCAAAAAAGGAAAATTGATGCTCATCCAAGATCACATTAATTTACAAGGAGGGTCTCCCCTCGCCCTAAAAAATGGCGCCGCTTTAGGAGAACGTTTTGTGGACATGAGCGCTCCCTACGATAAAGAATTAGCTCAGAAAACACTCGCTATTGCAGAAGATGAAAATATCTCCCTAGCACAAGGGGTCTATGTGGCAGTAGTAGGTCCCCAACTAGAAACAGCTGCAGAATATCGCTACCTAAAAATTATTGGTGCCGATGCCGTGGGGATGTCTACCGTTCCGGAGGTGATTGTTGCTCGACAACTTGGAATTAGAGTATTAGCGCTCTCTGTTATTACAGATGAGTGTGACCCAGATAATCTACAACCGATTAATATTCCTGAGATCATGGAGCTCGCAAAACAAGGTCAGAGAGATCTTATAAAAATTGTTAAAGGGCTTGTTGCTAGTCTTTAATTCTTCTATATTCCATAAAAATTTTCTATGAGCTATCTAGAAACCACAAAAGACGTTTATAAAGATGCCGCATTAACTCCTGATATAGGTCTGTGTTGCACCACTACCCCTATATGGCAATTTCCTGGCCTCAGTATTCCTATACGAATGCAAGAAATGAACTATGGCTGTGGGAGCACCGTGCACCCCAGAGACTTGGTAAATAATCCAAAAATTTTATATGTTGGCGTTGGTGGAGGCATGGAACTATTGCAATTCAGTTATTTTTCAAGACAGAGAGAAGGAGTGATTGGAATTGATGTAGTAGATGAAATGCTCACCGCTTGTAAAGATAATTTTGTAGAGGCAGAAACTCAAAATGAATGGTTTCAAAAAGACTTTGTACGTTTAATCAAAGGAGATGCACTTCAGCTCCCTGTGGACAATAACACAATAGATGTTGCTGCTCAAAATTGTCTCTTCAATATTTTCAAAATGGAGGAACTTAAAAAAGCGCTTCAAGAGATGTATCGTGTACTCAAGCCTCATGGACGCTTGGTAATGAGTGATCCAATCTGTGAACAGCCTATGAATGAAACCCTACGAAACGACAACCGCTTGCGTGCTTTATGCCTTTCAGGATCCATTCCGTTGCATGACTATATCAAAATGTTAACCGATGTAGGTTTTGGAACAATTGAGATAAGAGCAAAACGTCCTTACCGTATTTTAGATTCAAAACATTACCCGACACAAGAAACTATCTATATCGAGAGTGTTGAAGTATGCGCCATAAAAGATCCAATGCCCATAGACGGTCCTTGTGTCTTTACAGGAAAAACAGCGATTTATTTTGGCGATGAAAAATTCTTTGATGACAAAAAAGGGCATGTTTTACTCCAAAACCAACCTTTGGCAGTATGTGATAAAACAGCCAAAGCCTTATTGGACTCAAATAGAAAAGATCTTTTCCTATCCCCTTCTACCTTTCACTATGATGGAGGTGGCTGTTGTTAAACACCTAAAATAAAAAAAATGAAACCTACTTTTTACCTGCTTCTTGCCTTTTTAAGTTTTTCCTTAAACGCTCAAAAAAACATCCATCACCGATGGGATAGAATGCTGCAAGAATATGTAGACGAATCCGGTCAAGTAAACTATAAAAGTTGGTATCAGAATCAAGATAACCTGGATGCGTATATTAAAACGCTATCCAATTTACCACCGCATGAAAGTGATTCTAAAAATTCTAAATTAGCCTATTGGATCAATGCTTATAATGCCTTGACAGTTCAGCTTGTCTTAAAAAACTATCCTTTAGAAAGTATAAAAGATATTAAAGACCCCTGGGAAATAAAATGTTTTAATACTCAAGAAAAATCCTACACACTAGGAGAGATTGAACATGAAATTCTACGTAAAATGGAAGAACCCAGAATTCATTTTGCAATCAATTGCGCTTCTCAGTCTTGTCCTAATTTGTGGAATAAAGCATTTCAAGAAAAGCAATTAGAAGCACAGCTGGTATGTGTCACCGAATCTTTTTTGAAGGATAAAAGTAAAAATGAAATTTACCCCACTCGGTTAAAATTATCTCGAATCTTCTTGTGGTTTGGTAAAGATTTTGGATCAAAAGAAGAGCGCCTCGAATTTATTCAGCGTTATTCAGGAGTACGCCTGTCCAACCCTAAAATTGATTATTTACCCTATGACTGGAGCCTTAACAAATAAACCAAGACTCTCCATCATTGTACCCGTTCTAAATGAAATTGATTTCATTTCAGATTTCATTTCCCACTTAGAAAATGTCCTCAGCTCAACACAAGAAATAATTTTTGTGGATGGGTATAGTTCAGATGGCACATGGGAATTACTACAAACCCAGAAAAAAGAAAATACTTACCAGACCCAGTCGGGAAGAGCATATCAAATGAATTTTGGTGTAACAAAAGCAACATGTGAATGGCTCTATTTTGTTCATGTGGATAGTCGATTACCACAAGATTTTGATGCAATGATTATCGCTCAAATGGCACAAGGGGCTAAAGCAGGCTGTTTTCGTTTGAAATTTGATGTTTCTAATTGGATTTTAAAATGTGCCGCCGCCGGGAGTAAATGGAATATTCTATTGTGTAGAGGCGGTGATCAGACCCTATTTGTAACCAAGGAAATTTTTGACAAGATAGAAGGTTTTAATACCAATTACATTGTTTGTGAAGACATTCAGTTTGTGAAAAAACTTTACAAAAAGGTGCCTTTTACAGTCCTCCCCCATTTTGTAATCACCTCATCACGAAGATTTTATAAAAATGGAATCTACCCTTTACTATTTCATTTTGGCATGATTCATATTTTACACTGGATGGGTGCTAGACCCCATGTGCTTTATAAGTATTATTCTCGAAATATCAATTAATACCTAAGCTTATCCCTTTAATAAGTGATAAGGAGTGAAAATAAGAAGATATAAAATACTACATGAAATTATAAAAATGATGAAATACAAAATGCCACTAAACCAGTCATAATGTCCTTCAAATTGAGCAATAATTTTATATAAAATAAAAAGACATATAACAACGTAAATAAAAAAAAGTAGGTAGATCATATATTGGGGTTATTAGATTAATAATTTTAAGTTTTTGGTGAATGAATTACACGTTGTGGGAAAGGAATTTCAATTCCTGCTGCATCCAAAGCTTTTTTTCCTTGCTCGTAAACATCAAAATAAACTTCCCAATAGTTTTTCGGTTCGGTGTAAGGTCGAACAGCAAGATTTACAGAGGAATCCCCAAGTCCGTTTACTCCCACAAATGATTCTGGGGATTTAAGAACCATGGGATGATCCATCATTACTTTATTTAAAACATCCTTGGCTTTATCAATGGACTCCCCATAACCAATACCAAATTCTAAATCAACGCGTATGGTTCCCTCAGTTGCATAATTTGTGATTTCATTATTAGCCACTGCGCCATTGGGAAGAAGTACCGTTTTATGATCCGGTGTCAATAAAATAGTAACGAAAATTTGAATTTCCTTAACGACACCTATATACCCTTGGGATTCGATAAGATCTCCTGTTTTGAAAGGTTTAAAAACAAGAATCATAACGCCTCCAGCAAAATTTTGTAGTGTTCCACTCATGGCCATTCCTACTGCAAGTCCTGCAGCTGCCAAAAGAGCAATGAATGAAGTCATTTCAATCCCTAGCATTCCCAATACACTGATGGCTAATAATACCTTTAGAATCACCGAAATCAAACTGTGCAAAAAGGTTTTAAGGGAAGCGTCTAATTTACTTCGTTCAAACATAAGATTGACCCCTTTACCAAGGAGTCGTATTAACCATAGACCAATGATCCATACTAGAATTGCCCCAATTATTTTTGGGCCATAATAAAAGGTAAAGTCAATAAAACTTTCGTAAACTTTTTGGAAATTTAAATTCATGTGATTTGATATTAAGTACAGGTTTCTATAAGTTTTGGTAAGATGAAGTCCCACCCTTGTTGACAGGATAGGTGTCTTTTTTCACCAGAGGTAATCGTGTTAAAATCACCTTGTTTGATTGAAAGTAATGTTCCTTCTGGAACGGTTTCTAAATTGTAATACAACCTTGAAACCTCACTAGGATATTCCTCAGTAGCTTGATGAATTATTTCTAAAGTGATTTGTTCATAAGGATTATGAACCACTACATTAGCAACAACATGATCATGCCATGAGCCGTCTTCTAATTGAGCACTCCAAATTGCTTTGGAACCCAACTCCCAACTTGAATGAAGTTGACAATTATACATATACCGTTGCGTTATTTCAGGCAAGGTGAGTACATCCCAAACTTTTTCCTTTGTAATAGGAACCGTTATGGAAACTTTAGCCCATAAAGAAGATGTATTGCTTTTCACTTTTTCTATTTAAAAAAAATGAATGAATAATAACACTTACGTGAAAAAGAGCTGAATAGTAGGTTCATTGATTAGGATTGATTTGGTTATACCAATATACGAATTAATTTTTTCAAAAATTGTACTTTAGCTTTATGACTTCAAATAAACCCAAAAGTTCTATTGTCATTATTGGAAATGGAATTTCTGGCATAACAACTGCTAGACATATTCGTAAGCAATCGAATGTCGAAATCACAATTATTTCTGATGAAAGCCCCTATTTTTTTTCTCGCACAGCGCTGATGTATGTCTATATGGGACATATGCAATTTGAACATACACAGCCCTATGAAAATAATTTTTGGGAAAAGAATAAAATTAGTCTAGTTCACAAAAGAGTAGCAAAACTCATAAGCGAAAAACATATGCTTGCTTTTGAAGATGGTTCTTCAATAGTCTATGACAAATTAGTAATAGCTACTGGATCCAAGCCCAACCGATTTGGGTGGCCTGGTCAAAATCTAAAGGCTGTTCAGGGATTATATCACAAACAAGACTTGGAACAATTGGAAGCCTGGAGTGGGTCTATCAAATCTGCAACTATTGTTGGTGGGGGACTCATTGGAATTGAGCTTGCAGAAATGCTACACAGCCGAGGAAAGAAAGTTCACTTTCTAGTACGGGAATCTAGTTTTTGGAATGCAATTTTACCTGAGGAAGAATCAGAAATGATCAATCAGCACATCCGCTTACATGGAATTGATCTTCAACTTGAAACTGAATTAAAAGGTATTGAATCCAACGAGGAAGGAAGGGCAAAAGGGGTTCACACCACAAGAAATGAATTTATTGAATGTCAATGGGTTGGACTCACTGTAGGCGTTTCTCCAAACATAGATTTCTTAAAAAACAGTAGTCTAGAAACAGGAAAAGGAATTAAAGTAAATTCTTTTCTTGAAACCAATCTGCCTCATGTATATGCAATAGGAGATTGTGCCGAGCAAACGGAGCCTCTTGAAGGGCGACAGCCAATTGAAGCCGTCTGGTATACTGGTCGAATGATGGGAGAAACACTTGCTAAAACACTTGTTGGGGAGAAAACAAAATACGTTCCTGGAAATTGGTTCAACTCAGCTAAATTTTTTGATATTGAATATCAAACTTATGGAACCGTAACCTCCACCCCGGTATATGAAGAAGAACAACAACTTTTTTGGAAACACCCTAAAAAAAACAACTCCATCCGTTTAAGTTTCAATCCTTCAACTAATACATTGCTGGGCTGCATCACTATGGGAGTTCGTTTAAGACATTCCGTGTTTGATGAATGGCTTACAAACAAAGAACCTATGGACTCTGTTATCAAAAATTTTAAGACAGCAAATTTTGATCCAGAATTTTATCCAACATACGAAAAAGAACTAACCATGGAATGGGAAACACTCAAAAGACATAACAACCCCTAAAACCAAAAAACTATGATTGTAACGCGACAAAAAGGAAGTCTATTGGTGGGAGCTTCAGGGCTCATATTACTCTTAAGCACATTAGTCTTTACCCCACAAAATAAATTAATCATTCTATCAGCAAGTATGTTGATGTTAGTTTCAGGAAGCCTTATTTACTTTAAAGAGGTGTATGGGAGTTCGCTGTCAGGAATAAAAAACAATGGCGTATGGTTTAATGCACTAACTGCCAAAGGAATTTGGGGCTGGGTCTTAGGAATGACACTTACCGCTTTTTATGTTGCAATTTATTGGTTTCCCGAAGTTTTAGGCTTTAATTCCAATGGAACGAGTTCTGGTTTTGTTTCCCTTTTTGATCCTCTTAGCTATGTTCTTAATGGGAATCCAGCTACACAATGGTTTTTATATGGAACCCTTTACACTTTAGCAATTTTAATCTTTGGCGTAAAGTTTATTTGGAAATACAGACATAATCGCTATCAAATCATCCGTACCGTTTCCGTTATGTTTTTTCAATTGTGTTTTGCCTTTTTAATTCCAGAAATTTTAGGAAAATTAAATCCTGAAACGCCTTATTTTGCGAAAGACCTAAAAAATATGTGGCCATTAAACTATTATTTTTTAGACCAATGGCACTTAAAAAACATGCTGAATGGCGGGAATCTAGGTCTCGTTTTTTTAGGAACAGGACTTGCCCTAATGTTTTTAATATCACCTATTCTAACTTATTTATATGGGAAACGATGGTATTGCTCTTGGGTATGTGGATGTGGTGCCTTAGCAGAAACTGCAGGTGATCCCTTCAGACAATTATCCAGTAAAAAAGTAAGTGTTTGGAAATTTGAGCGCTGGATGATCCATGTGGTTTTAGTCTTTATTAGCATAACTACTATTGCTGTGCTCTGGTCTTTTCTGTCCTCAAATAAATCGATGAGTATCATAAGTAGAGAACAGTTTGTTGGAGGGGTCGTTGTCTTTATTTTAATTTTAATGGGGGTACTATTCTTTTGGAAAAAAGACGGCCTTAATAAAGACGCAAAATACACTTTATTGAGCCTTGGCATAATTTTAATAGCTGTATTGAGTATTCAAGCTTTTTCTGGCGAGAAAAATATTTTATTCATTAATAGTTATACACTACAAAAATGGTACGGATTTGGAATAGGCGCGGCTTTTTCTGGTGTTTTAGGGGTTGGTTTTTATCCGATTCTAGGCAGTAGAGTTTGGTGTCGTTTTGGTTGCCCAATGGCAGCAATACTCGGACTTCAACAACGCTTACTATCGCGATTCAGAATCACGACAAATGGTGGGCAATGTATTTCCTGTGGAAATTGTTCAACCTATTGTGAAATGGGAATTGATGTAAGAGCCTATGCACAACGCGGAGAAAATATTGTTCGTTCTTCCTGTGTGGGTTGTGGTGTTTGTTCTGCAGTTTGTCCAAGAGGAGTGCTAAAATTGGAAAATGGCCCTTTAGAAAACAGAATTAATTCTGAAAACTATCCTTTAGGAAATACTCTTAAATAAACCGTAATTGGGAGTATAATACATTTCTCCTAATAAGGGTTTAAGTATCTTTGAAAAATGAATAAAATTGCAGTCATTATACCTGCTTTCAATGAAGCGCTATCTATTGGTTATGTAATCGAAGCAGTACCGAACCAAGTTCATGAAATAATTATAGTTGATAATAATTCCACCGATATCACTAAGGACATTGCAAAAGATAAAGGAGCTACAGTTCTTTTCGAGCCTAAAAAAGGCTACGGCCATGCTTGTCTTAAAGGAATTGATTATTTAGCCAAAGATCCCCCTGATATTGTGGTTTTCTTAGATGGCGATTATTCTGATTTTCCAGAAGATTTGGTTTCTATTATTGCCCCAATCGTAAATAAAGACGCCCGTTTTGTAATTGGAAATCGTGCTAAAAATCTTAGAGAAAAAGGTTCATTGACCCCGCAACAAATATTTGGAAATGCATTAGCATGCTTCTTGATGCGAATTTTATACAAAGGTACTTTTACAGATCTTGGTCCTTTTAGAGCAATTGGATGGGAAGATCTACTGTTATTAGAAATGCAAGATAAAACCTACGGTTGGACCATTGAAATGCAACTAAAAGTACTACGCAAAAAAATTCCATATATTGAAATTCCCGTACGTTATCGAAAAAGAATAGGTGTATCTAAAGTCTCAGGCACCATAACAGGTACACTAATGGCGGGGTATAAAATTTTAACCTGGATTGGTAAATTTTACTTTTCAAAATGGAAATAAATTTGGAGTTTATTATACGCTATTTTTCCTACAGTATCATGGGCGTTTACCTCATTTGCTTGTTACTCATTTTTATCTATAGCCTCACACAGCTAAACATGTTACGCTATTTTCTGCGTTTTGAAAAAAAGAAAGAAAAAAATCTTGTGATAATGCCTCCTTTACCAACAGAGCTTCCTAACGTTACCATCCAACTTCCACTCTACAATGAATTATACGTTGTAGAACGTCTTCTAGAATGTATATCAAAAATAGAATATCCCAAAAATAAACTTCAAATTCAAGTGCTAGATGACTCTACAGATGAATCGCTAGCGCTCACCGAATCTTTGGTTTTAAAACACCAAAAAAATAACATCCCAATTGAACACATTACCCGAATAGATAGGAACGGTTTTAAAGCTGGCGCTTTAAAATACGGACTAGAAAGTGCCAAGGGTGATTTTATTGCCATTTTTGATGCTGATTTTTTACCTCAGACAGATTGGCTATTAAAAACGATTCCACATTTTCAAAATCCAGAAATAGGAGTAGTACAAACTCGTTGGGGACATTTGAACAGAAACTATTCCGTACTCACAGAAATTCAAGCATTTGCATTAGACGCACATTTTCTTCTAGAGCAAGTAGGGAGAAATCAACAAAATCATTTCATTAACTTTAATGGCACCGCTGGTATTTGGAGAAAGGAGTGCATTTTTGATGCTGGAAATTGGGAGGGGGATACCCTGACCGAAGATCTTGACTTAAGCTATAGAGCGCAACTCAAACAATGGAAATTTCACTATCTAGATGAAGTAATTACGCCTGCTGAGCTCCCTGTTTCCTTGAGTGCGATAAGATCACAACAGTTCCGATGGAACAAGGGAGGAGCCGAAAATTTTAGAAAGATGATTGGACGTGTTGTCCGTTCAAAAAAAATTTCGCTTTCCACAAAATTTAATGCCCTTTTCCATTTATTGAACAGCAGTATGTTTTTAAATGTATTACTCGTGGCGGTCTTAAGTGTACCCCTATTATTTATTAAAGCCTATTATCCCAATTTGAGAATTTTATTTAATTTGAGTGGGCTTTTTATTTTAAGTACCCTTATTTTCTTTTCTTGTTATTGGTTTATTCATAAACGTATTTATGACGGTGGAATAAATTCATTCCTTGAATATATCAAGCGTTTTTTACTTTTTTACAGCCTTGTAATGGGGTTTGCACTTCACAACTCTATTGCGGTAATTGAAGGATATTTGGGTAAAAAAAGTCCCTTTGTACGCACCCCAAAATTCAATATCAAAAAGGACTCTAATTCAATTTCCACCAACAAATATTCCTTGAAAAACACTACGATTTACACCTTCATAGAATTACTATTTGCGTTGTATTTTCTCTTTGGGATGGTAAGCGCATTCTGGGTTTCTGCAGAAGGCGATTTTGGGTTGTTCCCTTTCCATTTATTATTATTCATAGGGTTCAGCAGCATCACTTATCATGGCTTAAAAAAAACAGTTTAAACGATGGAAAAGAAAAATAAGTTGATTCAAGTGGTCCTTTCATTGTTTATTTTTATTGGTTTTTTCATCATCGCAAACCATTTAAAAAGAACAGAAACAATCCCCTTACTACTTACCTATTCCAGTATATTTATATTGCTTTTTATAGGACTCAAAAATTCAAGTAGCCTAATTTCAATTTTCATTTTAGGCATTCTGATTAGAGGATTGTTCTTATTCTATATACCGGAGCTTTCCCAAGATTTTTATCGTTTCATTTGGGATGGAAACATTCAACTACTAGGAATTAATCCCTACCTGTATACCCCAGATCATTTGATTAAAATTCTTGGCTTTCCGAATGCCGAAATATTATATGAAGGAATGGGTTCACTGAGTACAGCAAACTTCTCTAACTACCCTCCCGTTAGTCAGTATTTATATAAAATCATGGGGTATTTAAATCGAGGTGATTTAATTGTTCCCGTTTTAAGCCTACGCATTATCTACTTTATTGGGGAAATTTTTGTGTTTTTTCTAGGGATCAAATTATTAAAAAAAGTGAACCTAAATCCTGAATATATGGGTTGGTATTTCCTCAATCCCTTGGTTATTATTGAAGGTGTTGGGAACTTACATGGAGAAGCATTCATGCTATGTTTTACACTAGCTGCCATCTTGTTTTTAGCTAGTAAGAAGAGTGTTTTAGGGGGGGTATTTATGTCCTTGGCGATAGGAGTCAAACTTCTACCCCTATTGATAATACCTATTTTCTTTCGTTATCTAGGAATTCGGAAATTTTTATCCTTTAGTTTTTCAATTTTATTTTTCTCGCTCCTTATTTGGGGTGTTTTTTTAGAAACAGAAATGATTTTAAACTATAAAAATACCATACAACTTTGGTTCAATAGGTTTGAGTTTAATGGGAGTATTTATAATATTATTCGTGCCATTGGCTATGAAGTTGAAGGGTATAATATTATTAGAAAGCTTGGTAAAATAACGCCTTTTATAACCATAGGATTGGTTATTATATTTTCTTTTTTACGATCTAATCGAGACCTGAAATCTGTTTTTAAGAATATGTTATTTCTTTTGAGCTGCTACTTCTTTCTGGCCACAACCGTACACCCCTGGTACATCATAAATCTTGTGTTTTTAGGGATTATATCGGGATATACTTATCCTATTCTTTGGAGTCTTACGGTATTTTGGAGTTATAGCGCGTATGGTCCTGAGGGGTTTCAGGAACAGGTAAGTTGGTCTCTCCCCGCTTATCTTTTCGTTTACGTGTGCCTTATTTGGGAATTGATGGTTGGACCTCTAGGAAAACATCTTCATAAATCCGACTTCTTTAGTATTGAGTCTTCTCCAGTTTCCTCGAGGTAATTCTTTTTTGGTTAAGCCCGCATAGGTAATACGATCCAGAAGTACTACTTTACATCCTACTGCAGCAAAAAGTTTAACAATAATTGCAGGACTTAAGGAATGAACTTCAATCCCTACTTCTTTTTTAGACTTTCCATCCATGTGACTGACTTCATTAATTTTTTGCATTTTTTCAAAAACCATCTGTCCCTCTTTCAGCTGTCTCATCATATCAGTAGTCACATTTTTATCCAAAAGAACTTGATAAATCATAGGGATTGATTTAGAGTTGTTTAGTTTCTTTCGAAGTACTTCGTCATTCGTAAAAAAAAGTAATCCTGTCATTGGCCTTCCCATATCTCCTACTGCAGGTACTGGAGTTTTAACCGCAGAACGAATAAGATCTTGAACAGATTTAACAATTTTACCTCCTTGGGAGGTGGCCACAAAACCTTTAGGCTTGTTTAGAAGTAAATAGACAGGGGGCGTTTGCTGTACACGAGCTCCATCAAACTTTACCTCATCGGTAGGTTTTACCTGATAACCCATTTCAGTAATGATTTTACCGTTTACATGTACTAAACCCATTTCAATATGAGAATCTGCCTCTCGTCTTGAGCATAATCCTGCATTGGATAAAAACTTGTTTAAGCGAACCGTTTCACTCGGTTTTTCAGCGCTACTTTTACTATTGGATTTAGAAGGATTATACTGCGATTTCATATGGTAACTATTGTGCTATACTCGATTATGGATTTTGATAGATTAAGGCAATACTCAAAACACCTATTAAAATCCATGCCTTGATTAAATTGTGCAGCCAAAGGTACATCTTTTGATCTTTTGCACGCCACAACAATACTAAAACTAGAAGAAGGTAAGGAGCGCTAAGCGCAAAATAATAATACATTAATCCTAAAGGGTGTTGAATTAAGAAGTAAGAAGGGAATAAACTTAACATTAAACAAAAGGTGGCAATCCATTTGGTGATCGAATCGTTAAAAACAACAGGTAGGGTCTTATAACGATGAACCCAATCACCTCGAAAATTTTCTAAATCTTTAATAATATCTCTCCCAAGAATTAGAAAAAATAAAAATCCAGCATGATAAAAAACCAAAGCCTCGAAATTTTTGAGATAAAAGGTAATTGCCCAAAAAGGTAAAATCATCAATAAGGCAGAATAAAGATTACTCAACCAAAAAAGACGCTTGATCCGGTAACTATAAAACCAAATGGCAAGCATATAAAAAAGAAAGAATAGTACAGCACGGAATGAAATTACACTTGCGAAAATAAAAGCAAACATGTTTAAAAATAAATACAAAACCATTTGATGTTGTTGTGAAATAAGATGCTCTAGTATGTATTTTTTTGGTCGATTGATTTGATCCTTGGCTGCATCATAAAAATTATTAATAATATATCCAGCAGAGGTAGTTAATGAGGAGGCAATAATAATACTGAAAAAATCATAATCTAAAATCAAACTCCACCAAGAACGTTGTGGTGCTAAAATATAACGAGCGGTAAGGTATTGTGCTAAAACTAAAACAATGATGTTGTAACCCCTGACTAGACTAAACAAACTCAAGAGTTTTAAAAAAGGACGTTGCCGTTTTGAAGATGACGTCATGCTGCTTTTTTAAAAGTGGTAAACCACTTCTAAAGGATAGCCCTTTAATGCTTTTTTTGCTTTTTCAAAATCAGGTGTAAAGCCTAAAATGAAACCCCCTCCTCCTGATCCGCAAAGTTTCAAATAATAGTCATTAGTTTCGATTCCATTTTTCCAAACAGTATGGAATGCATCCGGAATCATTGGCTCAAAATTCTTTAATACTAAAGCAGATAACGATTTTATGTTTTGAAAAAGAGATCCCATATTCCCCTTTAAAAAATCTTCAACACATGCATCAGAATAGGTGATAAATTGCTCACGCATCATCGTGCTGAAAGCCTCTTTCTCCATATTTTCCATAAAAATAGAAACCATAGGAGCAGTTTCTCCCGTAATTCCACTATCCAATAAAAAAACAGCGCCTTTTCCCATCGTGTGTTGAGAAGGGATTCCTGTTGTTTCAATATGCTCTTTTGAATTTATTAATATGGGTAAACTCAAGTAGCTGTTTAAGGGGTCTAACCCTGATGATTTACCATGAAAAAAAGACTCCATTTGGGCAAAAATCACTTTAAGCTTTTGGAGTTTCTGCTTGGTTAAATTTTCTAAAACTGTAATTTTCTGAAATGCATATTGATCGTAAATAGCAGCTACTAAAGCGCCACTACTTCCTACACCATAGCCTTGAGGAATACTACTGTCAAAATACATTTCACGATCTAGGTCCGCTTTTAATTGCTTCCAATCAAATGTCACCAAACGAGTATCTAATGTATTTAGATACTCGGCAAAAGCCAAAAGCTTTTGGTGTGAGTCTGTATTGGATTGATTTTTTTCATTAGGTATTTTTAATGCACCACGATAAAAATTATAGGGTATTGAAAGTCCTTTAGAATCTTTTATAATTCCATATTCACCAAACAACAAAATTTTAGCAAAAAATAAAGGTCCCTTCATAGTTTTCCAAAATTACGCTTTTTTAGCTCCTCTCCCAACTTCATCCAAAAGGTATTGTCCACTTTGACAAAAACCCGACAATTCCTCTTTAATAAAGGAATGAATTACTCCAATATCCTGTTTTGGATACAACAGATGAACATTAGCCCCGGCATCTAAAGTGAAACACAAAGGAATTGAAGTTTCTTTTCTAAACTCCCATACTCTATGAATAATAGCTAAGGTATTGGGTTGCATTAAAATAAAGTAAGGGCTTGAAGTCAGCATCATGGCATGTAAAGAAAGGGCCTCTAATTCAACCAGATGAATAAAATCATCAAGTGCACCAGTTTCCATAATGGGAACCAATGCAGAAAGATTATTTGATGCTTGCAAAAATCTATTTTCAGCAAAAGGATGACCGTGCATTAAATTATGACCCTGAGTGCTTGAAACAGGCTTACTTCCTTTATCAACAAGAAGAATGGTATCCTGATAATTATCAAATACAGAATGTAATGTTGTTCCAAAGGGGGTAGCAAATAAATCTGAACTTGAATCTCTTACCGCATTTTTTCCCCAAAAAGTAACTGGTCCTTGAATACTCCGTGCGGCACTGCCAGATCCTAATCGTGCTAAAAAAGAAGCTTTTTGATAAAAATAAACTGTTTCCATTTCAGGGAAAAGTTGTCGTTCCAAATCCATCAAACACAAGGAGAGTGCAGCCATGGACGAAGCTGAAGAAGCAATGCCACTGCTGTGAGGGAAAGAGTTTTCGCTAAAAACCTCAAGGTGATAAGAAAAAATCCATGGAATATACTCCCCTATTCTATCAAAAAAAGTTTTCAATTTTGGTTTAAAATCTGGTTTCTGAATACCATGGAAGAAAAATTCAAAATCAATCTCGTTCTTAGCATGTGGAGTAAAAATCACCTTTGTTTTTGTTTTACTATTTGAAAGGGTAAAACTTAAGGATGGGTTTTTAGGTAATTGAGGTTCATACTTACCCCAATATTTTATCAACGCAATATTACTTGGCGCTTCCCAAGTAGTAGTATAATTTATAGGTAAAGCTGCTGAAGCTATAAAAACAGATGTATTCATATCGGCACAAAGATACAGTCTTAATTACAATGTATATAAATGAGATTGATGAGAATTAATTTTTTTGGTTTAGCTTTACAAAGGTATGAAGAGACAGAGGTCACAATTAATTATCGCTTCGGCACTCGGAATCATTCTTTGTTTGGGGGTAGGTTTTTTATCTAGTCGGGTAACAATGGAAGCTATTCCTACGTGGTATCTAGGTCTAAACAAACCTTTTTTCTCTCCTCCCAATTGGCTTTTTGCACCTGTTTGGACTGTTTTATATATCCTAATGGGACTATCCGTAGGGCGTGTTTGGTTCTATGGAAGAAGACATCTCTGGGGAAAAACAGCCTTATATCATTTTGGAGCGCAGCTAATTTTCAATGGTCTTTGGTCTTTGGTTTTCTTTGGTCTCAAAAATCCTTTACTAGGTCTTTTGGTCATCATTATACTTTGGATTTTAATTGAACGAACCATTTACTGGTTTCGTACTGTTGACAGAAAATCAGCTTTCATGCTTTATCCCTACATTGCCTGGGTTAGCTTTGCCAGTGTATTAAATGCCGCAATTTTATACTTAAATTAATTCTCGATCCCTTTATTTTTCAGTAACGCGTTCTGGAAAATCTGTGATAATACCATCCACACCTAAAGCCAACATTTCTTGGATATCTTTGGGATCATTGACTGTCCAAGTATAAATCTTAAGCCCTTCCTTTTTAATTTTAGAAACATTAGCTGCATTTAATGAAGCATAATCAGGATTGATTGCAACGGCCTTCAATTGTTTCGCAATTGGAATGGCGTCTACAGGGTCATCTTCGGTTAACACAGCAATGGAAACCTCAGTGTTTACAGAATAAAAAAGTTCGAGTTCTTTCCAATTAAAACTAGATATGATAATTTTACTTGAATCCCATTCTTCTTTTTCAAAATAAAGTTTAATTATTTCATCAGTAATCAATGCGGTTTGGGTACCCTTTAATTCAATGTTTAAAAAAACACGCCCATTGATTAAATCTAAAACTTCTTCTAGAGTAGGGATCGTAAAACCATTTAAAACGTCAATTTTTTGGATAGAATCTAAGGTCAACTGTTCGATATATCCTTTTGCATTCGTCAGTTTTTCTAGAGTTTGATCATGAAAAACAACCAATTCACCGCTTGCACATTTAAAGACATCAATTTCAACTCCATCTACTCCTAGTTCGATAGCTTTTGCAATAGAGGGTAAGGTGTTTTCAGCCAAATGACCACGGGCACCTCTATGACCAATTATCAGGGGGTTTTGATTTGGAGTACATGAAAGCATAGTGATACAGATAAGGGTAATTAAATAGAATGTGTGCTTTTTCATTTTCTCTCCAAGATAAACTATTCAATTCAAAAAAATCTGTTTTTGAAGTAATTTACTTTATCAAAATCCAAAATTCCCAAGGCTTTAAATCATACTGATAAGTTGATGATAATCGCTTGGTTTTATAATCTTGATATCTGCGATACATTCCGTCCAATGGCATTGTAAACTGAGCGTAGTCCTTACTTAAATTGGCTATCATCACAAGAGTATCTCCATCTTTACCTCTTTCAAAGGCATAGATCTGATTGCTTTTTGTGGTTTGTAACATTTTAAAAGATCCTCCTTTTTTCCCTGAAGCCAACGCTTTATGATTATTTTTCAGAGCACCAAGTTGCTGGATTAACTCCATTGTTTTTCCTGCTATTTTAGGAAAGCTATCTTTTTCAAAAAAACGAAGTCTTTTATTCAAATCATACTCTTGCCCCGAATAAATCAATGGCATACCAGGGGTAGTAAAATTCAATGCCATAAAAGTATGATCTGCATCACCATAACTTTCTTTGACCGTCCCATTCCATGAGTTTTCATCATGATTTGAAATAAAGTTTACCAAAATATTTTCCGTACCATAACTTTTTAATGCACCTGCTACATGCTTTGAATAATCATAAGCCGTTTGCTTTCCTTTTGCAACTTCTTTGGAAAGGTGATGTCCAGGCCAATCATAAGTAGCATCAAATTTGCTCACAAGCCCCAAACCGCCGGGGTGATAAATATCTGTTTCAGCTAATAAAAAAACTGGTTTCACTTCCTTTAATGCAGCAAAAGTAGTATCATAAAACTCTTGCGGTACAGCATATGCTTGATCAATTCTATAGCCATCAATATTGACTTCTTTTACCCAATAAATCATTGCCTGACGCATGGCCTCCCGCATCTCAAGGTTATCATAATTCAAATCGGCAACATCGGTCCACCCAAATGATTTTCCTGTTCTAAAATCAATAGGATCAATGATCTCCCCTTTTCTGTTTTTTAGATAAAAATCACTATTTTCATTAATCCAATGATGATCCCATCCTGTATGTCCCGGAACCCAATCCAAAATCACATACATTCCCAAACTATGGGCTTTATTTACTAAGGCCTGAAAATCCTCTAAAGTGCCGAATTCAGGATTCACTTTTGTATAGTCAGAAACTGCGTAATAGCTTCCCAGAGGTCCTTTACTCTTTTTGGTGGAAATTGGATTAATGGGCATTAACCAAATGATTTTTACTCCCATTTTCTTTAGTATGGGGAGATCTTTAGAAAATGCATTAAAAGAGCCCTCATCTGAATACTGTCTGATATTTGCCTCATACAACACGGAGTGTGCAATTGTTTTTTCAGTGATTGGAGTTGTGACGTTTTCAATGGGTGCTTTTGGAATAGGCTGTCGTGCTTCTTCCTTTTTTGATTGACATCCCAGCAATAAGATTCCCAAGCTAAGTAGTGCGATTTTTTTCATAATTATATTTTGGTTGTGGTATGATTCTTAAAATCTCTTCTCTTTTATAATTTAAAACGTACTGCTTTTCCGTCACAATAAACAATTAATTCCTTGTTCATGCAACGTATGTCCGTTTTTTGTCTGCTAACGCATACTTCAATTAAATTGCCCCTAAAATTAATTTTAAAAGAATAACTCTTCCACTGGTCTGGTAATATAGGATTGACATGGAGTTCATTATTAATAACTTGAACCCCTCCAAATCCTTCTACTATACTCATCCAAGTTCCTGCCATACTGGTAATGTGGAGTCCTTCCTCTACTTCTTTATTGTAGTCATCCAAATCCAAACGAGAAGTTTGCAAATAAAAGGTATAGGCCAATTCTATCTCCCCTAAACGAGCTGCCAAAATAGAATGAACACATGAGGATAGAGAGGATTCATGAACCGTAAGAGGCTCATAGAAATCAAAATGGCGTTTTAAACTAGCTTGCTGAAAATGGTCTTGAAAAAAATAAAACCCTTGAAGCACATCTGCCTGTTTGATGTAAGGTGAACGCAGAATTCGATCCCAAGACCAATGTTGGTTTATCGGACGCTCCTCCATTAAGAGTTCTTTTGCTGGTATCAAATCTTTATCTAAAAATCCATCTTGTTGTAAAAACAAATCTTGATCTGGATGCTTTGGAAAATACATTTGATTTGCAATTGTTTCCCATTGTGAACTTTCACTTTCATTCCAATTAAGTTTTGATTTAATTTCTGCAAAACGATGTGGCAACTCTTTTGAAATTTTATCTACTTGAGCTTTTGTATATTGAAGACACCATTGTGCTAAATAATTGGTGTACCAATTGTTATTAATATTATTTTCATATTCATTGGGTCCTGTAACTCCAAGGATTACATAGGCATTTTTATTTTGTGAAAACTGCACTCTTTGTGACCAAAAACGAGCAATTCCGATTAGTACTTCTAACCCCATTTCTGGAATGTACGTGGTATCTCCTGTAAATCGTTCATAATTGAAAATAGCATAGGCTATAGCTCCATTTCTATGAATTTCTTCAAAGGTGATTTCCCACTCATTATGACACTCTTCACCATTCATTGTTACCATTGGATACAACGCCGCACCTCTGTTAAAGCCAAGTTTTGATGCATTTTCAATTGCTTTGTCCAATTGATCATAGCGATATTTTAGCAAATTACGTGCAACCGTTTTATCCTTGGTTGCCATATAAAATGGTATGCAATAAGCTTCTGTATCCCAATACGTGCTTCCCCCATATTTCTCACCTGTAAAACCTTTTGGTCCAATATTTAGTCGTGCATCTTTCCCGTTGTAGGTTTGATTCAATTGAAAAATATTATATCGAATCGCTTGTTGCGCCATATCATCTCCTTCAATTTGAATATCAGATTGTGCCCATATTTCTTGCCAGGCCGACTCATGTTCTTTAAATAAAGTTTCAAATCCTTTTTCCTTGGCATCTGTAACAATTCTTTGGGTTTCTTTTTCAAAATCTACAACGGCATGATGCATTCCAGTTACATAACCACCAAATTTCAATACAACACACTGCTGACCCTCTGAAAGAGAATATTCTTTGGTTTGACTTAACCGCCACTCCCGTTCTTTTGTCTTAAAATCTGAAATTATTTCCCCCTCTGGTGAAATTATATGAGAACTGGCATACGTAAAAACATCAAACTCAGTTTTTAAGGTTTGAGAATGAAGTGCAATGAATTCCTTAGAAATGGTTTTCCTTTTGTGATCCCAAAACGGGTCATCCCAGTTTGAGTCTTGATTTTTTATATGTCCATCAACAAAAGAATCGATAGCCAAATCACAGTCCCCTTTGATTGCTTTTATTGAATAATGGATAACCCCCAATGCACCTTCATCTAGTGACAAAAACCGCTTAATCTCAACCCCAATCCTTTGACTAGGGGATAATTGAGCTTCAAAAGAACGTGTATAAAGCCCCTTTTGCATGTCGAGCTCTCTCTTGAAATCTGAAACTTCTACACAGGTATTCAAATCGAAGGGAGTCCCATTTACACTGAAATGGATCCCAATCCAACTTGGAGCATTCAATACTTTAGCAAAGTATTCTGGATAGCCATTTTTCCACCAACCTACTCTGGTTTTATCAGGATAGTAAACACCCCCAATATAGCTTCCTTGAAAAGTAGTCCCCGAATAACTTTCTTCAAAGTTCGCTCGCTGCCCCATGGCTCCGTTTCCTAAACTGAAAATACTCTCTGATGATTTAACCTTTTCAGAGGAAAATCCATTCTCTATAATTTTCCAGGGATCAATACTTAAATATGGACGCTTCACTTTTTCAATCTATTTAGCAATTTTACAAAATGTATTTTTTAAATCTAAAATAATTTTTCAAGTGTACTAATACCTATGGCATTAAAATGTGGAAAACAAAAATCTGCTCCTTTGAACTCATTAGGTTCTCCTAATGCAATTGCAGTCATCCCAGCAGCCTTAGCAGCTTCGATTCCAGCAGAGGCATCCTCAAAAACAACACAAGCTTTTGGTTTGACATTTAATGCCGTACTTCCTTTCAAAAACACTTCAGGATGGGGTTTACCCTTCTTCACTTGATTTCCGTCTATGATGACATCAAAGTATGATGTTAGATTTAATTTTTCTAAAATAAGCAACGCATTTTTACTTGCTGAGCCCAAACCTATTTTAATTCCTTTATCCTTTAAAAAAACTAAACCTTCTGAAATTCCTGGGAGAATATCCGTTGTTTTCAAGGCTTGTACTAGTACTAAATAATCTTCATTTTTTTGAATTAAAAAACGATCAAATTCATCTTGAGAGATCGAAGTCTGCGCCATTTTTAAAATGACTCTAAGCGAATCAGGTCGACTTACACCCTTCAATTGTTCATTGTCTTGAAAGGTCAAATCATATCCAACTAGATGTGCAATATTCTTCCATGCGAGGTAATGATATTGCGCTGTATTAACTACAACTCCATCTAAATCAAATAAGGCACATTGATGTTTTTCCATGATACAATTAAATAAAACTTAAATATAGTTTCTTCAGGTTTCTCTTTTTACATGCATGTTTCATTTGAGCATAGCAACCACTATTCTGATGGGGCTAAACGCACCTTTAAACCGTCAATCGCCTCTGTCATTTGTATTTGACAACCCAATCTGCTATTATCTCTTACAAAAAAAGCTTCTGAAAGCATTGCCTCTTCATCTTCAGAGCGCTCAGTCAGCAGATGATCACTCTCTATATAGCACTGACAAGAAGCACACATAGCCATACCGCCACAAGTTCCTTCAACAGGAAGTTCATAGGTTTTACAAATCTCCATAAGATTCATCTGCATGTCAATGGGGGCAATTAGTTTATGTACTTCACCATCACGATCCGTCAAGTGAATGGTAATATCCTGTGACATATTATTCAATGGCTTTTATTGTTGATTTTACCGCTTGTTTGAGGGAACCATCAAATCCACTAATACCACTAACCGTTGTGTACTTTAAAACATTTCGCTTTTCAGGATAAATCCTTTTGAAGGCACTCTGACACATGAGGGTTGCTTCGTGAAAACCACATAAAATTAATTTTAATTTCCCTGGATAGGTATTCACATCGCCAATGGCGTAAATTCCAGGAATATTGGTTTGATAGTCTAATGCATTGTCAACTTTTATTGCATTTTTTTCAATTTCAAGACCCCAGTTGGCAATAGGGCCTAGTTTAGGTGTAAGCCCAAAAAGAGGAAAAAAATGATCACAATCAAGTGTCATTTCTTCACCATCATTGTTGACACGTAAAGAAACTAATTTTGTGTCACCCTCTAATGCGGTAACTTCAGCTGGTGTAATAAGCTGAATGCTGCCTTTATTTTTTAACTCTTGTACTTTTTCAACGGAATCCAGAGCACCTCTGAACTCATTTCTCCTGTGTATTAAGGTAACAGTGGCTCCTATTTTTTCTAAAAAAATAGTCCAATCTAATGCAGAATCTCCCCCCCCGGCAATGACTACTTTTTTACCTGCATACACCTCAGGGTCTTTAATAATATAACGTACTCCTTTATTTTCGAAAAAATCCAAACGTGCTAAAGGAGGCTTTCTAGGCTCAAATGTCCCGAGTCCACCGGCGATAGCAACAACAGGAGCTTGATGTTGGGTCCCCTTGTCTGTAGTAACAATAAACTGGTTGTCTGCTGACTTTTCAATTGAAACTGCACTTTCTCCTAAAGTATATCCCGGTTGAAAAGGTGCGATTTGTTGTTCTAAATTTTTAACCAAATCACCTGCAAGTATTTCAGGATGAGAGGGAATATCATAAATGGGTTTTTTGGGGTAAATCTCTGCACATTGACCACCTGGCATGGGAAGAGAATCAATAAGATGACATTTTAATTTGAGTAAACCCGCCTCAAATACAGCAAACAATCCAGTAGGGCCAGCTCCAATAATAAGGATATCTGTTTTAATCATTCTCGTTTGGATCTATGCTTGTTACTGTTTCTATTTGAGGGAGGTACTTTTTAATTGTTAATTCAACTCCAGATTTTAAAGTCATTTGATTGACACTACATCCAACACATGCCCCATGTAATTGAACTTTAACATGTTTACCATCTTCCACAGAAACAAGTGAAATATCTCCTCCGTCAGATTTTAAAAAAGGTCGAATCTCCTCTAGAGCTTCTCTTATTTTAACATTGATTTCTTCTGAATTCATATATTCTATTTTATTGCTTCGCAGCCTACTAAATTAGTAATTTCTACTGCTTTGGTGGGAGGTAAATTTTTATTTCTAAAAAGTACTTGAGAAACTAATTTTTTTGAAATTTCCTGAAATGCAATTGCAATAGGGGTTTGCACTTGAAGGGCAGCTGGTCTACCTGCATCAGCTGCTTCGCGTACACTTTGCTCTATTGGCAATGCACCTAAAAAAGGCACCTCTTTATCTTTAGCCAAGTACTCAGCCCCCTTTTTTCCGAAAATATAATATTTATTATCAGGTAATTCTGGAGGAGTGAAATAACTCATGTTTTCAATAATTCCTAAAACAGGAACTTGAATATTTTCTTGTTGGAACATGGAAATCCCTTTTTTGGCATCTGCTAAAGCTACATTTTGAGGAGTACTTACCACCACTGCTCCATTTAGCGGTAATGATTGGACAATACTAAGATGAATATCCCCCGTTCCTGGAGGAAGATCAATTAATAGAAAATCTAATTCTCCCCATGAAGCATCAAAAATCATTTGATTTAATGCTTTAGCAGCCATGGGACCCCTCCAAATAACAGCTTGTTCGGGTTTTGTAAAAAACCCAATGGACAACACTTTTACCCCATAATTTTCAATCGGTTCCATCATTGATTTTCCATCCACTTGAACAGAAAGCGGTCGAGCACCTTCCATGTCAAACATGGTTGGAATTGATGGGCCATAAATATCTGCATCCAGCACCCCTACTTTACATCCCATTTGAGCTAAAGTAACTGCAATATTAGCAGTAACTGTAGATTTGCCTACCCCTCCTTTTCCAGATGAAATTGCTATAACATTTTCAATCCCCTTGATCGGTTTACCCTTAATTGTATTTTCTTCAGCAGGGGGACTGACTACTTTAATGTTAATTTTGATTTTTGCCTTTTCGTAGACCATCTCGTGAATTGTTTTTAAGATGGTTACTTCTAATTTTTTACGTGCTTGTAAACTGGGATTTTCTAATTGAATATCAATATCAATTTGATCTCCAAATATCATGATATTGGAAACCGCTCCACGATCAATTATATTTTTTCCTTCACCGGGTAGTGAGATTTTATTTAGTGCATTAATTACGGCTTCCTTGGTAATAATCATGTGTCATGTTGTAAACAGCAAATATACAGCGAAGCTTTTAATATCAAAAGCTATCGTCTTTTAAAAAGAACTGAGTTCAAGGGAAGGGTCCCAAAAATAGTGTTCCAAATTCTGAATTTGATTTTGCTCCACTTTTACACCCTCGTTACCAAGCAATTGCTCCATTATATTTCCTCCTCCAAAATGGTGCTTCCCCGTAAGTAAACCCTTTCGATTTACAACTCTATGAGCTGGGACTTCAGAGTTGGAATGCGATGCATTCATTGCCCAGCCCACCATTCTAGAACTTTGTGGTGACCCTAAATACCTAGCAATTGCGCCATAGGTAGTTACCTTACCCTCAGGAATTTGTTTTACAACACCATATACTTTCAAAAAAAAAGAATCTTCTTGAGACATTATAAAGTGAATTTCATGTAAGTAATGGCTTTCTTCTCTTCTAGAAATTGATTCTCATAGAAAGTTTGAACAGCAGTTGCTACCTCTGGTGCATCGCTATTATTGTAAATGTTGTGATGGGCATATTCAATTTTTCCAATTTGAGAGACAATCCCTAAAGTATATCCAAACAAAAATTCACTATCTGTCTTAAGATGAACAAGTCCCTCTGGTTTTAATACTGATTTATAGGCATCTAGTAAATTTGGATGGGTAAGTCTGTGTTTGGTTCGCTTATATTTTATTTGAGGATCAGGAAAGGTAATCCAGATTTCATCTACTTCACCAGGTGCAAAACAATGGGTAATTAATTCAATTTGAGTTCTTATAAATCCAACATTATTTAAACCTTCTTCAACAGCTGTCTTGGCTCCTCGCCAAAAACGAGCTCCTTTTATATCAATTCCTATATGATTTACCTCTGGGCTACGCTTCGCAAGATGAACAGTATATTCTCCTTTTCCACATCCCAACTCCAACACGATGGGGCTTTCGTTTTTAAAAAAATTTTTTCTCCAAAGACCTTTATACGGAAATTCCCCCTTCAAAACAGAATCTCGTTCTGGCTGAATCACATTAAAAAAGGTCTCATTCTCTCTAAAACGTTTTAATTTATTTTTACTCCCCACCCTTTAATTTTTGCGCAAAAATAAGGAATTTAATCCTCCTTTTCGCGTTCTTTTTTATTTGCTAAAGGAAGAGAAAATGAGAACTCAGACCCAATTCCAACTTTGCTTTCCACAAAGACTCGTTCATGATGAGCCTCAATAATATGCTTTACAATAGCCAGACCTAATCCAGATCCCCCCTGATTTCGATTTCGTGTTTTATCAACCCTATAAAATCGTTCAAATAATCGAGGTAGATGTTCCTCAGAAATACCATCACCATTGTCATTAATACGAATCAAAAGTTTAGTATCATTCATTTTTTCAAAACTTATCTCCGTTACTCCTCTTTCAGTTCCATATTTTAAAGAATTAATAATGAGATTCATCAAGACCTGTTGGATACGCTCCTCATCAGCAAAAACAATAATTGGCTCTTTATATTTTTTATCTAACCGTAGTGTAATATTATTCCTTACCCCTTCTATTTCTAATAGTTCAAAGACATTCTCAAGCGTTAGTCTTAAATCAAAAGCAGTTCGATATAATGTTTCAATACCGGATTCAAATTTTGTGATTAAGTCTAAATCTTTTATTACATACATCAACCGATCCACACCCTTTGCAGCTTGAGTCAAGTATTTAGTTCTGATCTTTTTATCCTCAACACCTCCATCCAAAAGGGTCAACACATATCCCTGAATAGTAAATAATGGTGTTTTTAATTCATGCGAAATATTTCCAATAAATTCTTTACGGTAGGTCTCTTGCTCTTTTAAAAAAGCAATTTCAGTGTTTTTGTCAGATGTGATTTTTTTTAGGTTTGAGGTCAACGAATCAAAATTATCTGTGGCCCTGGAAGAAATTGTGGTTGGAAAAAGGTTATTATAAATATCACTTACTTTTTCAACTATGGTTCGCTCCATCTTTAGTGACAGTAAATAATAAGAAAAAATAAAAGTAAAAATAAAATTTAACCCTAAGGGGATTAGAATGGAACGTAACGAAATATGAAAGAAAAAATAATTAATTCCTAAGAATAAAAACATAACAAAAAGTGCAATGTATACTGCGGAAAATAAACTAATCGATTTTTTTTTGAACAAAGACACAGCCTTTAATTTTCGGGTTTGACAAAAGTATAACCGACCCCTTTAATCGTCTTAAAAAATTGATCTCCAAGTTTTTCTCTTAGCTTCCGAATGTGTACGTCAATAGTTCTATCTCCCACCACAACTTCATTCCCCCAAACTTTTTCCATAATCACATCTCTCTTAAAAACCTTACCTGGTTTTGAGGCAAGAAGATATAAAAGTTCAAACTCTTTTCTAGGTAAAGTACGTTCTTCGCCATCAATTAAAAGCTTATATTCTTCTCTATTAATAACTAAATTATAAAAATCAAGAGTCGTTTTCGGAGCAATATCTTCTTTAAATCTCCTTAATAATCCTTTAACTTTAGAGACAAGGACCTTCGGCTTTATAGGTTTTGTAACATAATCATCTGCACCGACATCAAAAGCAGCTACAAAGGAATAATCTTCTCCTCTGGCTGTCAAAAACATGATTATTGTATTTAAAAAACGATCGTCTTGTCGTAATTTTTCGCAAGTTTCTATACCATTTAGATTGGGCATCATTACATCAAGTATAATGAGGTGAGGTAATTCCTTATCGGCAACCTTTAGTGCTTCTAAACCATCTGAAGCTGAAAAAATTTGATATCCTACTTGCTCAAGATTGTACCTGACAATCTCAATGATATCTGGCTCATCATCGACTAAAAGTATTTTTATTTCTTTATTACGCATTTGATATTAAAAATACCAATTTAAGACTTTAATAAACTAATCGTTAAGCTCCAATATTAACAAAACAATAAATTTTGTATATTTTTGATTAAATATGCCCCCAATGAAAAACATAACAACTCTTTTCATATGCCTTATTGTTCTTTCAGCACAGGCTAATTGGCGAAGTAATTTTAAGCTGAAGGGATTACCTATCGAGCAAACTAAAAAAAGTAGCGATTCTCTCAAATTTTCAATCTTTCCAAATCCATTAAAAGAGCAACGTTTATTTATTGAAAGTAATGGTTCTACTGAAAAGCACATTCAAATCTATAATGTTTTAGGGGAAAAGAAATTTGAAATGCATACCTATGAAAACGCTATCATATTAGACAGACTGGAAACTGGGATTTATCTTTTCTACCTTAAACAAGGGGAGCAAAAAGGATATAAACGTCTAGTAATTCATTAAAACACCACGCTTTTTGGTTAATTTTGTTTTATATGAGGTCTACTCTAACAGCTTTTGATAAAATAAAATCTCCTTCAGAATTTGAAGAAAGGGCCTTAGTTCTTTTTCAATACCAATATGAGAACAATCCAGTGTATCGATCCTATTGTGACCTCATCAATGTTTCGCCTTCTGAGGTAAACCAGCTATCCAACATCCCCTATTTACCTATTCAGTTTTTTAAATCGCACAAAGTAAGTTGCAATACCGCTACTCCCAAGTATATTTTCACCTCTAGTAAAACTACTGGACAAATTGCTTCTTCCCATTATGTACACGATATAGATTTATATATAAAAAGTTTTGAAAAAGGATTTGAATTTTTTTACGGAAAAATAGAAGGTTATGTTTTGCTTGCCCTTCTTCCTTCTTATATGGAGCAAGAAAATTCCTCATTAATTTATATGGCCAATCATTTAATTCAAAAAACAAAACATCCTGAAAGTGATTTTTATCTAGAGAATTGGAACACGCTATTATCCACATTAAACCGTTTAGAAAAACAAGGACAAAAAACAATATTACTAGGAGTTACATATGCCTTACTAAATGGTGCAGAAAAGCAAAAAATTCGTCTTAAACATACCCTTATAATGGAAACAGGAGGAATGAAAGGAATGCGAAAAGAATGGGTTCGTTCTGCACTTCATGAAAAACTTCAAGAAAGATATGGCGTTCAAAATATTCATTCAGAATATGGGATGACAGAACTTTTGAGTCAGGCTTACTCAAAGGGCAATGGACGTTTTTATTGTCCCCCATGGATGCGAGTAACAACACGTTCGGCTGAGGACCCCTTTGAGCTACTTAAAACAGGAAAGACTGGCGGTTTGAATGTTATTGATTTAGCCAATGTTGATTCTTGTGCCTTTCTTGCTACCCAAGATTTAGGGAAAAAACATCCCGATGGAAGCTTTGAAGTTTTAGGTCGTTTTGACCATGCTGAAATTAGGGGATGTAACTTACTTGTTGTTTAGTCAACAATTTTTAAGACAAAATAATTCTTTTTACCCCGTTGTAAGAGTACATATTGACCCCCTATAAGATGGGACTGTTGGATCATGAAATCTTGATCTACCTTAGTTTTATTAACAGAAATTGCATTTTCTTTAAGAGCTCTTCTAGCATCACTATTGGAACTTAAAAATCCTGACATAGAGGAAAGTGCAGCAATAATGTCTAGACCTTCATTTATAGTTTTTCTATTGATATTAGCTTGTGGAACGCCCTCAAATAATTCTAGAAAAGTTTCTGGAGTCAACTTTTGAAAAGCCTCACTCGTTGCCCTTCCAAATAAAATTTGAGATGCCTCTTGTGCTTTCTGAAGTTCTTCCAAACCATGAACTAAAGTAGTTACTTCATTTGCTATAGTATTCTGAAGAAGCCTTTGGTGGGGTGCTTCTGCATGCTCTTTACTAATTGAATTAATTTCATCCTGAGATAGAAAAGTGAATATTTTAATATAATTCAAAGCATCTTCATCAGAGGTGTTTAGCCAAAATTGATAAAACTTATAAGGTGAGGTACGCTTTTTATCTAACCAAATATTTCCTCCCTCAGTTTTTCCGAATTTAGAACCATCTGCTTTCTTAATCAAGGGACAGGTAATGGCATAAGCTTTCCCTCCTTCTTTTCTTCGTATCAATTCTGTGCCAGTGGTAATATTTCCCCACTGATCACTTCCCCCCATCTGAAGGCGGCAGTCCAATGTTTTAAATAAGTGTAAAAAATCATATCCCTGCAATAACTGATAGGTAAATTCTGTAAAAGACATGCCTACTTTAGCCTCAGAGCTCAATCGCTTTTTTACCGATTCTTTAGCCATCATATAGTTTACCGTTATATGCTTTCCTACCTCTCTAGAAAAATCTATTAGACTATAGGATTTCATCCAGTCATAATTATTGACCAAAATAGCTGGATTGGGTAATGAAGAATCAAAATCAAGAAATCGTTCCAATTGATTTTGAATCCCAGTACAGTTCTTCTCAAGTGTCACTTGATCTAACAGATTTCGTTCGTCTGATTTTCCTGAGGGATCCCCGATCATACCAGTTGCACCTCCCACCAAGATAATGGGAGCATGTCCATGCCTCTGAAAGTGCATCAAAATCATAATTTGTACCAAACTCCCTATATGAAGCGAATCCGCAGTGGGATCAAAACCGATATAGCCCCTCGAAGACTTTTCTAAAAGGAAGGTTTCGGTCTCTGGCATAATATCGTGAAGTAAACCACGCCATTGAAGCTCTTGTACAAAATTAGTCGGCATAAATTTTTACTGCAAAGATAGATTTCTAGAATGGAAACCAAAAATCAAAA
>OBMK010000738.1_pt1 | contig 30744 bp, 40 predicted proteins | sample 1539081 | NCBI WGS metagenome assembly OBMK01 (sample SAMEA3355528, study PRJEB22509) | marine metagenome | biome: marine; feature: river plume; material: water | place: USA | collected 2010-08-07 | depth 0.5 m | reverse complement strand
TCTGTTTGAGCCTTTAGTTGTCGGTACTTTTCGGATACAGTTAGTTTCTTTGTTGTCTTAGTCTTCATTTGTAGCCCCCGCCTTTTGCTTTGTATTGCTTTGCAACCATTTGGGCTTTTCTCGCAGACCATTGTCCAGGTTTGCCACCTTTTCCACCCGCCTTAACTTTGGCGACAAGGTTTTTACGCATGGTAGGCTTTGTGTAATTACCAGCTGCATTTACTGTAGACTTCTTTTTCATTATGCTGATTTCCCTACTTCAAAACAAAGAGGCACTGCAACTACACCTTGAGCTACTAGGTACTCGGCCATCTTAGTTGCGTCATCGTTACAGGCAGGTTCTTCGTAGAACATTTCTCTCGTATTGGCAAATACCTGGCAAGATGTGGCCATCTGAGTGCTGCATGCTAAGACAACGGCTATCCACATTACCACTTAACCTTGTCTGCCCAGTAGGCTGCAGACATTTTACCCTTTTTAATATTCTTTCCGTGTCTAGCTTTAAAACTTGCACGTTTCTTTTTCATCTTGTCTGATTCACCAGCTTTAGGTTTACCTGCAGTAGATGCGCCCTTTTCACCAAACTTGATATACTTGTACTTACCATCTTCAGAGGCCATTACGTGATGAGACTTACCACTATCGTCATTAAGACGTTGTGGTTTGTTGACGCCTTTAAGTCCTGCGTCTTTCATCTTAGTCTTAACTCTCTCAGGGATAGCCATTATTTTTTACCTGCTTTACTATTTCTAGGAAAAGATCTGTTTGCACGTTTAGTGGTTACAGATAGGTTTTTAGTTGAATTATCTCTGGGATTCCCATTACGGTGATTCACGTCTTTACCATCACCTTTTTTAACTGCTCCAACCTTTTTAAGGGCATTACGTGCAGCATTTCTAGAAGCCCTATTCTTCTTTTGCTGGTCAGTACCTTGATAATTTTTGTACTCTTTTTTGTAATTTCTCATTACTGTTCCACCTACATTAATTCAAAATGTGGGCCATCAATAAAAGGTCTTCGGCCTTGTGACCTGCGTAGATCTACATATGCCATCATAGCATCTTCAGCTGTACCTTCGTATGTGCGGATGTCACCCTCTGACCATGCAGCACCCCACTTGATTGCTACACCAAGTTCTTTAGCTGCCTCTTTCATTGCATCGCAGAGGTCATCATACACATTCAGTTCCCATACACCTTTACCATCCACATAGGCCATAAGATCTACAGCTCTACCTTCCAGGTGCTTGGACTTCATAGTCTGGGACTTACCAGCAGCTACAAGTTTCTTTTGCTCTTCCACTGTTCTGAGACCGTAGATTACTCCAAAGTCTACTTTAGTAAGCTCGATGGCACGTTTGACTACAGCCACTAAGCTTTCATCTACGCCTTCCATCTTAGCTAGGCTACGGTTAGATAGTTTAAAGGACATTATTTCTTCCCTGTAAAGAATTTAGATACTGATCTCATACCAATGCTGGCACTTACGATACCACCTAACGAATACTGGTACCATGTCGGCATTGTTTCCAGTGCTGTGAAACCAGCCTGTACAATCTCATTACCCCATTCCCCACAGAATGCTAGAATAAGGGGAATAGAGAAGAGTAGAGTAATCCACTCGTCTTTCCAGCTGTTTTGGGTGCTGTTCATTGCAGCAATGTCCCAGTCAAGCTCACCAGTGGCTTGCTTAACACGTATCTCAGCATTAGCTTTCTGTACGGCTACCTTACCGTCTAGGTAAGAAGAGGCTAAACCACCTACTGCACCTATAATTTGACCAATCATTTGCTATACTTCTCTTCGTGAACGATTCTAGTGGGTGTTACTGTAGTTTTAGACTCTTTACCCATCCAGATACCAAAACATCCTGTCAAAGCCCCCATACAGACCGATACAAGGCCACTCTGAGCTACGCTGGGGTCAGGTAACCCCATGAACCAATGTACGGCTTGATACGTCAGTACAGTGACTGCCAGCATCATTAGCCTTGGGAGCACTTTCCAATCGTCTAAAACAGTTTTGGCCATACTACTCCCAATCTCTCTTTCGGTCTGGTTCAAGAACGTCCCTGGCATTGAGCATTCCTTCAAGGAACATTGCTCTTTCTACTCTGTCTAGGGAGTATTTAATACCTGTGTCTTGAAATATAGCTTCCCTTACGTAGAATACATCAGATCTTGGTATGTGTACCCTACGTACTTTGCCTTCGTTCTTGTCGGCTAAAGCTCTATAGAACTCTTCGACGACATTATCCGAGGCATACATGTGTCTTTTTCTCATATAGTTATACCTTGAGGTGGGGGTAAAGTCAATACCTTAAATTGGACGACAGAAAAAACTTTGTACGTCTATAAAGTACTACTTAAAGTTACTTAAAGTACTTAATAACTATTAATATATAAGAGATAATAAGAAACTTAAAGGTACTTTAAGTAACATAGAGTTACTTAAAGTATAATTACATTAAGTATTATATAACACTCTATGCCCCGCCGTCAAGGGCCAGGCAAAAATATTTTTACTTTTATTGATTTTTTATTTGTGATCACAAAATATGGTGGATAACACGGTGTGATCACATAAAAGTGCGACATTTTGACCGGAACTAAAAAATCCCCTCTCTGTCATTGGGCATATATACTATCTACGCACACCCCCCTGCCCCATACCCCCCGTAACATATTCAAGATCGTGAATACTATCAGACATATTCAAGAATTTGAATGTGTTCGTATATCAACGTATTCTTATATATGGATATACTATACAATATATGATTGTATATGAATATGTGAATGTGTTATACTGTAACATTTAACTGAACGAGCGTTCAATTAACTCGGGCAAGTACCATTCACCACCACACGCCGCAACACATTCATATATTCGCATATGTAAATGTATATCCCCCACGTTAATTGAACAAGTGTTCATTTAATATACCCGGTCGCATTGCCTCATAACGAGAACAAAACGTGAAACATGCCTGACACTCAATATAAGCCTGTTACAAGCCCTCAATGGGTTTTCGGCTATGTTGACCCATAAAAACCCTATTCCCTGCAACTTATTGTTTTTGTTCTGTTTATTTATTTATAGGTATAAACAATTGATTTAATTAACAAATAAATAAAAATGCAATAAAACGAAAGAAAATATGTCAATTGTCGCAAAAGAGACATGAACAGTCGCAAACAGGATATAAAGCTACATCAAAACCCTGTTTAAGCCTCTTATAGGCCACGCCTATGCGTTATTTGACATTTTTGATCTGCCAAGGTTTTCGGTCAATATTCCCCTAGGAATTGCGGCCAATCTTAAAACCAAGTCGAGACCCTTAGTCACTGGGGTTGCTGCAAAGCTTTATCGGGGTAGGTCAATCCATATCGGTAAAGTGACAATCAATCTGACAAATTGGTTCAACCGAACATCCCGCCAATAACTTAGGCAATAGCTCTTACAATCTGCGTGGCACCATATAGGTGCAGTCCAGAAAAATCGAAAGAGGTTTTGAGATTGCTAATTATAGTTTGAGGCGCAGGGGAAATGGTTGCGGGCAGGAAAGGCAAAACCCGAAAGTGAAAGAGGTATCAGTCCTGATATACAATGCGGTATGAATTGAGGTTCATATCAAAGGGTATATCCACTCAGTCCTATTGATACGGATTGAGTGATAGGGATAAACGCCACAAGTTGAAAAATCAGTAGGCCATTACAATTGTTTTGGCCTATCAATCTTTCAATTTGAAAGAATAACAGTCTTATAAATGGAGAAAAGACAATGAAAACTATCATTACAAATTTCAATCGTTCACTTGGCAATGGTAAAGCAATGGGCAAGTCTTTCAAGGATGCAATAGATCATGTGATTGCCGAAAGAGACACAACAGTGATTGTCAAATTATTAAATGCCTGTAAATCTAAGGGTGATGCTCAGGCTGAAAGAGCAATTCGGGTGACGTTTGCGGCAATATTTGACGGCTCAAAAGTGACGAAAACAAAAACAGGCGGTATTGCAATCAAAATTAAGGATGCAACCCTAAGCAATGCGGCGGTTGATACCCTTGCAAAATTGGTGGGGGATGAAGTCTCAATGCGTGGTAGCAATTGGGCAAAAGCTTTTGCGGGTGAAAAGGCTGAGGCTGAGTTGGACTATATCAAACAGGCCACCAACTTGCTTAAACGTGGTTATGATCCAATCGCATTGATTGCGGCAATTCAACAGCAAGCTAAACAGGCGGCATAAACTATCATACAAATAAAAATAGATAAAACCTGAGCACCTCATGCGAACGTATGGGGTGCTTTATTGTGTCTATTTAACAGGAGGTTATGACATGACAGGCATTGATGCTGAAGGAAAGATGTGGATACTCGTGGATGGTGACGGGAATTTTATGTCCAAGGGTGATGCAATTACAAGTTTTCGTGGTGAGGCTGGTGTGATCGAAAGTGCCGAAATCCCACGCCATGCTGCGTCCACGGGACGGGTGAACAACTTTTTTCCAAGTGTGTTTTCCCTGCGATGGGTGGTGGTGTGAAACTCGTGCAACGAAACGGCAAATGGGTGTTGTATAATAGCAACGGCCAAGTTGTAATTATAACTGAAAACAGGAAAATTGCGGAGGGATTGATGCAAGATGGCAACAAGTAAAATTTTAATTGAGGATGATGAGCAGAACAAATCCGTTCGTCAACACTCGTTTCGTACAAGATACCTGCGCTATTCTTTTGCTCAGGATCGAGAGGCTCTTGAGGATGCTCAGGAGCCTTTCCGTTATGTTCTCGATGGTGCATATCACAATGGTGTGACCCTGATACCTGTCGAGATCGTTGGAGATAGTCTGGATGATTGTGTCGAAAAGTTGAGACAATCTGATCCAGATTTCTATCTGTCGCCCACCCTATCCCTAACTGGTGGATGGGTGTGTGCAGATTATGATGTGACTGCGAAGGTTCGTAGTTTAGTGTAAACCCAAATCAAAAACTGTAGGAGGTTAAAATGGGTAAATATTCAAAAGAATTCAAAGCACAAGTGGTGGAGTACTACAAGACGCATACTGCCAAAGAGACTGCACAAAAGTTTTCTGTGCCGGTGAACACAATCCAAAGTCTTGGCCGTAACATGGGTTTTGCCAAAGGCAATGACAAGTACCCTGTCGATTTCAAGCATGAGGCTTGCCAATTCTACGAAACACATACGGGCAGTGAAACTATCGCCAAGTTTAGTGTCACTATAGCCGCATTGTGTCAGTGGCGCAAGGATTTAGGATATCGTAACAAGCATCGTGGTTATAACTTGTACACCGAGGCTCTACAGCCCACTGTAACAAAACGTGAACGCCGTAATTTTGTGATGACTCGTTCAGAGAACGGTCAACTAAAGGCTGAGTTGCAGCAACGTGATGAACGTATTAACTCGTTAGAGGCACGTCTAACTCAACTCGAAGGTACATCAAGTATCATATCCCAACTAAAACAACTACTTAACTAGGAGGTAACATGAATATATTTGCACTCTCTGAGTGTCCTGATCAGTCAGCATTGTGGTTGGATGACATACGCAAGAACAAGATGATCTTGGAATCTGCGCAGATGTTATCCACCGCAGTCAGGCACCTAACGCCTGACACTGACCTGCCAGTGTATCGGGTGGCGTACTTGAACCACCCGTGCACAATCTGGGCCAGACAATCCCGTGATAACTTTCGTTGGCTAGTCAGCCACATGAGATCGTTATTCAATCAGAAGTTAGGACTGCACAAGTCGGCTGACCTGTTGCCCTACTTCGACAAGTATGCAGAGGATGGTGCCTTCCCCTCAGAAGGTAGAACACCATTTGCAAACTGTGCTCGTAATCAAGAACGTGGTGTAGATTACTCAGACGTTTCTGATGTACATGGGGCATACCGCCTGTATATGAATGACAGGTGGAAAGAACGTACAATAACCCTGACATGGCGTTGGGGTAAGGAACCTGAATGGAGGAACTGACATGGACTATATTATTCGTGCTATAGACAGGTCTCTTGTCGAGGCTATGCCTGAGAAGATCAATGTAGAGTTTGAGTTGTTCAAAGCCTACGAGTTTGAACCTGCATTTTTTACTCATGAGGGTATTGCTGGGGCTGGTCACATTACTATCGATGACAACAAGTGCTATGTAGTGAGGCCAACTGAGTTTGGCTTCGTTGTCAAGAAAATCTATACTATTGACACAGGAGAGCCTGACCCCGTGTTACGTAATTGGGGTACGTATCAAGAGTATGATATGTTTGGAGCCACAGACCACCGACTGCAAAGTTGGATGGAGAGTAAAGTGAGGATGGTCACTGGTCTAGATACATCTGATAAATTTCGTGTGGTAATGCGGCTACGTGCACTAGGTGTTCGTAGGTCTGAGAGGTTTCACCCTAAGATTACCTTGTGGGCATCTCAAGAGCATCGTGACACTGACAGGCTCACTGCCATGAAGCCTACCCGTGCTTTCGGTATGTTGTTTCCTGAGCTTGAGCACAAGCAGCTCATGCAGATTACAGACCTGTACTTGCGAGAGTTTGCACCTCGTGAGTTTACAGTTCACGTATCTCAAGAGGCAGCTGACTTCAAACGTGCCTATGCTGGTAATCAATCAGCCACAGAGAACATCGACACCACCCGTACCCGTAAGCACAGTGCACACAGCTGTATGCGGTACGAGTTTGAGCACCTGCCTTGCCACCCTGCTACTGCATATGCTAGTGGTGACTTCTCTATCGTCTTTGTCACTGATCAGAATGGTGACATTGCTGGCAGGTGTGTGGTGTGTACAAGCCCTGACTTCGACAGACCACAGGCAGGCCCGATCTATGGTGTGTCTGAGCAAGCCCTTGACTGCATTGAGGAACGTCTGGAGTCTATGGGTGCAAGGTACGATGATGATGCAAGTTGGTTAGGTGCACGTCTTAAACGTATCGAGATGTGTGACGAGGGCTTCGTCGGCCCTTATCTGGACTTGATTCCGCAACGGTTATCTGATACAGGTGAGTACCTAGTTGTAAGTCACACTGGTGAGATTGATGCCAGTGTTTACAGTGGCTTACTTGGTGGTCATTATGCTGAGTGTACCGAATGTGGTAGGGGTCTAGATGATGATGACACCTTCCACTCTGAGACAACTAATGATTGCTACTGTGAGTCCTGCTACTATGATGAGCATTTCTTCTGCGAGTATGCAGAGTCAGACACACACAAGTCAGAATCCATAGAGTGCCGTAGAATAAGTCACTTTGGTCGCACAGAGACATTTCTAGTGTGTGAGCACCACGTACTTAACTACGATGATTTTGTACTCTGTACTGACGATGAGTGGTGGCATGTTGACGATGTTCAATACTGCGAGCACGATGACGTGTGGGTTTCACCTGACAGCATTGACGAGTACTTTCGGTCTGACTGGGATGGTGAGTTGTACCCTACCAGTATGTCACGTACCACTGTTGATGGTGAGGAAGTATCTAAACAAGAAATGGAAGATGATGCGGGCATCTGGCAAAAGAATGATGCTAATTTATGGGAACAGGTACAAGAGGAAATGGAAGTATGACTTATAGTTTAATTGAGATGCTGCGTTACAAACGCCCAGAGGGTAGTCAGACGCAGAAAGAATTTTGTCAGAGGTTTCTCGAACCTACGTTCGGTTTACCTGACAGGCATGGCAACTACATACATGTCGTTGGTGATGAGCCTAACCTGTGTTTCACTGCACACCATGACACTGTTCACAAGACAGAAGGTATGCAGCAACTCGTTGTTATCAATGACGTAATCTCTGTTGCTGATGCAAAGGTATCCAGCTGCCTTGGTGCTGACTGTACCACTGGTGTATGGCTTATCCTTGGCATGATTGAAGAGGGTGTAGAGGGTGTCTATGTCATCCATGCAGCTGAGGAGGTAGGGTGCAAAGGTAGTCGTGCACTTGTGAACGATAACCCTTGGTGGCTGAGTTATATCGACGCAGTGATTAGCTTTGATCGGTACGGCACAGAGTCTGTTATCACCCACCAGATGGGCTTACGTACAGCCTCGGATGAGTTCGCAGCATCCTTCTCTGAGGCAATCAACCTGCCACAGTTTAAGGCTGACTCTGGTGGCTCATACACTGACAGCAATGAGTACATGCTTGACGTGTCGGAGTGCACAAATATCAGTGTCGGATACTATGGACAGCATGGTGTCAATGAGACTCAAGACATTGATTTTGCTAATGTACTACTGACTGCCTTGTGTCTAGCTGACTGGACACGTCTGGTCTTCAAACGTGACCCAAGTGTTGTTGAGGACAGGTATGTGTACAGGTCTCAAGCCATTGGCTATGAGCCAGTGTGCAATGAGGATAACATAGACCAACTTGAGACATTGGTTATCGACTACCCACATAAGATTGCAGAGATGCTAGATCAGTACGGCTTCACCCCGTACAGCCTCATGGAGGAGTGTCAGATTGACGATATGCAACAGTACTCTAGCTACTACGACGAGTATGCAACCAGACTAGGTAAAAAATATTTAGGCTGACCCCTTGACATACGAAATAAAGTGTCTATTTTATATTACTTAAAGTAACTTAAAGTTACTGTAATAATTATTATTATAGTAATAATAAATACTTTAAGTATAACTATAGGTTCACCACCCTTAGCTCAACTGGATAGAGCAACTGCCTTCTAAGCAGTAGGTTGCAGGTTCGAGTCCTGCAGGGTGGGCCAATCTATGGAGGCTAACATGGACGATCCACATGACGATTGTACACACTGGTTAGGAAAGTTATGAGATTTAGAACAGCAGTAGATGAATACCTACACACACGGCAGTTTGCATCACTGGCAGCATCCTCTCAAAAAGGCTACGAGTCAGCACTACATTCTTTCTGTCGCATGTCTGTAGGTGGAAGAACTCTGGGTAACATCTCCATCAAAAATCTTAACGTCCCACTTTGTACGGAGATTTACGATACGTGGGAGATGGAGACATCTACATCCAATGCAAACCACAAGGCACGTATATTCTCTGTCCTGATGAATTATCTAATCACGATGGAAAAGATCCCCGCCAACCCCATGTCACGGGTACGCAAACGTACAAGTGAGCCACGTTCAGTTATATGGACGCATGATCAAGTACTATCATGCCTCGACGCTGCATTCCAAAACTTTGACTGGAGAAACCTGGGGCTGATTATCTTGATGTGTTATGAGTGGGGGCAGAGACCCATAGACATACGCAACTTGCAATGGGATCAAGTTGACCTTGAGAGTGAGGTAGTAACAATCACTCAAAGCAAACGAGGTGCAACTGTTGAGCTACCTATTCCAGATAACTTACTCACGATGCTCAAACAGCAGAAAGAGGACTGGGACTTCCAGCCATACGTAGTACCCCACCACAGGCCACAGGACAGTGCTTACAGGCCTCTAACAATTGTCCAGATGACAACACTGCTTACAGACGTTAAGGCTGCTGCAGGGCTTCCTGATGACCTCAGAGTGGGTGATCTAAGAAAGACCGCCATTGTACAGATGATCGAGAGTGGTGTAGACCACCTTGCAATTCAATCTGTATCGGGTCATAAGCACGTGCAAAGTCTAAATCCGTACAACAAGTTCAGTTTAAAAACCGCAAAGTCTGCATTAGATAGGAGACAAAGAGTATGATATACCTGTTAATATGGTTTGTACTAGTGCCTGAACAGGGTGTTAGGTATTATCACCTAGGTACTTATGGGAACGAAACACTCTGTAAGACTGCGTTGAGAGATGCAGCGATTATGGTCAACGATAAGGATGAGACAGTAGAATGTATTGGAGTACAGACAGATGATTGAAGTAACATACATAGACCACATGGGGTCAGACCTATCTGTGGTCAATGCAGCTAGGGTCAGCTTTGGTAAAAAGAGTGAGGCACTAGGTGAGGTGGGTATAGGTGATGACCCAATCATGGTGCCTGTACTACATGATAATGACGTAAGGCTAATAAGGTATCTTGCCAAGCACAAGCACAAGTCTCCATTCAACCATGCCTTTGCTACGTTCCATGTTAAGGCACCGATCTTTGTGGCACGTCAGCTAGTCAAGCATGAGTATATGCCTTGGAATGAGATCAGCCGCAGGTATGTCGACGAGGAACCTGAGTTCTATGTACCTGACGTATGGCGTGGACGTAGTGCTGACAAGAAGCAGGGTTCATCTGAGGAAGTCATTACAGAGTTCTTAGTCGAAGGAGGGGACAGATATACACCTGACCACCTAAAGTCTATGATGGAAATCAACGATGGGTACGACAGTGTAATGCAAGAGTCTTGTCTTTCCTTGTACCGTGACTTCATCAAGGCTGGGGTATCACCTGAGCAAGCACGTATGGTACTGCCACAGTCCACCATGACTGAGTGGTACTGGTCAGGTTCCCTGTTTGCCTTTGCTAAGATGTGTGGCCTACGTCTCAAGGATGACACTCAGTACGAGACAAGGCTAGTGGCTCAAGAAATTGAGGATTACATGATGGACATATACCCTAATTCTTGGGAAGCATTGAGGATGTATGATGACTAAACTATATGACTTAGAGCCTATGATAATGGATTGCTGGCATGTGTGTGATGACCTACAGGTTGTGTTCAGACAGATAGGTGATGGTGAACGTGATCCTACACATGATGAAATGATGAACACCTTGATGGGTATGCAGCAACTATACCAGTGGAAGTTTGAGCAACTGTTCAACAAGTATGAGGATGTACTCCGTGACAGACAATGAGTGGCCCCTAGAGGCAGACTTCACAGATATTAGACCTATGACACCTGAAGAACGCAAGGCATCCTTGGAACGTGATGAAAAGAACAAGTGGCGTAAGTGTGTCAGTTGTGGTAATGCAAGTAGAGACACATGGTGTGGTTTCTGTCTGGAGGAAGAATGATAAAGAGTGAATGGGATCGCCTAACAAAAGAATATGAAGACTTTGAGGAGAATGTATTGGCAGAGCATACAGCAGACATCGTGAATGAACCTAAGCACTATGCAAGGTGGGCCATTGAGCCTATCACATACATCATGCGTAATGGCTTTGAGTTCTGGCGTGGTAATATTATTAAGTACGCCAGTCGTGCAGGATACAAGATGTATGAAGGTAAGAGCCAGGTTGAGAGTGAGATTATTGACTTAGAGAAAGTTCAACGCTATTGTCAAATGAGAATAAATCAACTAAATGGGGAGGAGAAGTTATGATACCCATAGGTCAACTAAGGCTGTTACTCACTAAGGCTGGGCTAGAGTATAAAATTACTCGTGTTGATGGCAACGTAGCGCATGTAAACATTCTTGTAGCGGAGCAACCAGATGTACACAGTCGAACTGGAATATGACTATGCCCTTATAAGAACACTTGACGAGGAAGACAGGCATGAGGATGTTGAAGTTGTGATAGGGGAGGACGGAGAGGTTTTTATGCTTCAGTATAACGAATCTCGTCAAAGAAATTCTGTCATAGCTATGTCTTTACAACAGCTCATAGATCTGTATGCTGCAATGGATAGCCCAGAAGGGCTGTTTCAACTGGAGGTCAAACGTGGCAAACAATGATAATCCACACTTAGCTTGTCCCTATCAAGACTGCGGATCAAGTGATGCATTTAATTGGAATGATGATGGCTTCGGCCATTGCCATTCTTGCTCTAGGGCTTACCCAATGCGAGACATGCCAGATGTTTTCGAGTGGGTTAAGTCCGAGTATCCATTGAAGGAGAGGAGAAACCCTATGGATATACCAATTGTGTCTCAGACACACGAAGGCATACGAGGCTTAGATGTCGATGTGTCCGAACTGTATGGCATTGCTATACAGCAAGGTGATGACGGACGACCTGTTCGTTATGCCTACAAGTACCCGCATACAGTTAAGTATAGGCTAGTCGATGACAAGTCTAAGACTTGGACAAAGGATCGGGGCTTGGGTATGAACCACCTGTTTGGCCCGGAGTTCAATGCAGGTACAAGTCAACGTATTTACTTGACTGAAGGTGAGTTTGATGCAGCCTCTTTGTATCAGATACTTGGTAAGACTTTCCCCGTAAAATCCTTGCCCAGCGCAAGTATTGGCGAGAAGTTCATAGCCCACAACCATCTCTACCTGTCGTCCTTTAAAGAGATTATCTACGCAGGTGAACTCGATCCTGCAGGACGTAGGGCAGCAGATAAGTTATACCAAGCATTTCCTGATAAGTTTTTCTACGTACCCATGTCTAAGCACAAAGATGCCAATGACTTCTTACAGGCTGGTGATGGTAAGGACTTGATGTGGGCAGCTAAGAAGCCCATGCGGTACAGTCCAGAGAACTTCTTCTGTTCTAGTGAGGACTTCTCTAATGCCCTACGAACAGAAAATCCTTATGAGTATGTACCCACAGGTCATGCAGGTTTAGACGAGAAGATTCGTGGCATGGTCAAGGGTGGCCTGACATTCATCAAGGCTCCCCGTGGTACTGGTAAGACTGAGGTCATCCGGTACTTTGAGACTGGCCTTCTTCAGAACAAAGGAGTCAAGGTTGCACTGCTACACATGGAAGAAATGAAGTCCACTACACTACGTGCTATGGCTACCTATGAGTTGGGGGCTAACGTCCGCACAAATGAGGATGCCGAACGTAATGGCTACACCCTGAATGATGTCGAGGCCGCAGCTAACAAGATCGCTGACTCCGAGAATAACAGGACGATCATCTTTGAAATGCAGTCGCACGATAATCCACTGACTCTACTCGACTATACCCGTATGGCTGTGACATCCTTCGGTGCTGACTTTGTTTTCGTTGACCACGTACAACGTCTGGCCTACCTGTCTAGCTCAGGTGTTGATGGTGCAACCAGCACATTGACTACGCTAGGTTCACGTATGGCCCAGTTAGCTAAGGAGCTAAACATCGGTGTGGTATTTATCTCACAGGTTAATGACGATGGTAGGACAAAGTATGCAGCATCACTTGAAGAGGAGGCAATTATATGTGTAAAGATTGAACGTGATACTGAGTCTGAGGACGAGATACTACAGAATACAACCGAGTTCGTTGTTGACAAGAACAGGCCATTTGCTAAGTTGGGTAAAGCAGGTTCAGTCTACTACGATCCCGAGACAACGATCCTTAGTGAAGATGTACCTTATGATAGGAGTGAGATAGCAGCATGATTGTATTTGATGTAGAAGCTGACGGACTACTTGATCAGGCTACAAAGATACATTGCTTATCCTATACCCACGATGGTAAAACTTATCACAGTTTATCTGACTACTCTGATATGCGTGATCTCCTACTCAGTCAGCCTGGTTTGATTGGTCACAACATTATCAGGTATGATGTACCACTTGTAGAAAAGATCTTGGGTATCAAGGTGACAGCACGTCTCTTTGACACACTGCCAATGTCTTGGGTACTAAATTACACTCGATCCGATTCAAAGCACGGTCTAGATTCTTTTGGTGAGGATTTTGGCATCCCTAAACCTAAGATTGATGACTGGGAAAACTTAACCCTTGAGGAGTATATACACAGATGTACAGAGGATGTAAAAATCAATTGGTGCTTGTGGCAAAATCTTCTAAAGAGATTTATGTTTATCTACAAGGACAAGTCAAATCTGGATCGGTTCTTCCGGTATCTGGAGTTTAAGATGAACTGTGCTGCGACTGCTGAAAGTCTTGGATGGAAGCTAGATGCTGATCTTGCACAAAGGTGTGTGGACAGTATCACTAAGCAGATATCTAAGAAGGAGTCGGAGCTAGGTGTAGTTATGCCTAAACGTAAGGTCATCTCCAAGAAGACTAAGCCAAAAAATTGTTTCCGTAAAGATGGTACAGCATCGGCTCACGGTCAACGTTGGTTTGATCTACTGAAAGAACAAAATCTCCCGCCGCACTTTACTGGTGAGGTGGAAGTCATAAAGAGTTGGAAGGAACCTAACCCAAACTCTACTGAGCAGGTCAAGGATTGGCTTTACTCTATGGGATGGGAGCCTTGTACATTTAAATACGACAGAAATAAGGAGACTGGACAGGAGAAAAAAATACCGCAAGTGCGTGATGATGGTGAGCTAACTGACTCTGTTCTCTTGGTAGCAGAGAGTAATCCTGCTGTAAAAGTTCTTGAGGGTCTGACTGTCCTACAGCACAGACTAAAAATCTTTGAGGCATTCCTCGGATGCCAGCAGGACGGTCATGTCAAAGCTGAGATAGCCGGACTTACCAACACTCTACGTTTCAAACACAAGAAGCCTTTGGTCAACCTTCCTGGGGTTGATAAGCCTTGGGGTAAGGAAATACGTGGTTGCCTAATTGCTCCGCAGGGTTACGTCCTATGCGGTGCTGATATGACATCACTTGAAGACACCACTAAGAGACACTACATGCACCCTTACGATCCCGACTATGTGCAAGAGATGTCTCAGAAAGGTTTCGATCCTCACCTAGACTTGGCTAAACATGCAGGTGCTATTAAACAGACTGACATTGATTCTTACAACCAAGGTCAACGTCCCGAGTTAAAAGCACTGCGCAAGAACTATAAGGTAGTTAACTACTCTGCTACTTACGGAGTTGGTGCAGCTAAGTTGTCCCGAACTACTGGTATGGCTGTTCCCCATGCACAGTCTATCTTAGATGCATACTGGGAGCGTAATTGGTCTGTCAAAGCATTTGCTGAGGATCAGAAGGTCAGGCAGATCAACGGGGAGATGTGGGTACAAAACCCTGTCAGCGGTTTCTGGCATTCTCTTCGTTATGAGAAAGATATATTCTCTACACTCAATCAATCCACCGGAGCTTACTGCTTTGATAAGTGGGTTGCCTACTACAGATCACGTAGATCTAATATCATCGGTCAGTTTCACGATGAATCTATTAACCTTGTTAAGGAAGGAGAGCAAAATGAGCACACAAAAACATTGATCTGGGCTATTGAAAAACTTAATCAGGAACTTAAATTAAATGTTGACTTGGGTATTGATGTTCAATATGGTCAACGGTATAGTGACGTACACTAGCAATGGAGGGCCAAATGGCTACACGTAAAGTAAAATTATCAGGCATTGCCGAATGGGCAAAAGTATTTCCACAAAATCGTGACATGGAAGGTTTTGATGGTATCTATAAAGATCATGATGGTGCTTGCACTATTGATGTAATCATGGATGAAGCTAACTTAACTTCACTGAAAGCGGCACGGTCTATGAAGAAAGGCTCCCCCGATCCTCAGGGACGTGGAACTAAGGTTAAGTTCATCCGTAAGTATGACACAGGAAGGGATTGGGATAGTGGTGCGCCTATTGTTACTTGGGCTGATGGCAGCCCTTACGACCTTGATACCGATGGCTCTATTGGTAATGGATCTACAGTAGAAGTAGAGCTGTCTGTCTACGACACAAGCCGCCCGAATATCGTCGGCACACGACTGGACAAAGTAACAGTACTCGAACTCGTTGAGTACGTCAGGGATACTGCAGGGGAAACCGCTTCGCCACCCACTGCAGTCAAACAAGAAGGCGAAGTGTTGTTTTAACCTCCTCGAAAAACAACTATTGGCCCCCTTCGGGGGGCCATAACTTAAGGAGATATTATGAAAAAGATTGAGACATTAGTAGAAGATCTTGAGTCCGTTCTCTACGGTCTTGGTGGGTGGAACAGTACGATAGGGTCAATGTTAGGTAATAACATTGCCGAGTCTGCCAACAAGAGATTCAGCAAACCGCAAGAGCCTCGGGGATACCTTTCGCTGTCGTCTATCGGCACCCCGTGCAAACGTAAGTTATGGTACAAAGTTAATAAGCCTGGAACTGGAGAGCCGTTGAGTGCTAACCTACTTCTCAGGTTCTTTTACGGCGACATGATTGAGGAATTAGTTCTGTCGATGGTTGTTGCTTCTGGTCACAGCATGGAGGGTTCTCAAGACAGACTAAATGTTCATGGGATACGTGGTCACCGTGACTGTGTTATTGACGGAATGACTGTAGATGTTAAGTCCTGCAGCCCATTCGCATTCAAGAAGTTTAAAGAGGGCAAGCTCCGAGATAATGACGCTTTCGGCTACATTAGTCAGCTAAGTTCTTATGTATACGCAGGTAAAGATGACCCTTTAGTTACAAATAAAACACACGGTGCATTCCTTGCTGTTGACAAAGTTAGCGGTGAGATTTGTTTAGACGTACATGATTTCACGGAAGACCTTAAAACCAAGGAACAGGAGATGCTTGCAGCTAAGGAGATGGTTGCAGGGGATTTACCTGCAGACCGTATTCAACCTGTACCTGCAAGTAAGGCAAGTCCTAATACCAAGTTGGATAAGTCCTGCCAGTTTTGTGAGTATAAGAAAATATGCTGGCCTAACCTGAGAATGTTTAAGTATTCATACGGTACTGAGTACTTGGTGCACGTAGAGAAAGAGCCAAAGGTTGATGAGGTCTTCAATGACTAGAGCAGCTAAGGCTAAGGGTAGGACTGGACAACAGGAAATCAGAGACAAACTACTGGAAACATTTCCCGAGTTTGAACCTGATGACATCAAGTCTACAACTATGGGTGACACTGGAGAAGACATCCAGTTGTCACCTGCAGCTAGGAAGAAGTTACCGATTACTATAGAGGTAAAACGCAGGAAGTCTGGGATGAAGATGGCCTATGACTACATTGAGCAAGCCAGAAAACACGGTAAAGGTGAGCCAGTTGTATTCTTCAGGGCAGATAGGAAGGAGTGGATTACGATGGTAAGTCTGGATCATTACACGGAGTTGTTGAAAAAATGGAAGTAAAGATATGGGGAGTTATGGAGGGTCCAATGGCTGTCGAGGATGTAGAAGACCCCGATGATCTTGACTATGCCCCAGAGGGTTCTAAGTACTTTATGGTATGTAAAACAGAGATTGATGGTGAGATAGCCAACGATAACTTCTGGTTCGATGACTTTGAATCTGCCTACGAGTGGAAAGAACATTTTTCTAAAACTATTGATCCCATCGTCATTGACATGGCGGGTGATAATCAGTATAACTAGGAGTCCCTCCAATGAGGTTCGAGCTAAACATAGTAATAAAAGTAGACCCTAGTGCAAACTTCCTAGAAACATTTGGGAATAATGCTGAGGTAATCTCAGAACTCGTACAGGGCAGCTTGTACGATATAGATGATATTGTTGTAGAAGAATGTGAGGTTAAGTATGATAAGTGAAGTAGATATAGAAGCTTGGGATTTTTATGATTCAGGCCAGTTTGACGACTTAGATGATTATCAAAATGCTGCAGCAGCCACTGCTATTTATAAATCAGAGCATTCAATAATCTATCCAGCCCTGGGCCTAGCAGCTGAAGCTGGTGAGGTAGCTAATAAAGTTAAGAAGATTATGCGTGACGGTCATTTTGATCGTGATGCAATTGCAGATGAAGTAGGTGACTGTCTGTGGTATATCGCAGCACTATGCCGAGATCTTAATGTAGATCTCAGTGCAGTTGCAGATCGTAACCTAAAAAAGTTACGTGACAGACAACAACGTGGTAAGATAAAGGGATCGGGAGATAAAAGATGAGTAACCAATTACCAACAGACTACCAGGCATTCATTCACAAGTCACGGTATGCTAAGTACTACCAAGGTCTTGGCCGTGAATCTTGGAGTGATACTGTGTCTCGTTTTATGACTAACGTGGTTGGTGACCTAGTCGATCCTGCTACAAATGGTCAACTAGAACAGTCCATACTAGGCTTAGAAGTGATGCCTTCCATGAGATCACTTATGACAGCTGGCCCAGCCGCAGACCGTGACAATACCTGTATGTACAACTGTAGTTACTTAGCCGTAGATGACCTTAAGTCCTTCGATGAGGCTATGTTTATCCTCCTCTGTGGTACGGGAGTTGGCTTCAGTGTAGAGAGGCAGTCCATCAATAAGCTTCCAGATGTTCCTCAGCTCTTCATTAGTGAGACTAATATCGTCGTCAAGGACTCCAAGGAGGGGTGGGCTAAGGCTCTTCGTCAATTGATTGCACTCCTATACTCTGGTGAGATCCCAACTTGGGATGTGTCTAAGGTACGTCCAGCTGGAGCACCTCTTAAAACTTTTGGGGGCAGAGCTTCTGGCCCAGCACCCTTGGTTGACCTGTTTAACTTCACTATCAATACTTTCAAAAAAGCTTCGGGACGTAAACTAAGTTCTATCGAGTGTCACGATATTATGTGCAAGATCGGTGAGGTAGTTGTAGTAGGCGGTGTTCGTAGGTCAGCTATGATCTCTTTGTCTAACCTTTCAGATGATCGTATGCGTACAGCTAAGTCTGGTTCTTGGTGGGAAAACAACCCGCAACGTGCACTGGCTAATAACTCTGTGTCCTATACTGAAAAGCCTGATAGCCTATCTTTCATGCGTGAGTGGATGGCACTGGTAGAATCAGGGTCAGGTGAACGTGGTATCTTTAACCGTGAAGCATCTAAGAAACAGGCATCACTGAATGGGCGGCGTGATGCTGATTATGAGTTTGGAACTAATCCATGCTCGGAGATAATTTTACGTCCGATGCAGTTTTGCAACCTAACAGAGTGTGTTGTACGAGCTACCGACACTTTAGAAACTCTATCTAATAAAGTAAGATTAGCTACTATCTTAGGTACAATTCAATCTACTTACACTAAGTTTCCGTACCTGCGTAAGAAGTGGGCAGATAACACAGAAGAAGAACGTCTCTTAGGTGTGTCTCTCACGGGTATCATGGATAACCCCTTAATGACAACTAAGAACAAAGGACTGGAGAAGACTCTTGTACATCTTAGATCTGTGGCTATTGCCACTAATGCTGAGTGGTCTAAACGCCTTGGCATCCCTGCTGCTGCTGCTATCAGCTGTGTTAAACCTTCCGGAACGGTATCACAATTGGTTGACTCCGCTTCTGGTATTCATGCTCGTCACAGCCCCTATTATATTCGCACTGTTCGTGGTGACAACAAAGACCCTCTAACACAGTTCATGATTGACCAAGGCATTCCCAATGAGCCTGATGCATTTAAACCTGACCAGACTACAGTCTTTAGCTTTCCGCAGAAAGCACCTACAGGTGCCGTATGTACGGCAGATATGTCTGCCATTGAACAGCTGGAGATGTGGTTAGCTTATCAAAGATTTTGGTGTGAGCATAAGCCATCGGTTACCATTAATGTAAAATCAAGTGAGTGGCTAGAAGTGGGTGCCTTTGTGTACAAACACTTCGATGAGATGTCAGGCGTATCTTTCCTGCCGTTTAATGAGCATACGTATCAGCAAGCACCTTATCAGGACTGTGGTAAGTCAGACTACGACACGCTTAAGTCTATCATGCCTAAGCGTATTGACTGGTCTAAGCTGTCAGAGTATGAGAGTGAAGACAACACATCCGGTAGTCAGACACTAGCCTGTTCTGGTGACTCATGCGAAATCGTAGATCTTGTCTAATATGAAAGGGAGAAAAGAACGTAATGTATGTAGTGATAACTAGACAGCAGTGTAACTTTTGTGATTTAGCTAAGGCATTGCTAAAAAATAAAAACCTTAGCTACGCAGAATATAATGTACACTCTACCAGCTCTAAGTGGGTTTTAACCTTGCTAAAGAAAACAAATCTCACTACAGTACCACAAGTCTTCGATGAATCTGGTAAATTAATTGGCGGCTTTAATGAACTTAAGGAGCATCTTAATAATGGGAAAACCAGTTAGAAAAGCTTTTAACAGGGCGCTTTACGAAGCATACGATTCACAAGCTAAGGATGCCTTAGGGCAATACCTTGCAGAGAAAGGACATGTATTAGTTAACAAGGAAGAAAATTACCATGTAGATCTTGTATCTCAAAAACATGGCTATACTTACTTTAATGAAGCTGAAGTTAAGGTAGCTTGGGATGGGGACTGGCCTGAACACTGGGCTGAGATACGTATTCCAGAACGTAAGCAACGTCTTCTTGACAAGTATCAGGGAGAAAATGGAGTACTTAACTTCTACGTTTTCAGGAAAGATCTCAAACAAGCTTGGCGTATTCGGGATTTCTTATTAACCAAAGAAAGTCTTGGCGAAGCAAAGGGTAGATACATTAGACCTGGGGAATTATTCTTTCACATCCCCTACACAGAAGCAGAGTTGATCATCCTGTAAATAGCAAGGAGCTGACAGTTGAAAGAGAGTTTAGAAAAAGAAGCAAAAAAGTTTGCCAAACAAAAACGTAAGACTCTTGAAAACAAACCTTTGACTTCCCGGATTTACTTGGCTGGGCAGGCTTTAACTGGCCTTCTAGCAGGGGCAAGATCGAGTAACAATATGCGAGAGATCAAAAGGCAAGCGTATGATTGGGCAGACTACATGTTAGATGAGGACACATAAAGAAAAAGGGGGCTTCATGCCCCCCTTTTTTTAAAAGTTTGTTATCGTTGAACTCCACTCGCCGTAGGTATCGACAAGATTTTTAATCTTTAACAGTTGCTGATAACCATCCTCCATCTCTAATATCTGCTCCATCTTTTGGTCGTAAGTATCAGTGCTTTTAAATTCAAATGGTAGAAGATCTAGTACCTTTTCTGTGGTCTTTTTATTATTACTACCTCCCAATTTACGAACAATATCCATTGTTTGAGGTACTTGGCCACCACTTTCCATTTGACTAATTACCATAGCCTTGGCATTAGATCTTAATTTTTCGAGAACCTTTTCTTTATCTGACTGAGAAGATTTAAAGTAATCTGGATTTGCAATTAAAGCTAACTCAGCCTGTATCTGTAGTGCAGGTGCTAACATCCCATCCATGTAGTTCTTTACTTTCGCAGGGCCAGTCCAACGAACTTGAGTAAAGATATTAGCACCAGCTGAGTTGAACATAGACTCAACTAAGTTAGGATGCTTAGAAGACCTGACCATAAGTTGCTTACCAACATCTATATCCTTACCAGAAGCAAAGCCTCTTGTAGGTGTAGCTCTTCTCTCCAGACCCTCTGTTTGTCCGGTAAGTTGATTAAGATAACGACCTGCGTCATTAAAAAATTTATTACCTTGACGAAGGTCAGGGTTCATCTCTTTACCCTCAAGAAATCCATAAGCAGTGTTCACTGGATCAAGGTGACGAGTAGCTCCGGAAGCTATTTTAGAAAAGGTTGCCCCCATTAAATTGTATGCAAAAGGAATGGCGTCACCATCCATAAGAAGCTGCCAATTTCTAGCTAGATCTGTGCCAAAGTCTTTTAAATCTCTCATAGCTTGTCCAGGTCCAATCTGAACTCCCAGATCTTTTCTCAAGTCTGCTGGAATAGCCTGTAAAAATTTCTTGGCATAGCCTTCCTCGTTTATAAGACGATAGCCCAACTCTCTCATACTGATATCTTCATCGCCTGTCTCAATTAAGCCATGTGCTATAGCTTGACTACTGGCTCTAAACAGAGACATGGGCCATTCGTATTCACGATTTCTTACCGTCCCGTCTGCTTGCGCATCCTGTTTAAAACTTAGCCCACTTTTAACTCTTTCAATGGCAGTGTCACTACGTTCTCCTTCAAACATGCCCAGTTGACCATTGACTCCGTATCCTACAACACTCCAACCAACAATTGCTCTAGCTAGTAAGTCTGTGCCATCTTCAGTTACCGGATCTATCTTAAAGTTACCTATATTGAAATGTTTAGCTATCCTTGCGCCAGCATACCTAAGATAGTTGATACCACTTAAGTCACCTGCAGTTGCTATAGTAGTGTTTAAGAAGCTACCAAAAGGTACAACATAACCACCTACAGAACGGTTGGTAAATGTCTCAATCTCCCTGGCAGCCTTTCTCATAAGGTTTGTAGCAGGTAGTGTAGACCAGTTTACAGAGGCTGTCTCTCTCATAGTACGTTGAGCAGCTTGTTCCAGAATTAAACGGAACTCTGGTTTAGCCATTGTAAATTCTACATCAGGGTTGGAAAAGAACTCCTCTGGAGTTATTCCGTACTTCTTCATAATGCCTTGGTTAAGGTTTGTACCGAAAGCAAAACGTTTAGTGAGATTATCTTGAAGCCTAGCTAAGGTTAGTGTTTGTACACCCTTAGTATAAGCATCTGCACCTTTCCAAAGAAATTCTCCAGTTTTTCCTACAGCTGTTTTTACAGGCCCAGCACCTTCAAGTCGTTTCTTGTAAGAAGCCCCATCAAGATTAAACATCTCTAGAGAATCAGTAACGCCACCGTCACCTGAAACATCTCTAAATAACTTTTCTGCAATCTTAGGGTTCATTGAAAGAACAGCATCAGCATATTCAATAGGAATATCTGGTGATAATCCATCCGCAACTCTACGGAATGATCCACCCCACTCTCCATAGGCTCTGTTGTAAAACTCTACTGCAGCCTCTTCATTGCCAAGACCCTTTGCAATAGCACCACGAGACAGATCTATAGCACCAGAGACAAAATCTGCCGCAGTGTTAAGAGATACAAGTGTTTTAAAACCCTGAAGGTTGGCACCAGTGGTAGATAGATGAGAGGTAATTAGCCGTTTGTACAGAGACAGTGCAGCTTGATTATGCTCAGGTCCATCAGAGGGTTGAATCCTCTTGTAGAGTTCTAACGTATTTTTATTACCAACACCAGCTTTCTGAAGTCTGGATAGTTCAGATGAAATCCACAGGTTTTCACCCGCATTGCTGGTACTCTTTATCATAACAGCTTCCATTAAGACGGGAGCCACCTTACCTTTTTCTGTACGTATACCGTCGAGAACATAGCCCGTATTTTCTTCCCAAGTCTTAACCATTTTATCTAATTTAGACGGGTTAATAAAACGAATAGTCCTGGCAAATGCACCAGTTGTTGTATACTTCTTAATAAACTCTGGGTGCATAACAAACCCAGCATCATTTAATGCTTCAAAATAACCCTTAACTCCATTCTCCGGATCACCAAACCAAAGGAATTTAGAAAATGCATTAGTGGCTGTAAGGTCTCTTCTCTTCTCGCCCTTGGAAGCAATCAACCTATCAGCTTCATCTTTAGCTTGTTCCCAAGGTAGGAAGTTAATCTTGCCCCTAGCAGACAACATACCAAACTGGTCATCAAGAGATTGGAATAGGCCATTCTTATCTAGTGCCTGACCAAGCTTTTTCCAAGCTTCGTCTGGCTTGTGTCTCTTTATCATCTTGTCGATGTTTTGATACGAAAGAATAGTATTCTGTGCAAAAGGAGACTTACGAGCTTCTTTAAACAGTGCTGATCCACCTGCAAGTACAGGAAATAGCATAGATCCTGCAGCAGTAAAAGCACCTTCAGCCTTGCTGTACTCGTCTTGTACACCTACTTCTATTAACTGCATCTGTCTGCCAAAGTCTTGCCCGAGAGCTAGTGTCGCATCTACCGCAGCCATTGGCATAGCCTTTGCCATAGCATTACTTATAGCAATAGTTGCAGCTTTCTTTGTAGCACCCTTTTTAATAGCATTTGTATAAGTAGTAGTCAGAATGTTCTGGAGTGTTTTACCAGCTAGTTTTACTTCAGCATGGCCCAATGCCTTACCTATACCAAATGATACGAGTGTTGCAGGATCCCAGACTGCATTTGAAAGGTAGTCCGTAATCCCATCGAACATTTCTCCCCAGCTACCTTCACCAGTGAAGATATTATCCATCTGGTTAAAGAGCAAGTAGCCTCCAGCAAGACGTTTTTTAGTCTCGTCATCTACTCCCATTACGTAGGCAATTTCATTAGCAACGGTAACTGTCTGTGCAGCATCAAAAGATCTCTGATAATTCTGATAAATTTCAAATGCTTTATCAGGTTCCATTGCCCTATAGTTACGGTTCATTAACGCAGAGCCAAATGTAGCAGCCCCTTGTAAACCTGCAACAGTCTTAGATACTTTCTTTAAAAACCCTGCTTCAGGAGATCTTGCCTCCAGAGATTGATAGACAATCTCCATAAGATCTGGATCAGCAACAATATCCTCCTTAGTTAGAGGCTTATTGTCATACTTCTCAAAGGCATCGTATACATTTATAAAACGATCCTCTGCTTCCAAGTTAAAACCACCAAATGGAACTTGAAGATCTTGTAGTCTTAGGGTAGGTATTCTTTCTTGAGACTGCTCGACAGGTATCTGAATTTCATCAGTAGTCGGTTCAATACCTAAATCTTTTAAGGTAAGTGTTTCAAAACCACCAACATCTTCTGACGGCATTTCTGAAACAGGTTCCACCACTTCTGCAGGTGACTCCACTTTAACCTCTGGTTGAACCAGAGATTGAACCTCTGGTTGAACCTCTGGTTGAACCTCTGGTTGAGGTTCTACTGCAGGTGCTACACCTACATTACTCTCAAGATTTTGCAGGTCACTAAAACTTAATACATCTACCATACTATTCTCCTGCGTAGATGAAGATCCTAAAAGTTCCATCTGGTTGTCTAAGTTTTACAAGGGCACCTTTTCGGATAACTTTAAAGTCTTTAAGTTTTGCAAATACCTTTAGATTAGGTACTTCGACAGGTGCTGCATCCCTAGCCTCCTTAATATAGTCAGGCAGAATTGCAGTTCTCAACTTAGGCTCTTTCTCCATTGCCTCCGGAAACACACTGTTTCCGTACAAGGAGGTTACACCAAAGTAATTTGGATTTTTACCTGTAGCATTTTCTAAAGCCTCTTTAACAACAAGACTTCTACTGCCTAACCAGTCCATTAATTCTTTTGCCAGTGCTTGTTCTTCAGGATTACCTGTCTTAGACATTTTAGTCACTGAAGTTATAGCTTGAGTGATGCTACTATCTTCCTGAGAACCCTTTGCAACTGCATTCTTAGTGATAACTTCTTCCCAAAGGCCAAGTTTAGATACGTCCAACTGTTCAATAAATGGAGGTTCAATTGTTACTATTGCAGATCCCGTATTACTAGATCTCTGAATAAGAGACTTAGTAAGTTCGTCCAAAGGTCTTGCACCTTCCATACTTTCCAGCTGCTTAATAATAGCTTCAGCTTGAGATGGATCTGGACTTGTAATTACAATACCACTTAGAAAGTCGTTAGCCCCATTCCTAAACATCTCAAGTGCAGCAGGATTACTACGACCAGTTTCTCCAATCTTTGTATGATACTTTTGAAGTGTTTCAAACATAGACTTCATGACTGCTGGATTGTTTAAACCTGCAAGTTTAGCAAGAACAGGGTTATCTTCTTTTACACCTAGAGCAATGATACCTGCCGAGTACTGAGCAATCTTAGACATAGGATTGCTACTTCCACTGACAGCAGAATTAAAGTCTGTACCGATAGCTGCACCACTAGTAACTTTTTCAACGAGAATTTGCTGCATCTCACTTGCATGTTTAGCAACAGCAGCTTCTTGAGCAGCCTCAGTTTGAAGATTAAATCGAAATAAAAACTCTTTTCTTTCAGCTTCATTTTTAAAACTTGTTTCTTCTATAAGAAGTCTTTTTCTTTCTTCTCTACCACGTAAAAATTTCTGTTGATCAAAACTCTCTAAACGACCTTGAGCATTTACGGCAGATTGTTCACTCAACTTGAAATCATAATCCTTTTGCTCACGCCACCAGTTTTGATCCAGTACACGTAATTTAGCTTGATGTTCTCTTTCTTCCTTTGTTAATCCAGCCTGATATTCTCTTTCTTCCTTTGTTAATCCAGCTTGATATTCTCTTTCATTTAACCTAACACCTGCAGCAATTGTAGCAGCTCTTTCAGCAGCAGTCATATCTTGTTGGTTAGTAATTTTATTACGTTCTAACCAAGTTCTATTAGCTTCTTCATTCTGCAGCTTAAAACGTGCATTCCATTCCTCATTAGCAGCTTTTTTATCTGCTATAACATTTTTTCTTGCTCTAATTCTGTCTTCACGTTCTACAAGACCTGAGTAAAATCCAGCTGCCATTATCCTACACTCCTAGCCATTAAACCTTTTAGTTCTTCCATAGGTGGCTCTACAGTTTCTTCTGGAGTAACTTCTTCCATAGGTTTTTCTTCTGTGTCAGCTACTATCATAGCTTCCATCTGATCCTTCATGCCATCGCCTTCTTCTGTCTCTTCGCCAGACATGGTTCTCTCAGCACTTACACCAAGTTTTTTGAGCATCTTTTCTGCACGAGCAACGTTACGTTGGTAACGAATAACAGCCCTGTCTTTACTGTTACTAATACCCTCGTCGTAGTCTACCCCAGTTATATCCCCAATATCCTTGATAAACTCGTGCAGTGTGGGGGCAACAATAAGGCTCACATCAATACTATGTATACCTTGAAACACAGCATTGCGGAGTATACCTTGAACTAGAGTAGGAATATCAATACCTTCTTCTAGAAAATAACTGATGTCCTCAAAAGCATCAGCATTGTTCATCCTATCTAGGTGGTACATTGCTGCTTCTTCTGGATCTATAATGTCCGGTGGATTTTCAAAAGGAGCACCTTTTGGCTCTTGAGTTAGGGAAAACCCTGGTTGTACTCTGTCAAAAATCATTATTCTTGGCCCCTGTAAAATTCTGCGATGCTTGCCACTGTGGCATTACCATCCGCCCCTGCCCAACCAGGATTTTTCTCAAGCTCTTTACTGTCTTTTTTATATACGACAGTGTCAGGTGCAGCATTTCTGTAGCCAGGTGCAGCAACAAGAAGTCCTAGTGGCGCACTGCCATCGTAGTCCCAACGATCTAGATACATCTCCAGTGCTTTTAGATGGTCCGTCATATTACCAGATTTATTAAGTTTCTTCAAGTCAATTCCAGCTTCTTGGGCTGGCGTACCTAAGATTTGAAACATATTACCGGCAGAACCCATATCGGTTCCTACACTACTTTCTTTAGCAGCAACCATAAAGATCTCACGTTCTGTGAGACCTGGGTACTTCTCGGTCATACTAGCTAACTGAGTCATAAACTCGGTATTATCTTGTAGGATAGCAATAGTGTTGGAGTAGTCTCCAAGTTCTGCATCTCCTTCGTAGGAGCTTGAAGGTGTGGAATCTACTTCAGGAGCTTCTGCCTCTTCTATAGGGGACATCAGGCCACCTGATGGTGGACTTGCTGCCGCAGCTTCCTCTGCATCAAGGGCTTCTTGAAGAGTAACAGGTGTACCATCTTTAGTAGTAAGTGCTCTGGAAGTATTCATCTCTTCCATCATACCGTATCTTGTATCATCATCCATTTTAATTCTTTGGATAAGGTCTCTCTGTCTTTCAAGAGGGTCATCATTATAAACCTCTAAATCTCCTTTGAAAGGCTTACTACCAATTCCTCTCGTAGGAGATGCTTTTAAAACTGAGTACTTGTCAGGAGACTCTCGTAGGTTTTGAAGATATTTTAGGTAAGGTACATTAGCAGCCATTATTCATCATCTCCCGTCATTTTAAAGATGTCACTAAAGCCTTGATCCCCAAATAGCAGGTCTGACCAGAACTTAGCTTTAGCTCCTTCTTCCTCAAACTCAAGTCTTTCTCTTACAGCTGTCAAACTTTGTTCTCCGAGAAGGATCTTAAGTGCTCTGTCAGCAGCACCTTCAGATTGAGCAAAAGCAAAGGACATAATATCTCTCTCTTTTTGCCAGTAGTCATCTAGACTTTTTTGAGTAAGTCCATTTACTTCTTTAGCATAAGTCAAGTTAGCAATGTTTTGAGCTTCTGTGTTTGCAGTGTTAATACCTTGTCTCCACTGAGCATTAGCCTGAGCCACTGCTAGGTAGTTTTGAGCATTAAACATCTCACGTTGGTTTTGCAGTGCGGAGTTAAACTCAAGCACTGCATTAGTTTCCTCAGCATTAAACTGATTGATAGCATTCTGTTGTGCTGCATTAAACTGAGAAACCTGTGCCGAAAGGTTAGAAAAGAACTGGTTAGTTTGATTTGAAGAAGTTGCATTAAACTGTGCAGAGGCATTAGCTTGAGCTGCATCACTAAGCATTGCATTGCTAACCTGCTGTGCCTTAAACAGTGCTGTAGACTGAGAGTTATTAAGGTTAGCCATGTCAATCTGCAAGAAGTTTTGAGCATTTTGAACTTGAGCTTGCTGTAGGTTAGACAGGCTGGCCATATCAAGTTGCGACAAGGCAGCAGCTTCAGACATAATCAAAGCTTGCTTGTTGTTCAGGTTCTGCAAGTCCATCGTATTAGCAGCACGAGAGTTTTCTAGTGCAACCTGTTGCTCTGCACTAAAGTTCATGTTTGCAATCTCAGAAACTTTAGCTGCATTCATAACTTTAGCTTGGAAGGACTGATCAAACTCTTGGCCCAGGAACTTAGCTCTTTGCTCTGCCTTAAACAAAGCCATCTGCTGTTTGTTACCAGCATCAATCTGAGCAATAGGTAGAGCAGCTTCCATAGCTGCCTGTATTACTGCTTGACCTGCAAGAGATGAGGCACCAAGTCCTCTGGCTGCAAGCATTTGAGATGCTTTACGCATTGATCCTGCAGCCCATGCAGGTGTATCACCACCTTCAAACTGAGCCATGAGACCCGCTAGTTCGTCTTGAACAGATGCAGCAGCTACTTCACCAGTACCAAAAGCTTGCTGTACTGCAGCCTGATCTACCCCAGTACCAGTAATTAACTCGCCATTTGGTCCTGTTTGAAGTGTCCTAGTAGATACGTCAGAGACCTCGGCTACTGTTTGAGCTGTACCTGTCTCAGCTGTAAGTCCTGATACCGATGTAGTATCCTCAGTCTGACCTGTAATAGTTTTAGTTGGATCACCCATAGTAACAGGTTGCAGACCGCCTGTGGTAGTCAGGTAATCACCGATACTCAAGTTGTTAGCTGCAATAAACTGATCTGGAGTGTACTGTATACCGTTAAGAGTAAATGTACCCGTAGTTACATCCCAAGTTGCCCCAGGAACTGCTGCAGCCATACCTTGATAATTAGTGCTTGTACCACCTTTAAACTGTGTAGCTATTCCAGGTGCTGCTGTGGTAAGACCTACTTGAGCTGCCCCAGGAATGTCTACTGCTGCAGAAAGAAGGTTACCTGCTTCGTCATATATTGCAGGAGTTCCTGGTCCTTTAGCTTGAACTACGTCACCTACTTGTGCAATCTGTTCTCCAGTAATAACAGGGGCTAGTGCCTGTGCTTGACCTGCTGTAGACTCCACAACAGTCCCAGGCATTAACTCCTTCATCACAGGTTGCCCAGTTGCAGGATCTAACTTAACTGTACCATCCGCATTGTACTCGTAGCCCAATTCTGCCATAGTAGACACGCCAGACATTGCGACAGATGTAGCAGGGTTAAACGTAGCTTGAGCTTGTTTATTAGCTAGAGACTGAAAGTATTCTGCAGGAGTTTGTGTAATCACTTGACCAGTTACAGGGTCAGTAAAACTTACATCACCATAAATCTGACTGGGGTCAATGGGATTAGGAGCAACTACTGACCCATCTTCCCCAGCATAACCCTGAATTACACCTCCAGAATTAGCTCCTGTAAATGTGTTACCTCCAGCTGTAATAGGGTTAAATACCCCAGTACCCATCGTTCCTGTTTGTTGATTTACTTCGTAGTAACCTGCAGGAATTGCCTGCAGTGGTTGGCTACCTTGAAAGGGAATAAACAACTGATGTCCGGTTTGAGGATTGCGATAAAGTTTTTGAGAAAGAGCATACGAAGATACATCTTCACCTGCAATTTGTTTTTCTTGAATTGTTTGAGGTGTTGTAAAGTCTTGTTCAGCTGCTCTGGTTTTAAAGCTTTCAACTTGGTTTGTGATATTGTCTTCAAAAGTCTGGGCAGGCACAGTATAAGTACCTGAAGCACCAGGACTCACCTGAGAAACACCATTAGCAAAAGTGGGCAGTACAGCAGAATCTGGGATATCCAGAGTTTCTGCATTCGCAGTAAATCCCTCTGAAAGAGCTCCCCCACTTGTGTCTACTATACCAGTATTTGTTAAGCCTGTAGCCACAGTTCCAGTGGTACTAGTACTGGCAATAGGGTCTTCTATTTTTTCTGAGTAGCCCCACTGTAATGCGTTCTCAAAAGGGTTGTCCTCAATGCCAGCATACGTTTCAGGTTCATATTTTATACCATGCTGTTTATTTGTATCATATGTTTCAGTAGTTAAGTCTGGTAAATATTGCTGTAACTCTTCTGCAGTAAGTGTACCTGCAAGGGTATTGTTGGTGGATATACCTTTATCAGCTAGACCCTGTGTAATAATAGCTTTATTTGCATTAGAATCGTTCACAAGAAACTTGTATGGCTCACCTGTATCAGGGTTTATCTCATCTTTATATTTTTCTATATTAGCTGTAGTCGAGGGTAGATAGCCCATATCATTAATAGCTGTCTTTACAGCATCATAATGGATTTTTAGGCCCTCATCTTGTGGGGCATTAGTTAAGGCACCCTCATAAAAGTCCCCTTCCCCTGATGTAGCATTATAACCGTAGTTACTCAGGATCGCAGTTGAAATATTCTGCCCCCCTTCTGACAAAGCAAAAACTGAAGAGCTAGTATCTAACCCCAGAGAAGCTTCTAGTGACTTCAGCAGTGCAGATGAAATACCCGTAGTCTGAGCAGCGTAGCTGGCATCCGCATACCTTTTAATAAGATCTGGATTAGCATTAGCGGCAATCTGACTAAGCTCTTCGTTAGTATACCGCCATCCGTTTGCAGGTGAAATTGTTTCAGCCATGTCTTAAATCCTTACTTACCTAAGTTCATCCATACTGCACCTGCTATAAAGGTGAGTATAGAGACTGTTATTAC
>OBMK010000719.1_pt1 | contig 31045 bp, 32 predicted proteins | sample 1539081 | NCBI WGS metagenome assembly OBMK01 (sample SAMEA3355528, study PRJEB22509) | marine metagenome | biome: marine; feature: river plume; material: water | place: USA | collected 2010-08-07 | depth 0.5 m | reverse complement strand
GAGCTTTCTTGAAATTTTTTCAATTTCGGCGGTAACCCCACCAATTTCTTTATTGAGACGCGCAGCCTCGGCGGTCAAATCCAGAATATCAGCAAGAGGAAGACCGATTTCCATACCATCGATACTGCCGCGGGCGCTGCCTTTGGCAAAGCTGTCGACAGGGGCGATGCCGTCAAGGCGCGCCAAACGCAACAAGGCGGCTTTTTGGTTGTCGATGGCGCGTTGATGAAGGTCGGTTATACCGCGCAAATGCAAAACCGGCTTGGCCGATAATGGAACATTCATTTCAGCGCGAATATAGCGAATTTCGGTAATAAGCTGGATCAAGAACCGCAATTCAATAACCGCACTGCCCTCATCCGCCTTAACCGGCTCAGGCCATTGTGCGGCAATCAACAGATCATCGCTTGCAAAGATTTCACGGTTCAGTTCTTCAGTCAGGAACGGCATGAACGGGTGAAGCAGGCGCAATGTGCCTTCCAAAATGGTGCTGGCCGTGGCGCGTGTTTCAGCCGCGGCATTGGCATCATCATCGTTCAGGCTTGGTTTGATAAGCTCGACATACCAGTTGCAATAGGAATTCCAGATGAAATGATAAAGCGCGTCAGCAGCTTCGTTGAACCGGTAAAGCTCGATTGCTTTGGTGGTTTTTTCAATCGCATCACTATATTCAGACACGATCCATTTATTGATTGGCTCTTTTACATTCGACAGGTCGATTGCCGCCGATCCGGTACAGCCATTCATCTGCAAAAAGCGACAGGCATTCCATATTTTGGTGGTGAAGTTACGGTATCCTTCAAGCCGTGTTGTCGACATTTTGATGTCACGGCCCTGCGCGGCCATCGCCGCTAGGGTAAATCTTAGTGAATCGGCGCCATATTGATCGATAAGTTCCAAAGGATCGAGAACATTGCCCTTGGATTTCGACATTTTCTGGCCTTTTTCGTCGCGAACCAGCGCATGGATATAGACTTCGCGGAACGGCACTTCACCATCCATGAAATGCATGCCCATCATCATCATGCGGGCAACCCAGAAAAAGATGATATCAAAACCGGTAACAAGAACATCACCCGGGTAATAGCGTTTCAATTCAGCGGTATTATCTGGCCAGCCAAGTGTTGAAAAAGGCCATAGACCACTTGAAAACCATGTGTCCAAAACATCGTTGTCGCGGGTTAGTTCGACCGCCTTGCCATAATGTTTGCTTGCCGAAGCCACAGCCTCATCTTCATTTGCCTCGACAAAAACCTGCCCATCCGGCCCATACCATGCTGGGATTCTGTGACCCCACCAAAGCTGGCGCGAAATACACCAAGGCTGGATATTGCGCATCCATTCAAAATAGGTCTTGTTCCAGCGTTCAGGCACAAATTTCGTGCGCCCATCTTCAACCGCCTTGATCGCTGGCTGGGCCAGCTGTTCGGCATTTACATACCATTGATCCATAAGCCACGGTTCGATCACAACGCCCGAACGGTCGCCATGCGGCACCACATTATCTAGAATTTCTTCGCGTACCAGCATGCCTTCAGCGTCAAGATCTGCCAGAATCTGGCGGCGGGCATCATACCGGTCAAGCCCTTGATATTTTGTTGGAATTTCTGAAATTGATTCCATTGAGGCCGTTGCGGTCATCAAATTGATTAACGGCAAATCATGCCGACGGCCAACCTCGAAATCGTTGAAATCATGCGCTGGTGTGATTTTAACCGCGCCTGACCCTTTATCCATCTTGGCGTAATCATCGGCAATGATCGGGATTGGCCGGTTTGATAATGGCAGAATGGCCATTTTGCCAATCAGATGTTGATAGCGTTCATCTTCAGGATTAACCGCGACAGCACCATCGCCAAGCATCGTTTCAGGACGCGTTGTGGCAATAGAAATATATTCATTTTCAGTGCCTTCAATCCTGTATCTAATGTGCCACATTGAACTTTTCTGTTCAATCTGTTCGACCTCAAGATCGGAAATGGCCGTCATCAGCTTTGGATCCCAATTCACCAGACGCTTGTCACGGTAAATCAGCCCTTCACGATGCATTTGCACAAATGTTTTGATCACTGCAGCCGAAAGTCCGTCATCCATGGTAAAGCGTTCACGCTGCCAGTCAGCCGACGCCCCCAGGCGGCGAAGCTGTTTATGAATCATGCCGCCAGATTCGGCCTTCCATTCCCAGATCTTTTCGACAAAACCATCTCGCCCGAGATCACGGCGGTTGATGTTCTTTTCAGCAAGTTGACGTTCAACAACCATTTGCGTTGCAATGCCAGCATGATCAGTGCCCGGTTGCCACAATGCGTCGCGCCCAGCCATACGATGATAGCGGATCAGCAAATCTTGCAAGGTAAAGGTCAGCGCATGCCCCATATGCAGGCTGCCAGTCACATTTGGCGGTGGCATCATTATTGTATAGGGGGGTGCGGATGACTCAGGCGTACAGGCGAAATGACCACTGTCCAGCCATGTTTCATACCAGTTTGCTTCAATGGATTTCGGATCATAGGTTTTGGCTAAAGTTGGCTCGGTCATGGTTCCAGATGGGTCATTCTCAGTGGTTGGACGACAAAATATCAGGCTTGCCCGACAATCGTCATATGAAAAGGCTTTTGTCATCAAGGCCTGATGACGCGTTTATTCCGGTTTATCGACAGGTTTTGTACGACTTTGTGGTGTGGCTTGCAACGCATCTTCAACCAAATTAGCCATATTCTCGTCAAGCCAATGGTCAATTTTGGCATGAAGCCGCTGGCGAAGGCTAGATTTTAGATCATCAAGTGAATCAGAAGATGGCTGATTCTGGCTTTGTTGATCGCTTTCACCCGTTGGCGTTAGCTGAGACGATGCCTGTGTTTTGGCGGTTTTTCCGGCCTGATCTGACCCGCTGGCATTTTGCCAATGCACTTTGGATGGCACAACGCTAGGGTTCATCACGATCTCGCTAAGGTCAATGATATCAGGAAGGTCGCAAACGCCATAGTGACGATTACGGGGCGATGCTTCAGCTGCTGCAGCTGATATGTCAGGCGAACGCCATACCACATTTTCAAGCGGCATTAATTTGCGGGATGAAGACAATATTTTGCGCGGTGCGGATACCGCCCTTACGGTTTCAAACATTCCGGATAGGCCGCTGAAAATTACCATCTAGTCGGGGATCGGCCTGCGACCAAATGGGAATGAATTGTAAAATGGCGATTGTGGCGGCGGCATATCGGCAAGTTGCCCCAAAACATCGCCAAGCCCCATCTGTTCGGCGGTCAGGCTGCCAATCGCTGCTTTCAGACGAAAGGCGGCCAGAAGCTGATTATGTTCAGCCGAAACAAGGCTTAATTCGGCGTCATTCACGTCTTTTTCGGCATCCAGTAGATCAAGCGTTGTCTTTTGGCCGAATTGCGCTTCGCTGGCGATCCCTTTGGCGACAAGGCGAAATGCGTCTATCTCGCTGGTAACCGCATCAACACGAATGGCGGTAGATTGCCAATTGCGAAAGGCTTCGCGCGCGGCAACTTCGGTTTTACGCGTTGCCTCGGCACGGTCTAATTTAGCCTGTTTGAAACTGGCGGCGATCCGGCGCGATGTTGAACTTGTCGCATTTGTAGACAAAAGCGGGGAAGAAAACACCAATTGCGCGGCAACTTCATCCCTGTCCAGAATTGTGCCAGTGCCGGTTTTTGTATTGGCAGAAACGCTGAAGCCCAAAGTCGGGCGAACCTTGGCTTGCAACGTGTTGAACGCCTGATCGGCAGCGCGTTCGGCCGCGATTGCGGCTAATATGTCAGGATGGCCTTCTTGCGCTTTTTTTTCGGCATCAAGAAGATCAATTGGTAAATCACCCGTGATCGACGGTTCGATGAAATCGCGGGCGTCTTTGCCAGTTAGTGACCGAAAATTGTCTTCGGCATTGGTCAATCTTGTTTCGGCAAGGATTGCATCTGATTGGGCGCGTGCATATCTGGCGCGTGCCTCGGCTAGTCTTGTCGGTGTAGCGGCGCCTGCGTCAACCCGAATTTTTGACGCATTTACATGGGCTTCAAGACGGGTGAGATTGCGGGCATGAAGTTTAACCTCGCGCCCGGCCTTCAAAACATTCAAATAGGCTTCGATCGTGCCAAGAATGACGCTTTGTTCGGTTTTGACGTAGATTGCCGATGCTTGTTGAAGATTGATTTCGGCAAGGCGCGTTTTTTCTTTGGTCTGGCCGCCATCATAAAGATTTTTTGACAGGGTAATGCCGGTCGATAGATATTGCGATTTGGTAAAACCCCGACCAGCCTTGCTGTCGATTTGGTTAACCGAACCGGTAGCGTTTAAACGCGCTGTTAGGTCGGTTGTTGATGTATTCGTTCCGATGGCTTCACGCGTTGCAAGCCAGCTTTGCCTTGCAGCGGCAAGAGCCGAAGAATTTTCAAGGCTTGCGCGTAGCGCGTCGTCAAGTGAGATGGCCAATGCTGGTGATGATGTTATTCCCATGCATCCGATGAAAAATGCTGCTTTGACGGTCTGGCGAATTTTCAGCTTAGACATGTCGCTTTTACCAATCATTTAAAAGGTGAATTCTGGCTTTTTGTTAAATTCATCAAGATTTGGAACGCAAGCATCAAAAAGTGATTTACGGGTGAAATTACCCCCCGACCGCGTCCATAAGCTGGCAACGCCAATCGGCGCACCATGCGGCCGGTAAACTGCAGCCAGTCGCCCCTTTGGTGCCAATTGTTGCAGCAGTGACTCTGGCATGGTTTCAACGCCGCCTTCAACCAAAATTTGGTCATACGGCCCCTCGTCAGCATAACCATCAACAAGACGCGATTTCACAACAGCAGCATTATCAATGCCATGAGCAACAAGAATTTCCTGTGCCTTTTCAACAAGCTGTGCGCGTGTCTCGACAGCAATCACCGATCCGGCCAAATGCGCGATGATGGCGCTGCCATAGCCGCTGGCCGCGCCAACAACAAGCACATTGTCACCAGCGCGAATCTCGAGCGCCTGAACAAGCCGCGCCAAAACCATGGGCTCCATCAAATTACGCCCGTTCGAAAGTGGCAGATCTTCGTCAATATAGGCAACGGCCTGCTGATGCTTGCTAACAAAAGCTTCGCGCGGCACAGTCAAAAATGCATCAAGAACATTCTGGTCAGTGACTTTTGATGGACGAATTTGGCAATCCACCATCATTTTACGAGCAGTTTCAAACGGGGTTTGGTTCATGTGCGGTTACTCTTTATCTCTTTTATGATGTGCATTGCGGTATTGGCGTTGTTCTGCTCGCGAATTGCCGCGCTATTCATCTCTTATAAAGCCAGAATGAAAGCTATTCAAGCTGACAATATTCGCGATGGTTGCCGACATCAATTGTTGTCCGTTGTGCGATCGTAATATCGGGATCATTCGCGTGCCCGCCCCATTGATGGCAAAGGCAATTTTAGCCCCCGCCCTTAACGGAATATTGATCAGCCTCGCGATGATTTGCCTGCCAACGACATGGCAATCGGGGGCAAAGGTGAACGAACGCTCTTTTGGCTTGGCATCAGCCAAAAGCACACATTTGGGCGAGGTAAAGGAAAACCGAGACCCGTTGCCAAAGATTGTAGCGAGATCCAGCTTGTGATCGCCTCTGAGATCAGCCGGCATGGCAGCGTTATCATAAGTCACGGGTCGTTCGGTGTTCGCCAAGGCCTGATTTTTGAAATCATCATTGATAAAGGCTGTAATAGCCTGATTTTTTTGCTGGATATTCAGCTGCGTTCGGCCTTGTGAAAAACTGCTTTCACTTAGCTGCATGATTTTCAGCCCGGCAACGCTGATCAGCGCAAGCAGGGTCATCGCAATCATCAGCTCGACAAGCGACAATCCTTCGCGTTGACAATGGTGCTTTGGCTTGGCTTGTTTGATTGTCACGATATTATATCTCGCATTTTGTGATTGCTGATAAGGCACTTGAAATTACCAGCATTAACTTTTGCATTAGAGACTTCTAATTTTATGAGGAATTGCATGGCACAGTCAGTTTAGATCGTTGACCTGATCAAAATCATCGTATATCACCGGCACATAGCTTCTTGCGGCCCGGTGGCAGAGTGGTTATGCAGCGGTTTGCAAAACCGTGTACATCGGTTCAATTCCGGTCCGGGCCTCCATCATTACATCTTGTGAACGCTTTTCCATTTGCTTATTACGGCATTTGTTCTGCACCCTCGTGACCCGTCAAGTCGGCGAATGCAGGTGATGCGGAACGATTGCGGCAAAATAGCCTGCAAAAAATGATTGAATTGGAGACGTGATGTCGCGTTCGATGGCAAATTTTCTAATGTGTTGCGCTGCCCTTTTTTGGGGTGCGACATTCATTGCGCAAAAGACTGGCATGGAAACCATCGGGCCAATGGGGTTTACGTTTGGCCGTTATGTCATTGGCGCGGCAATATTGGTGCCGCTTGCCATATTTGAAATGAAAAAGGTCAATCTATTCACCGCCATGCGCCAAAACCGGCAAATATGTTTTGGTGCATTTGGGCTTGGTGTTTTTATGTTTGGCGGCATTGGGCTTCAGCAAACCGCCCTTGTTTATACCAATGTTGCCAATGCAGCTTTTCTAACCGCGCTTTATGTGCCTTTGGTGCCGTTGATTGCCGCCTTGTTTTTGCGACGCCATGTGGCACTGAATATTTGGCCAGCGGTTGTCATTTCCTTGATTGGCAGTTTTTTGCTGTCGGGGACATCAAATCTGGAAGCACAATTTGGCGATCTATTGATTGTTGGTGGTGCCTTTTTCTGGGCTGCTCATATCCTGCTCATTCAAAAAATGATGACGCAAATCAATGCACCTTTCCAGCTATCGGCGTTTCAATCGATTGTGACGGCAGTGATCGCGGGGATCATCATGCTACCGCTTGAAGCACCCTCACCAAGTGATTTTGTTCCGATGCTGCCACAGCTTGCCTTTGCCGGCATTGTCGCAGTGGGGCTTGGCTTTACCATTCAACTTGTGGCGCAGCGCCATACGACAGCGCCAGCAGCCGCGTTGATACTATCACTTGAGTCGGTTTTTGCCGCTTTTTTTGGGTGGTGGCTGCTTGGCGAAAGCCTCGTTTTCCTTGCCATTATTGGCTGTGTCCTGATTTTTATCGCCATTGTCCTTGCCGAAGTGGTGTCGGAACGCCAGATCAAGGCAATATTAAAAATCTTTCACAAGTCGTGATGACGGCGCTAGCCCGACCGTGCTAGAACCTACAAAACCTAATTAAATTAGGCTGTGCTTGAGTGCTGATTTTTTGGATTTGCGGGCATGGATAAGATCAATTGATCACTTTTTTTCTTGAGGCCTTTATGACAAATTCTGCCATCTCCAATGACCAACCTGTTGCAAGCGCCGCCTTGCGCGCTGTCATGGGCCAATATCTGACCGGCGTTACCATTGTGACGGTAACCGGCCCTGATAACATTCCTTATGGTTTGACAGTAAATTCCTTTAATTCGGTATCTTTGACTCCGCCATTGATTTTATGGTCACTTGATAACCGGAATGATAAATTGTCATTGTTCCAGAGCTGTCCTGGTTTTGCGGTCAATATCATGGCGGCTGACCAACTTGGCATTTGCCAAACATTTGCTGCGGCTGAAAATGATCGTTTTGCAAAATGTGATTGGCATTTCGGTGCCTATGGACAGCCACTTTTGGCCAATTCACTGGCTAGTCTGGAATGTCGGCCATGGGCCGAATATGATGGTGGTGATCATACGATTTTTGTTGGTGAGGTCATGTCGATTACCAAGGCTGATGGCAATGCAGCTGCCTTTTTCAAAGGGAAACTTGGCCAATATGGCGATCAATAACGGTAAGCAACAACCGAAGCCCATTGGGCCAAAAGCAAATTGCGGATGAAACGCGAACCTCCTATTCTGGCCGATCTGGTGTTTCTTGGCGGTGGCCACGCCCAAATCGCGGCAATCAAAAGCTTTGCGATGAATCCAGTTCCCGGATTGCGCCTAACGATTGTCACGGCAAATATTCGTACCCCCTATTCCGGCATGCTTCCTGCCTATGTCGAAGGCGTGTGGGATGATGATGATCTTCACATTGATCTGGCTCATCTAGCCCAATTTTCGGGGGCGCGACTGATCGTTGCGCCTTGTACCGGTATCGATGCTGATGGGCGTAAATTGCTGTTTGCCGATCGACCACCGCTGCATTTCGATATCTTGTCGATCAATATTGGTGGCCAGCCTGACCTTGGCGCGATCGAAGGCGCTGCTGATCATGTGATCCCGGTTAAACCAATTGCCGAATTTCAAAAGGCCTTTGATGATCTTCTTGTCGCCGGCTTGCCAAAACGGCTTGCCGTTATTGGCGGCGGTGCAGCGGGGTGCGAATTGGCTTTGGCGCTTAATAAACGCTGGCGCAATCATGGGGCGTCACCGCATATGACGCTATATAGCCGGTCAACAAGGCTAATGCCGCAAATGGCATTGCGGGCCAGTCATCTGATGCTTGGCGCGCTTCATGATGCTGGCATCAAGCTTCAGCTTGGACGCGCCGTTGACAAGGTTGAAGCTGGCATCATCAGGTTTGGCGACAATACCAGTGATGCGTTTGATGTCTGTTTTCTGGTCTCGGCAGTGCGCCCACCGCGCTGGCTAAGCACAACCGGCCTTGCGCTCGATGATAATGGGTTTATCGCTGTTCACCCAACGCTTCAATCAAGAAGCCATGCCTATATTTTTGCCGCAGGCGATATTGCCACAATTAGCGGTAACCCCCGGCCAAGAGCTGGTGTCTTTGCGGTTCGCGCAGGGCCTGTTCTGGCAAAAAACCTGCGCAAATATTTGCAAGGCCACGCGCTAAAGCGATGGTCGGCACAAAAGCGCTATCTTGCGATTATTGGCACAGCAGATAATGGCGCCATTGCCTCTTGGGGTCAATTTGGCGTCAAGGCTGATGGGTTTTTAGCCCTGAAATACTGGATTGATCGGCGGTTCATGGCGAAATATCAGCAATTAACAATGCCGCCGCCACCAGCACCAGTGCCTTTTGCCGGTCTTAATACGCGTCTTAGTGCGAGCCTTGATGGTGATTTTGACAAGCCTGATCACGACCCTGTCTTTGCGACGATGCGCTGTCTTGGCTGCGCGGCCAAGGCCAGCCATACAGTTTTGGCAAATGCCCTTGAGGATGCGGTTAGTCTGGCTGTATCAAATGGGGCCGATCCTGCCCTAATGCCTGAAGCGGGCATTGAAAGTGATGCAGCCATCATGGATGCGCCGCCAGCCGGTCATCACCTCGTTCAATCGGTCGATGTCTTATCTGAAATTGTCTCAGATCCCTTTATGCTTGGCCGCATTGCCGCAGTACATGCGTTAAGCGATCTATACGCCGCCCTTGCCATTCCCACATCAGCCTTGGCCATTATCAATCTTCCTGAAGCTAATCTATCAATCCAGACAAACCAATTAACGCAGATTTTGGCAGGTGGGCTGTTTGCACTTAGCGAGGCAGGTGTAAGGCTCAATGGCGGCCATACAAGTGAAGGTGGTGCCCTTTCGGTTGGGTTTTCGGTCACCGGCCATAGCAAGAAAAAGCCGCCAATGGCGCCTGTTGATCCTGGTTCCGGCGATGATCTTGTTCTTGTTCTCACCAAACCGCTTGGCACTGGCGTGATTATGGCAGGCCATATGCAGCTTGTTGCCAAGGCGCAATGGGTCGATGGAGCGATCAGGCAGATGGCCGTATCAAACCGGCTTGCCGCACATTGTTTTTTGCAAAAGGGTGTTATTGGCGCAACCGATATTACCGGTTTCGGTTTGGCACGCCATGCGCAGAATTTAAGCCTTCGCCTTGGAGCTAGCGGTTGCAGCCTTGATCTATCATCCTTGCCACTGCTTGATGGCGCCATTGCGCTGTTATCGTCGGGCATTAGGTCTAGCCTACATGATCAGAACCGCGCCGCGGTGCAGATTGATGCAAGCGGTCTTCACGACGATGCTGCCACGCATTTTGATGCACATGTCGAAACGTTGTTCGACCCGCAAACAAGTGGCGGCTTGCTTGGCGTGTTTTCCCGAGACGCCGCCAAAAGCCTCGTTGCAACGCTGAATAAAGACGTGGCGGCGGCGGCAATCATTGGCAAGCTTGATTTCACCAATGCCGGTATTCACTTAACCGAAAATATGTAAAAATATCATGATGAAACAAAATTCAACAAAGATGGCAATTTACGCGGGAACAGATGCCGCAGAATGGTGCAGCAAATGACGGCACCAATAACCCGCATTGCGCCTGATTTTGGCGTGATCAAGAAAACGGGGTTTGACAGCATCATTGATGTGCGCTCGCCATCTGAATTTCGCGATGATCATATGCCAGGGGCAATCAATCTGCCAGTTTTAGATGACGCGCAGCGCGCCGAAATTGGCACGATCTATAAGCAAATCAATCCGTTTCAGGCCAAACGTTCAGGCGCGGCTTTGGTGGCGCAAAATATCGCTGGGCATCTTCAAGCTGATCTGGCCGATAAGGATCGCGATTGGCGCCCACTTATCTATTGCTGGAGGGGCGGCCAGCGAAGCGGCGCCATGGCAAAGATATTTAGTGATATTGGTTGGCATAGCGCCGTGATTGCGGGTGGCTATAAATCCTATCGCAAGGCGGTTCTTGATGATCTTGATCATCTTCCCGCCAAATTTCGACTGATCGTTTTATCAGGGCCAACGGGTACGGCAAAAACGCATATTTTGCGTACAGCTGCTGACAATGGGCTTCAGGTGCTTGATCTCGAAGGTCTGGCGAACCATCGTGGCTCGCTTCTTGGTAGTGAGCCAGGATCACCGCAGCCAGCCCAGCGCTTGTTTGAATCGCGCCTATGCGCTGCTTTGCAAGATTTCAGTCCCGACCGCCCCGTCTTTGTCGAGGCTGAAAGCAATAAAATCGGGCAAATTCACGTTCCCTCAGCGCTTTGGGCATCAATGCGACAGGCACACCGCGTTAGCCTGACCGCCCCAATCGAGGCCCGTATTGCCTTTTTGCAGCGCGATTATCGCCATATCATCGATCAACATGATCATCTTATCGAATTGCTAGCAGGGCTTCGTCAGCGTTACAGCGCCGCCACTTTTGATATATGGGAATCAGCAATCAAGGCTGGTGACTGGCACAGCTTTGTTCATAATCTGTTAGAAACGCATTATGACCCATCTTATGCGAGATCAAGCGCATCGCGCCCCTTGACTGATATACTGACGCTGAACGCAACAACGCTTGACGGTGATGATATTGGGCGGCTTGCCACTGCCCTTGGCGACCTTGATCAGTGATGGTCGTGCTCAAAGCTGTTTTCATAAGCTGGATTTCCATTTTCACTGCCAATCAACGATTTTGCTTGAAAACGGGCTTGCATAACAATTTTTGTTCTGTATAACGCTTGGCAAGGCACTATTCCCCGGTAGCTCAGCGGTAGAGCAAGCGACTGTTAATCGCTTGGCCGGCGGTTCGAATCCGTCCCGGGGAGCCATTTCCTTTCATTACATCTGATTGCCATCGCGCCTTTGGCTGCGATATATCGCATCACATGTTAGGTCAGCCCAAAAAAACAAAATCGATGCTTGAAGCGGCGTTTATATTAGCATTTTGTGCGATGATGTGATCTAGTTTGAATCTATTGGAACTGAGGTCGGTCACTAGCCCTCATAAAAAAAGGCCATGAAATGAATTTTCTTGTAACGAATGCGATTTCACGCAGGCATCCCCGTAAACAGGGTGTGAAACTCTCCTATAAAACAGCTTTTGTTGCTGCGGCAGCGATTGGCATTTGGGCTTATATCAGCCTTTAGGCGATCCCATCCAGAACATCTGACCAATCATCTCGGGCGTCAAACATATGAACGTGGGTCAAATGGCGATGTTGGCCACTATTTATGGCGATTTTGCAGGACGCTGATCGCGTCGCCCAAGCTTAATCCGGCATCTTCAAGAAGAACCATCATGTGAAACAGCAAATCGGCGGCTTCACTGGCCATTTCTGCGCTGTCATCCTTCATCCGCGCCAAGGCCAGCTCGACCCCCTCTTCGCCAACCTTCTGGGCTATTCGCGCCTTACCTTCGGCAAATAGGCTTGTTGTATAGCTGCCTTCGGGCATGGTTTTGTGGCGGTCGGCAATCAGCGCGCCAAGCTGGTCAAGAAAGCCGATATTGCTTGGCGTCTGATCATTAAAACAGGTCACGCTGCCAGTGTGGCAAGATGGGCCTTGAGGGCGCGCTTGAATCAAAAGCGTGTCAGCGTCGCAATCCATTTCACCGCTGATGAAATCAAGCCAATTGCCTGATGTTTCACCCTTGGTCCAAAGCCGGTTTTTTGACCGGCTGAAAAAAGTCACTTTTTTGCTGCTGATCGTTTGTGCCAAGGCAGCACGATCCATATAGGCAAGCATCAAAATCTGGCCGTTATCAGTATTTTGAACGATGGCAGGCACCAATCCTTCGCCCTTATCCCAGTCAATTTCATCAAGATTGATATCTGGCATGGCTATACTCGCACTTCGATTGATTCAGATTTCAGAAAGGCTTTTAATTTTGGAATAGGTATTTTTCCGCTGTGAAACACTGATGCTGCCAAGGCACCATCGATATCGGTTTGCCGGAATAAATCGGCAAAATGCACATAGTCACCTGCCCCGCCTGATGCAATCACGGGTACCGTGACGGCAGCGCGAACCGCGGCAAGCTGGTCAATATCATAGCCTTGACGTACGCCATCATTATTCATGCAGTTCAACACAATTTCACCAGCGCCAAGACGGGTAACTTCACGCGCCCAAGACACTGTATCGCGTTTTGATTTTATGGTTTTGGTTTCATCACCAGTATATTGATAAACCTGCAATTTATCGCCTTCACGACGACTATCAATACCGGCCACAACACATTGAGTGCCGAATGTCGCGGCAAGTTCTGAAATAAATTCAGGCCGTTCCAAAGCTGGTGAGTTCACCGAAATTTTATCAGCGCCATCATTCAAAATTGCCTTGGCATCACCAATGGTGCGAATGCCGCCAGCAACACAAAAGGGAATGTTAATTCGGCGTGCAATCTGATTAACCCAGCTTTTATCAACAACGCGGCCATCGCTGCTGGCGGTAATGTCATAAAAGACCAACTCGTCAACGCCTTCATCGGCATAACGCTGGCTGAGGTCAAGAATATCGCCCATATCGACATGGTTACGAAATTGAACGCCTTTGACAACGCGGCCATCTTTGACATCAAGACAGGCAATAATACGTTTGGTTAGCATGCAACCGCCTCCAACGCCTGTGCAACGGTAAAGCGTCCCTCATACAGCGCCTTGCCAATGATCACGCCATCGGCGGTCAAACCGTCCAGATCGGCAAGCATGCTGACCCCACCAGAGGCTTGTAACTGCAATTTCGGGTATTTCTGTTTTACCTCTTGATACAGGTCACGGTTACAACCGGTTAACGTGCCGTCACGGTCAATATCGGTACAAAGCGCGTGCAAAACCCCATCTTGCTGATAGGTTTCGATAAAATCGAAAAGCGACAGGCTGCTTGCCTCCTGCCACCCCGAAACCGCGATATAAAACCCGTCATTTTGCCAAATCACATCAGCCGCAAGACATATTTTTTCCGGCCCAAAGGCGTTAAAAATCGCTTTTGTTACCACTGGATCGCGAACCGCAAGACTGCCAATCACAATCCGACTGGCACCAGCATCAACCAAAGCCTGAACATCGGCAAATGACCGGATACCGCCGCCTGTTTGAACCTTTAGGCCGGTGCTGTTAATGATCTTGGCAATCAAGTCAATTTGCCGGTTATCTGGATTTTTAGCGCCATCAAGATCAACCAGATGAAGCCATGATGCGCCTGCATCAGCATAGGATTGGGCCACCGAAACCGGATCATCGCCATAAGTCGTCAATTGATCAAAATCACCTTTATGCAAACGCACAACTGCGCCGCCAATCAGGTCAATCGCCGGATAAATGATCATGATGGCATCTCCAGAAAATTGCGTAGAATTTGCGCGCCAACAGGGCCCGATCTTTCGGGGTGAAACTGGCAGCCCGTGAAGTTATTTTCGGCAACAATCGCAGTGAAATCATCACCATAAGATGTTGCGGCGACGGTTTGCGCTGTGACAGGCGCAAAATAGCTATGGACGAAATAGACATGCGCTCCCTCTTCAACACCAGCCATTAAAGGGTGGTCTTGCCGGGTTGACAGCCGGTTCCATCCCATATGCGGCACTGACCTGCCATGTGAGGGAGTAAAGGTTTCGCAATCAGCATCAAAAATGCCCAAAAGCGGGGTATTGCCCTCGGGCGAACGTGCAAATAATAGCTGCATTCCAAGACAAATGCCCATCACCGGCTGGGTCAGGCCACGAATACAGTCAATCAGTCCAGATTCGATCAGGCTTTGCATGGCCACTGGCGCGGCGCCGACCCCCGGAAGCAAGACTTTGTCGGCAGATTGAATCACGCTGACATCTTGGGTCAAAACCGATTTCGCACCAAGCCGTTCCAGGGCAAATTGAACCGAGGCTATATTGGCGCCACCACTATCAATGATGGCAATCATAATATTCCCTTTGTGCTTGGCATTTCAGTGCCCTCAATGCGAATGGCTTGGCGTAAGGCACGGCCAAATCCTTTGAAACAGGCTTCGACCATGTGATGCGTGTTTTCACCCGTTACCGCGATGTGAAGATTGGCCTGCATATGTTCAGCAAGCGAATAGAATACATGCTGCACCATATCGCAAGGCAAGTCACCAACATGGCTTTCGGGAAAATCAGCTTTGAAATCAAGGAAAAACCGGCCGCCAAAATCCAGCGCCACTTGAACCAGTGATTCATCCATGGGCAGGAAAAACCCATAGCGGCCAATGCCGCGCTTGTCACCAAGCGCACCGCGAATGGCCTGCCCAAGCGCAATAGCACAATCTTCAACCGAATGATGCGGATCAATATGCAAATCGCCATCACATTCAAGCTCGAGCGAAAAGCCGCCATGTTTGGCAATTTGATCAAGCATATGATCATAAAAGCCAACACCTGTATTAATTTTAACCGGCCCTGTTTTATCAAGATTGACGGTTACTGAAATGGCAGTTTCACTGGTCTTGCGCGTGACGCTAAAGCGGCGTTGTGCTGGTAATGCGGGTGGGTTTTCGCCTGCCATCACCGCCAGCAATTGCTGCATTTCTTCGGCGCTGCCAATGGCAATGCGAACCGCATTTTCCAGCCCGGGCTGATGTGATTGATCACGAAGGATAATGCCTGATTTGCGCGCTTTTTCGCATAGATCTGCGGCATCACGAACGAGTAAAAGCAGGTAATTTGCATCTGATGGCAAAACCGAATGAACATCGTCAAAGCTGGCGAATTGTTTGGCATAGCCATTGCGGCGCGTTACGATATCGGCGCGTTTTTCGGCAAGCTTGGCCGTATTTTCCGGCTTGAGGATGGTCAGGGCTGCCTGCATCACAGGCGCAGCCAGCGGGTAAGGCGCCAATACCTTTTGCAAAAGGCTGGTAACATCACCGCGTGCCACCGCTGCACCGCATCGCAAGCCCGCTGCAGCATGTGATTTTGACAATGTCCGCAAAACTACCAGATTGGCAAATTGATCAAGCTTGGCAATCGAACTTGGCTGATCGCTAAATTCTATATAGGTTTCGTCCACAACGATCAGCGCCGTATCGGCATAGGTTTCGCAAAGCTTTTGAATGGCGCCAGCATCCATAACATTGGCTGTTGGGTTATTTGGCGAACAGACAAAGATCATTTTGGTATTGGCATCAACCGCTTTTTCGATCGCGGCAAGATCAAGTCCGAAATTGCTGTCCAGCATTGCCGAACGCACTGCCACGCCCTGCAGCATGGCAGATTGAGCATACATTGCAAAAGTTGGCGGACAAATCACCACATTATCAACCGCCGGAATGCAGAAGGCCCGCATCAGGCAATCAATGGCCTCATCGGCGCCACGGGTGATTGTCAGATTGCGCGATGACACATCAAGCCAGCGACAAAAAGCATCAACAAGCTGGCTTGGCTGCTGCGCTGGATAGCGCGACAAACCGCTGGCCCCAACAAAAGGCTCAAAAGCGCATTCATTGGCGTCTAGAAAAACCGTCTCACTGCCCGGTAACTGCAGTGACCGCGCTGAAACATAGCCAGCCATCGCCAGAATTTCAGGACGCGCACGTTGACAGATCGCGGTCATATCAAAAGATGAAGATGAAGATGAAGCCATGGCTTTAATCCAGCATTTTTTCGATGGGAACAACAAGGATTGAATTGGCACCGTTGGCTTTCAGATCTTCCATCGTGTCCCAAAATACGCCTTCTTCACAAACTGCGTGAACGGCAACCATATCATCACGCCCTTGAAGCGGCATAACGGTTGGTGATTGCGAACCGGGCAAAACCGCCTTGATTGCCTCCAGACTATCGATCGGGCTGTTAAGCATGATGTAGCGGCTGTTTTCCGCGCGCAAAACAGCTTTGATCCGTGATGTTACCTTTTCGGCTAAAGCGGCAATTTCAGGATCATCGATCTGGTTAGTGACCAGAACCGCCTGTGATTGCAAAATGATATCTTTTTCAACAAGCCCGTTTGACACAAGCGTGCTGCCGGTTGAAACAAGGTCACATATCACATCAGCGAGATGCGTCCTTGGCGCGACTTCAACCGCGCCTTCCATCGTAACGATATCAGCATCAATTTTGTGATCGGCAAGATATTGTGCCAGCAAGCCCTTATAAGATGTGGCGATGACTTTGCCATTTAACGATTTGATCGATTGATAGTCGAAATCATGCGGTACCGCGATCGACAGTCGGCATTTGCCATAGCCAAGCGGCAATAGCTGGCGAAGCCCTGCAAATTTACCATTGCCAAGCGCCTGTTTTTCGAGAAGCCCGTTCTGACCCAGAATACCAAGCTGGCAAACATCTGTCGCCAAAAAGGCCGGAATATCGTCATCACGAACCAAAAAGATATCGAGCGGAAAATTTTGCGCACGACACAAAAGCTGGTCGCGGCTTTTCGCCAGTGAAATGCCACATTTTTCCAGCAATTGAATCGACATATCGGCAAGCCTGCCAGATTTCTGGATGGCTATTTTTAGCCGCTTTTCATTACTCATAACTTACCCTGTCTTTGCATGATTGTTTTATAGCCATCGAATCCATTATTCAAAAACCGCGCAACACGAACGATGGTTGCGGTGCTGACATTGGTTTCTTCGGCAATTTTGCGATAAGGCACTTTTTTCACCAGCATTTGCGCAACGCGCCAACGGTCAACCAGCCCCTCAAGTTCAGCAGGTGTGCAAAGATCATAAAAGAAATTGCGCGCCTCACTTTGGCTGTCTAACGCTAGAATGGCATCAAACAGATCGTCCTCGTGCGTTGAATCTATCTGGTCACGTTTCAAAGGCCAATTACTCCTATTGCAATTGCGTTACAATGTGATAGCGGTTTAATACGCTAAAACAATCCTGTCAAGCATCAAAAACACATGAAGGGCCTGAAAATCAGTTTTTTAGAAATAAAGTCACCTGTTCACAGGCTTAAGGAAATTACCTATAAATCACGCGCACGTTTGATCGACAGCAATCTTCCGCCATCCGAAACCAAATCGCGGATTTTCGGCGCAACAAAGCCGATATCGGCCATGCAGCATGTCGGGAAATAGCCAAGATTCTGCTCGGCATGGCCATCGCCAACCATATGATTTAATAAAACCACAAGACTGGGATTATGGCCAATCACAGCAATATCTGCATGATCTCCGCCATAATCTATAATCGCCTGTAAAAGCGTGCTTGCTGATGCTTCATAGAGCTGGTCAACAAATTGCACCTCAATATCATCAGGCCAGTGCGGTTTAATAAATTCATAGGTTTCACGCGTTCGCGCCGATGGCGACACCAGAACCAGCTGGGGCAGCATACGATGCGTGGCTAAAAATGCGCCAACCGCCGAAGCGTTGATCTGCCCTCTTGAAATCAGGGCGCGGTCGAAATCCTGCACCCCCAGCTTTGATGTTTCAGCCTTGCCATGTCGAATGAGTGTCACACGCGCCATTGTCACCTTTATGCCCGTTAAACCGGCCATCCCAATTCAGTTGTGTTGCATTATGCACCAGCAAAATCCTGCCATGAACAACGCTCCTTGCCAAGAATGGATTTTGTGCCGCCCCCCCTTCTTTGTTCTGGGCTAGTCAATGCAGTTTTCGATTTACAAATCACACGAGGCTTTTACATTGGTTCTGGCCGACCCTTTCTCAGCAAATATGATTTGATGCTGCTGAACTTGCGGGTGTCAATTTCAAATTCACAGGGTGAATTCATGTCACAAAACAATGTTCCCGGATTTGTCGCTGCTATTGGCAACACGCCGTTAATCCGTCTCAAAGCTGTGTCGGAATTGACCGGATGCGAGATTTACGGCAAGGCAGAATTCATGAATCCGGGCGGTTCGGTCAAGGATCGTGCGGCCAAGGCGATTATCGAAGATGCCGAAGCGCGTGGATTGATCGGGCCAGGCGGGATCATTGTTGAAGGCACTGCTGGCAATACCGGCATCGGTCTAACCATGGTTGGCAATGCCAAGGGCTATAAGTCGGTGATTGTGATGCCCGAAACGCAAAGCGAAGAGAAAAAAGACGTATTGCGGGTTTGTGGCGCTGATTTGCGCCTTGTGCCAGCCGCCCCTTATAAAAACCCGAATAATTATGTCCGTTATTCCGAAGCTTTGGCAAAAGAGCTTGCCTCAACACATAATGGCGGCGTGATCTGGGCTAACCAATTTGACAATACGGCCAATATGCAAGGCCATTACCAAACCACCGGCCCCGAAATATGGAATCAGACGAATGGCCAAATTGATGGGTTTATTTGTGCTGTTGGATCGGGGGGAACGCTTGCCGGTGTCGGTCAGTTTCTAAAAGAACAAAATAAAGATGTTAAAATCGGCCTTGCTGATCCCGAAGGGTCGGCACTTTTCAATTATTACCGCCACGGCGAATTGAAATCGGACGGCAATTCCATTTCCGAAGGCATTGGCCAAGGCCGTATCACCGCCAATCTGGCCGAAGCGCCAGTCGATATGGCGTTCTGCCTGACTGACAGTGACTCGTTACCATTGATTTTTGACCTTATGCAGAATGAAGGCCTTTACCTTGGTGGGTCGACCGCCATCAATGTTGCAGGCGCGGTAGCGATGGCGCGTGAAATGGGCCCGGGTCATCGCATCGTTACGATTTTATGCGATTCTGGTCAACGCTACCAATCCAAGGTCTGGAACCCAGAATTTTTACGCTCCAAAAACCTGCCTGTGCCAAGCTGGCTTTAGCCCATCGCCATTAGTCTGTCCAAGCATGACCAAAAGAACCGAGGTTTAAATGCCATCTTCAGCATCATCAACGCCGCTTATTGTTAACGCCGAATGGCTTGCCAGAAATTTAGGTAAACCGGGCATTAAAGTGTTTGATGCAACATCGCATTTGCCAACATTGGGCCGCAATGCCAATGCCGAACATCTGGCATGCCGCATCGCCGGATCATTGCGGTTTGACATTGATAAGATTGCCGATAAATCATCGCCACTGCCGCATACCCTGCCTGCGGCTGATCAATTTCAGTCACAAATGCAAAATCTTGGTCTTGAGAATGATGATCATGTGATTGTTTATTGTGATTCAGTGTTTTTGAGTTCAGCCCGTGCATGGTGGATGCTGCGTTTGTTTGGCCATGAAAAGGTCAGCGTTCTTGACGGTGGGCTGAAATCATGGCTTGCCCGATCGGGGGCGACCGAAACTGGCCCCATGACCGACGCATCAAAAGGTGGATTTACCGTTCGTGCGCCAGTTGGCGCGCAGATGATTCCGATGGACAGCCTTCGCCAGCTTGTCACGCTTGGCGTTGCCGGACAGGTTGCCGATGCGCGGTCGGCTGGCCGCTTTGCTGGTACTGACCCCGAACCAAGAGCCGGATTGCGGGGTGGGCATATGCCCGGTGCGTCGAATGTGCCTATTGCCAGCCTTATCAATCAAGATGGCGGGCTGCGCTCGCCTGAAGAGATTGCCGCGGCGTTTGCCGCTGGCGGCATTGAAACCGACCGGCCAGTGATCACGACTTGCGGTTCGGGCGTTACGGCCTGTGGCCTTGCGCTTGGTCTTGCGCTGCTTGGCAATGAGAATGTGTTTGTTTATGACGGGTCATGGAGCGAATGGGGCGCCTCTGACGCACCAGTCGAGGCCAGCACCCCCTAACCCCAGCCTAATCCGGCCTAATCTATTTCGCCGCTGGCAAGGTCAACCCTGCATTTTTCGCATAGACCTTGGCAACAGCCGCATCATCTTCACCGCCAAGGCCTTGGCCTGCGGCGGCAACAAATTGCTGCAAGGCAGCTGCGGCAAGTGGCGCTGAAAAATGCGATCCTTTTGCCACATCAAGCACAATGCCAAGATCTTTTAGCCAGATATTGATTGCCGAATGCGGCGTGTAATCGCCATCGACAACATGCGGTGCGCGGTTTTCAAACATCCAGCTTGTTCCGGCGCATTTGGAAATGACCTCGACAATGCGTGCCGCATCCACACCCTGACTAATGCCGAATGTCAGCGCCTCACCCATCGCGGCAATATGAACCCCCGCCAATAGCTGATTAACCGCTTTCATCGCCGAACCCGGGCCAGCCTCGTCACCAAGCTGGTAAACCGTCTGGGTGACGGCATCAAGCGCTGGCTTAGCCGCGGCAAAAGCATCAGCACTGCCCGATGCCATCATTGTCAACGCGCCTTCGGCCGCCTTGACCGAGCCACCCGAAATGGGGGCGTCAAGATACAACACCTGAACAGCGTTGCATCTGGCCCCAAGCTCGCGTGCCAGATCAGGCGCAACCGTCGCGCAGGAAATAACCACACTTCCGGGACGCAAATGCGGCACAATGCCATTGTCACCAAACAGAATATCAATCGTTTGTGCGCCGTTTAGCACCACCGAAATCACCACATCTGACCGCGCGCCAGCATCAGCAATTTCAGCCCTGTCGCCGCCTTTTGCCAAAAACCGGTCTTGGCTGGCGATATTGACATCAAAGCCATAAACATGATGGCCTGCAGCAAGCGCCGAACAGGCGACGCCAAAGCCCATCGAGCCTAGCCCAAATACCGAGATCGTTTGTTTTGACATGGTTTTTTCCTTGTTAAACCCGCTTTTATTGCCTGTTACCAGCAGCATGAACCAACAATAGCACAGACATATTGCTGTGCTATTGAATCATTTTAAAACCACCCGCCAAACACCAAGCCTTTGTTAAAGCGGCGCTTTGCTGGCACGGTTGGGGTTATCGCGTTACGCGGCGCCGACCTGCGCCCATTCTGGAACCCAAGTCGGATAGGTTGAACATGCACCAAAGGCAAGACAGCTTGCCAAAAGAATAATCGTCATTGCTGTTTTCTTCATAATAAATCCCTAATAAAGATAAAATTTAGATAACAACAAGGTCATAATTTTGGGGGTGAAGTCAAGAGTGGAACCGAAGAGATAGAACGATCTCTTAAACTAGTGGCTATGGTTGCGCGTTTGGATCCGCCTGCTTGGGGCAAAGCGCAATGGCTGATTGAATTTTGACGGTAATGTTTCGTCTAACCCTGCCATCATGCCCCATGCGGCGCCATTATTAGCATTACCATTAAATGGCGGCTTTATTTTTGGATTGGCTGTATCAAGGCGTCTTCATAGAGTGATGCCCCTTTATAGGATTGGGCTTGAACAGACATGTCTTTTAGCATTTGCGCCAAATCGTCAATCGCATTGGGGATATGGTTCCAGCGTGAGACCGGTTCGATATGCGTTCGGATCGTAAAAAGCACAAGCCCCGTTTGGGGCAATTTACGCAAGGTCTGGTTTTCGAGACGCAAACATAATTCGTCATTGTCGATGTCGCCTGAAACGGCCTTTCTTGCCGCCCGATGCGGGGTGAATAAGTCCTTACCAATCTGCAAAGACCAGTTCATGCGCGAACTGATGGGGCCAACAGTCATTTTATTAAAAAACCGATCAACAGGTGCGGCCAGTCTTTCATCATAATGCGGCACCGGATCATGAATTGCGGCCAAGGGCTTACCCATCTTTTCGGCCAAAACCCAATGCGCCGGAAAACAAAGCGACGCCGCCACAAGATGCCATTTTGTGGCATCCGTATCATTGACCGCAACATCTTGAAAAGGCGCTAATAGCAATAGATCTTCGGGAATCAGTCGCGCCGCCATATCAAGCGGATGAACGCCACTATCGGACGTCGCCATGCAGGCATTATGATATGTCTTTAAATGCTGGCGAACCATTGCCAAAACTTCATCACCGGCCGTCATCGTATTTGGCATTGCTGAAAATACATCTTGGTGATGCTTGGCCAGTAATCTGGCCTTTAGCGCGATCTGTTCAGCACGGGTAAGATCATTGCCAAAAATATCATCAGAAGGCAGCCACTCGGCCTCAGATCGCGCCCGCAAGCCGAGTTTGAGCTTATAACCAAGCCTTTGCCATGGTGCGCGTTCATCTGTCATCACGAAATCCAATTGACAAGATCATCGAGGCAATCATATGGCAAGACAATCATATGGCAAGGCCAGATAATGTTCAGATTCCCGGGATAAGCGGAACGCCGCTGCAAGCCGCGACGATAGACATGACAGTGATAATCAAACCCGCCCGAACTATTCTGTCCAGCATTTGCGCGATTGTTGATGGGCGGGCCTGACGCGAGTGACGCGTTTCACAAATGGCATTCGTCGCTAAAAACATGGGGGCCTCTTAAAAAGATGATAAATTATGAGACAGCAATAACCTGCATGCTTTGCATTTGGCTTTTACCTGCAGCGAGTGAATCACACAAGACGGGGCTTGTGAATCCTCAAAATGATTTTTTTGATGAGAAATTCGGCAACCATCACCCAAATACCATAATGCCACAGGGCCACAAGGCGGCATTGCCGGGGGTAAAGCGCTGCAAAGGCCAATCTGGCCCCTATTGTCATCATATACGACAACAACAGACACAGGCTGTGATCAAGGGTGTACATAGAAAAAGACGGACAAAATGGCGATTCCGGGAGGACTCGAACCCCCAACCTGCTGATTAGAAGTCAGCTGCTCTATCCAGTTGAGCTACGGAACCGTTTTGACAATGCGACAGGTTGTGCCGGTTTTTCCCCGCTTTGTCCAGATGCCTTTTGCCAGTAACGTAACGCCGACGCAGTCAACGCCAACCGAAACATGCGCCCCAAAGATGCGGCGTTTTAATATGATTGCGACAATGGCTTTGGATTATGCGTGCGATTAATGTGTCCAGGCGCCATTACGGGTAAAGGCGAAATTATCCGCATAAGCCCGTGGCTTTACGCGCCGTGATTTGGGCTGTTGAAGAACATAATCAATGTCATTGGCCTCGGCATAAGCAATCGCCGAGTCCAGATCAGGGAAATATATTTTTACCTGACGCGCCGTATCTGACGATGACTGCCACCCCATCAATTGATCTGGCTTGGCAGCACTTTTGCGCATATAGGCCAAAACCCATTCACAACCACGGCTAATTTTGGTTTTACGCCCCGACTGCATCGCCGTTTTGCTAGGTTTGTAAATTTTTGCGGTCATTCCAGCTTCGATCCTAAAATAGTGCCAACGCAGTTTATAAAGTTAGTTATAGGTATAAATGGCCTTCCCGAAAAGCCTAATTTGCACAATAGGCAGCAGACTTAACATTACCGATAAAACATAATCGCCTTTCGGCCTGAGATGATCTGTATTATATCTATATTCACTAATTTATTTTGAATTACATCAGGTATTTATTTCGTGGCTTTTGACTCGGTTCTTTTCAATAAATCTTATTCTTTTGGCCAAAAAATCAGATGGGTTGGTTTGCTTGCCAAAACCAGACGAAACCAACGCATGATGCGGCTTGCCGCTGCAATCATGGCAAAAAGCGACGCAGATGAACCTGTGATCATTGATATCGGCGCGAATGTAGGCTTGTTTACCACCGCCTTCATGGCGGCAGCAAAATCGCCAAAACTTATCCTTGCGATCGAACCGTCAAATTATGTCTTTGCCATTCTGAAAATTGTCACGGCAAAGCTGGACAAGGTGCGTTGCCGCAAGCTGGCGCTCAGCCATGAAACTGCCGAGGTTCAGCTGAAAACACCGGTTAAAAAATCTGGTTCATTGCGCGTTGGCCTATCGCATATTGGCGCTGGTGACGCAATGACGGCCTTTGTTGAGACCGTTCAGGCCAAGCGTCTTGATGATCTTTTAACCGCTGAATCGATTAGCCATGTTGACATTGTCAAAATTGATGTTGAAGGTGCCGAACAGCATGTGATTAACGGTGCGCCAAACCTGATCAACAAAATAAAACCAATTTGGTTTATCGAACTTGTGCAGGGCCGCGCCGATAATTTCACCGGATCGGCAAGCGACATTTTTCAGCAATTTATCGATGCTGGCTATCAGGCCTTTATTCTGAATGATGATTATGGCTGGGATCAGGTAACCGCCATTAGCGATGCCACTGATTATCTTTTTGTTCCGGCCGCCGCCACTTAAGGATTTTTGATCCCAAAGCCGAACCGTGAAGCTAGTCAGCTATCGCCACATCAATAGTCGAAAGCGCGGTTTTACACGGCGTTGTTGCGGAAGCGAGCGATTCAAATAGCTGCCGGTAACAGTGAAAAAAGCGATGATCACCAGCGTAAGCAAAATGAAATAAGCCGCAACAATGGGATAAGGGACAAAGGGGTTAAAGGTCTTTTCCGCGAAATATGATGCGTAATAGAGCGCGTCACCTTCCTGCCGCCATGCCGGAAAGCCTGAGAAAAACACCAATGTTGTTGAATGAAACAGGAAAATAGCCTCATTCATATAGGCAGGCCACGCCAGGCGAAGCATATTTGGGAACATGACGCGGCGGAATATTTGAAAAGAGGTCATACCGCTAGCTCGTGCCGCTTCGATTTGCCCATTTGGCACCGACTGCAAAGCCCCTGAAAAAATTTCGCTTGAATAAGCTGCGGTATTGCAAAACAGCACAAAAAGCGCCCCTGCCCATGCTTTTGTGAACCAACTTGTGCTGGCATCAATAACAGCCAAACCAAGATCGATTGTAATCCCTATTTTTGGCAATAGAACAAAGGCTTCATAGGCAAAGAAAAACTGAATAAACAAAGGCGAGCCACGAAAAAGGAAAACAAATCCAGATGCCGCCACGCGCAGAGCCGCGAACCGGCTTAGTCGGCCAAGCGATAAGCAGACAGCAAACCAAAAGCCAAAACCCACGGCCAGAACGCCAAAATAGACATTCCATATAAGCCCCGACCCGATCAGCACTATTTGTTCACATAAAGTGATATCGGCCTTTGGTAACAGCCGCTCACCGATCCCAATCGCACGAAGCCCGTAGGCCTGAATTGTGTCAAAACATGCGCTCATACCGCTAAAAACCACCCCGCAGCCCGGTCTTGTCAGAACCGGCAAGAGTGGCTTGGCCCCGACTTAAACGCGCCATGATACGCTTATAGGCAACTTCGCTGATGGCGGTAAGCCCGAGATAGAAGATCAGTAAAAACCCAAAATAATATAACCGCCAATCAGGATGCGGATAGGCATAGATACCTGTTTTAGAGCTACCAAGTTCGCGCGCCCAATAGACAATATCCTGCAAGCCCAATAGAAACAAAAGCGGCGTTGCCTTGATTAGGATCTGCCAAAGATTAGACAGGCCAGGCAAGGCAAAAACCCACATTTGCGGGACTAGAATCCGGCGAAAAACCTGTGATTGAGTCATGCCAAAACTGGCGCCGGTTTGAATTTGTGCAATCGGCACAGCCGTGAAAGAACCAGCTAGGACATTGCCAGCAAAAGCACCAAAAACAAGACCAAAGGAAATAACAGCAAGCCCGAAGCCATAGACGCTGTGCCATAGCGGCGCCGCGGTCGATAGTGGCAGCTTCGCGGCGCTACACACCAAAAAATTATTACCCTGCCAAACCCCATCTGGCTGAACGGGGCATATCATAAGATAACGCAAATATTCAAAACCCTGATCTAGCGCGATGGGAACGAATAGAAAAAACACAATATCGGGAACGCCTCTAGCAAGCGCGATATAGCCGCGTCCGGGGATTGATAATAAAGGAGATGCCGAACGGCTGGCGACCGCGGCTGCGAAACCGATTCCAAGCGCAACCGGCGCAACAACCGCAATCAATAACATCACCAACGAAAAAGATCCGAAAAAGGCAAGATGCTTTGGTGTCGTTAAGTAACAGCTAAACCAGTCTAAGCCGGAAAGAAGCGATGGATCAGCGCAGGCAGGAAACATAGCGGCGCATTACCCGACGATTGTCGAAGCAATAAATGGCCTTTGCAAGCCACAGATATACCCGACTGAAAAAGCGGCCGACAAAATATTGCCGGCCGGTTTCATCATGGTGGATAGACCAATCATTAATAGGTCTTAACGTCAGCACCGAACCATTTGACGAGCAATTTGTTCAACGAGCCGTCTTGTTTCATTGACGCAATTGCCTTGTTCATTTTTTCTTTCAGCGCATTATCGGTTTCACGAACGCCCAATCCAATGCCGTCACCAAGATAAACTTCGCCAACCTGAACCAGCTTGCCACCAGATTCCTTGATGATTGGCGCAAGATAATCGCTATCAGCAAGAACGGCATCAGCCTCGCCATTGCGAACGGCAGCGATGGTTTCATCAGGCGTTGCAAATTCAACAAGCGTCGCGCCAGTTGCGGCAATGTGGCCTGCCTGAATTGTACCAGTCTGGGCGGCAATCACACCGCTTTTCAGATTGGCATTAGAACCGTCCAGCGCAACATAAAAAGATGGGGCTGGTGGATAATAAGCTTCGGTAAAATCAATGACCTTGTCGCGTTCTTCGGTGATCGACATGCCAGCAATGATGGTGTCATAATTGCCTGCTAGCAGGTTTGGAATGATTGAGTCCCATTCATTCACGACCCAAACACAGGTGAGGTTTGCCCGCTTGCAAAGTTCATCACCAAGATGACGCTCAAATCCATCGACTTCTTTTTTATCATTGATAAAATTATATGGAGGGTAAGCCCCTTCGGTGCCCATCCGAACTGTGTCGGCGGTTGCAATATTGATGCTGAGGGCGGTCAGCAATCCCGCAATTAAAAGTGCTTTCATATTCATACTCCTGAATAGGGTTTATGTTTTCCGTAACAGTTCCAAACAAATCGATTGCTTTACAGCAAAGATTGAATTTCCTGCCAGTCACATAAGGCAATGCGTGACCAGCGTTATTAATCTATCTAGCAGATTTATTGTCAATTGTAACAGATGAACGCAAAAACTGCTTCAATCTGGCTGATTTTGGCGCATCGAATATTTGCGCGCTTATGCCTTGTTCTTCGATCTGCCCTTCATGCAGAAAAATCACATGATCCGAGATATCACGAACAAGCTGCATGTCATGCGTCACCATAATCATGGTACGGCCATCACGCGCCAATTGCAAAATCACCTCAACAACCTCGGCCTCAAGCTCGGGATCAAGAGCTGATGTTGGTTCATCCAGCAGGATCACATCTGGTTCCATTGCCAATGCCCGCGCGATGGCGGCGCGTTGCTGCTGCCCACCAGATAACATCGCCGGCCACGCATCGGCTTTATCGGCAATCCCAACCTTGGCTAGCAATGCGCGTCCGATCTCACGCATCTCGTCACGGTTTTTGCCAAGAACGGTCACGGGTGCCTCGATCACATTATCGAGAATCGTCATATGCGTCCAAAGATTGAATTGCTGAAAAACCATTGCAATACGCTGACGAAGCGCCCTCACCTGCGCTTTGTCTGCAGGGCGTCTTTCTTCTGCTTCGCCATGCCAGCGCAATGGCTCGCCGCCAAAAACAATATCGCCTGCCTGACAGGTTTCAAGAAGGTTGGCGCATCGAAGCCACGTCGATTTTCCCGAGCCAGATGATCCGATAATCGAGGTTACCGTTCCCGGCTTTGCGGAAAGACTAACGCCGCGCAAAACGGCTAACCCATCATAGCTTTTATGAATATTCCGAAGTTCTAGAATGTCATCATTTCGATTTGGGATGCTCACAAAAACCTCTTAGTTTTGAGACGACAAGTTCATGTCTTAACAGTGTTGCCTTTCTCAAAAGCCATATTCATCCGCATTTGGCAAGGCTGATTGTCAAGAAAACGTGGCATCATGTCATGCAAGCTGGATTTTCATGCATCTGATCACCGACCAAGAAAAGATACGGGACAAAGCTTATGGCGGCAACAAAACAGGCCACAAACAACCTTGGTCACAGTTTAGCTAGGCAATCGATTGATGATTTAGGGGGAAATGGTCGGAGTGGAGAGATTCGAACTCCCGGCCCTCTGGTCCCAAACCAGATGCGCTACCAGGCTGCGCTACACTCCGACGATGCTTTCATATCCCCCCTGTTACGGAATTTCAAGCATTCATCTTGTGCAAAATACGATTTATTTTACTTTTCTTGAGAACCGGCCGAATTTACCGCCGCTTCGACTGGTAGATGTAGTCGCGTCAAAGGCCCAAGGCCAAGGCGCGCCGCCTCACCGCCACCAATTTCCAGAACATATTGCGCCGCTGCCTGCGATTTACGTTCCGTCAGACTAAACGGTTCAGCATTGGCAATTATGCTAACAAGCCCGCCATTACTGTCAAAAAATAGCATATCAAGGCTAATGGGAGTGTTTTTCATCCAGAATGAACGCGGCCCGTCTTTGGCAAATATGAATAACATCCCGGTTCTTGCCGCCAATGGCGGGCTGAACATCAAACCATAGGCCTGCTGCGCTGGGGTTTTGGCAAGCCTGACATCAAAGATGATTGGCTGGCGGTTTGGTGCCGGCAAAAGCTGGATTTGCGTTGCCGCATAATCTGGCGACCGCATGATATTTTCCGCGGCAACAGGCCATGATGTTGCCACCACCATTACCACCGCCGCCAGCAGCCGCCAAATGCGCTGAAACTGCTGGTGGCTAACCTGCTGCGGCATAGGCAATCAAAAGCAGCAGCATCAACAGGCCCGCCTGAATCAGAACGGCACGGCCACTGACGGTAGGGCCAGCAAGCGGGCTATGCATAATCCGATCAAGCACATCCCAGATCGCGTTAATATAGCCGCGCATCTGGCACAAAAAGCTGCCCCAGACAAGCATAACCATGCGCAGCAATGGCAAACCAGCCTTTGGTGCCAAACGCCGGTAGAACCAATCTGAGTTCAACACAACTGATGGAATCTCTGGCGGGTATAGCTTTAACCGCACCAGAACAACAAATGCCAACATCGCAAAGATCAGCAATTGCATTTGGCTTGTCACATGACCCGCATCATAGGGGTGGTAATCAACCGCATAGGGCAAAATGCTGTAAAGCAGTGACGGAAACACACCTATGCCAACACATAAAAAGGCGGCAATACCCATCGCCACGCGCATACCGATTGGCGCCTCGCCTGTTTCGATTTTGCTGTCATGCGCGAAAAAAGCAAAATAGGGAATTTTTATGCCCGAATGTTCAAGCACACCGGCAGAGGCAAACAGCAGAACAAAATATGCCCAAACAATGCCGGTTTCACCAAGCGCCGACATGGTCAATGATTTGGCGACAAACCCGCTGAAAAGGGGAAAGGCCGAAATCGACATCGCACCAATGATACAGCAAACCATGGTAAAGGGCATTTTCTTGTAAAGCCCGCCAAGTTCTGACGCTTTTATCGTACCAACCTGATGCAATACTGCGCCCATGCTCATAAAGAGCAACGCTTTATAGATAATATGAACAAAGGCATGTGCTACAGCGCCATTTAGCGCCAATTCGGTACCAACGCCAACGGCAACAACCATGAAACCAAGCTGGTTATTCAAACTAAAGGCCAGAACCCGCCGCAAATCATTTTCGATAACGGCAAAAAACACTGGCAAGGCGGTCATTGCCGCCCCAATCCAAATCAGGATATCTGTTCCTGGAAAGCCGCGTGCCAGCGCATAGATGGCAAGCTTTGTCGTAAAAGCGGACAAGGCCACTGTTCCGGTCGGCGTGGCTTCGGGATAGGCATCTTGCAACCAGCCATTCAAGAACGGGAATGCAGCCTTAATACCAAAAGCGATAAAGATAAGCCATGTTGCCGCATCGCCAAGATCCATCTTGGTAAAGTGGATATCGCCGCTGGTAGAGGCCAAAATCGCCGCACCGGCAAGAAGCAAAACGCCACTCGTCACTTGGAACAGCAAGTAGCGCATTGCCGCTTTACGGGCGCGTTCGGTGCCGCTAGCAAGGATCAGGAATACCGATGTTACCGCGGTGGCTTCCCACCACACAAACAAACTGACCAGATCACCAGCATGAAGCGCCGCAATCGCAGCACCAGCATAGGATAAGGACGCGCAATGCTGTTGCCAGTCGCGGTCATGCCAACTGTAAATCACATTCAGCGCCGCGGCTAAATGAAAGATAATCGCAAAGGGAAGGCTTAGCGCATCAGCCTGATAGAGAATCAAATCAAGGCCCAATACCGACCAGACAAGATGCGTTCCAGCGCCTAGAACCAGCCCGTAAGCCGAAAGCGCAATCGCGGCAAGCATATAGATTTGGCGCCAGACATGCGGGATAAATGGCAGCAGAAACGCCGCCAGAATCATAATCAGGCCCGGAGGCATATGACTAATCATAATAGTCCTCCTTGCGCATGATCATAAGCCGCAACCATTTGCCAATCTGAACAATGAACAAAAATGCCAAAAAGCCGTATATGGCAGGAAACATAAAGCTTTCCTCGGCAGATACGACGCCATGCCGATGAATGAAAAACTCTAACCCGAACAGAAGAATGGCAATGCCAAGCAGGACTTTGGTGAATTTTACACCAAGGCGCTGTAAATCTGACGGCGATTTTGAAGATGGCGTACTCATGAAATC
>OBMK010000717.1_pt1 | contig 31071 bp, 40 predicted proteins | sample 1539081 | NCBI WGS metagenome assembly OBMK01 (sample SAMEA3355528, study PRJEB22509) | marine metagenome | biome: marine; feature: river plume; material: water | place: USA | collected 2010-08-07 | depth 0.5 m | reverse complement strand
CACTGAAAAGCATCATCGATGTTGCAAGTCAACGTGGCGCTTTTAAGCCTAACGAAATGATGACTGTAGGACAAACTTATGGTAAACTAGAAACATTTTTAGCAGCCGTTGCACAACAGCAGCCTGCACAAGGAGCATAACATGGCACTTAAACATGTAGGCCGCATGGCTAACAATCAACGTAGAGTAATTGTCGCATACAAAGTATTGCCTGGGGATCCAGAGCATTGTGTTGTAGTAACAACTGAAAATTTAGAAGCCGGCGATCACGACGCACTAATCAAGTTAGTTGAGTCAGCATCTGGTCAACAAGCAGACGACTTAGCAACTGTTATGATGCGTACACAACTATCAGACGGTAGTAATATGCTTGCACGTTTCCACACAACTGGTAAGATGGTTAAAGTTAAAACTGCTGATGTTGAAATGATCCCTAATCAAAACACACGTATTAGGTTAAATGAACTTAACGAAGCAATTGCAGCACAGCGTGGCGTTACAGTTAACGACTTAGCAGTTACAGGCACAGACGGAAAAACTATTCAACAAGCATCTACTAGCCAGCCAGTAATGACTGCTAGTGAAATGGCTGCGGCGGCTCCTAGTGTTGCACCTGTTGCAGACGATGGTGTGATCACCGACGAAGTACTTGCTAAAAAGTTTCGCAGTGATGCAGATCGTTTGAGCAAAGAGGCAGCAGAGTTACGCAGGCAAGCAGAAGAACTAGTTCCGACTAAAAAGAAAGCAGCGCCTAAGAAGACTGCTGCAAGTGCCTAAAAATAAATTACCTCCCGAAGTAATTTCACAATGGCCGGAAGTGTTTACTGATGTAGAGATTAAAGCCGTTCCTATCGAGTATATACATTCTGCTCATGTTTACTTTCATGATGGTAAAATTTGGCAAATTGATATAGATAAACAAGATATAAGCGGAACTAATGATGTAAACGCAATTGAAAACAGTTTAGAAACATTTTTAGCAGAATACAATGATCAAATATCACATGTCGACTTTCGACTGAATACTTCTAAGGTTGTTGCAGATGTTAAGAAAAGAACTAAAAGTTTTATGAAGAAGAGAAAATAGATTGATAGTTATCTTTAAAAATGTATAAATACTAATAATAGATATTCTAGGAGTATATACATGGCATTACGTCTAAGACGCGGCACAGATGCAGAGCGCTTGCTAATAACACCCGTAGAAGGTGAGTTAATCTACACTACTGACACTAAGTTATTATACGCAGGTGACGGTAGTACTGCTGGCGGAACGTTAGTTACTGGTTCAGGTGGTGGTGGCGGTTCTACAACATTAGATGCACTTACTGACACTGATTTAACAGGTGCAACTAATAACGATGTACTAAAATTTAACGCAGGCACTAACAAATGGGAACCATCAATTGTTGGAGTTGGCGTACTTGCACTAAATGATTTAAGTGATGTTACTATCGGTACACCAACAGAAGGGCAAATTCTATATCACAATGGTACTTCGTTTATACTATCAACTATATCTGAGATTGTTACTCCTGGTGACCAGTTAACTGTCACTATTTTAAGTGATGATAGTAATATCATGGTTGATCCTGATAGATTTGAATTAGCAGGTAATCTAACTGGTAATGTAACTGGTGATTTAACTGGTGCTTCTGCTGGTGTTCATACTGGTGCAGTAATTGGTAATGTAACTGGTGCAGTAATTGGTAATGTAACTGGTGACGTAACCGGTGATGTTAAAGGTAGTGTATTTGGCGATGATAGCACACTTATTATAGACAGTGTTAACAACATTCTAGTTGGCAATCTAATTGGTGACGTAACTGGTAATTCAACTGGTATACATACAGGTAATTCAACTGGTATACATACAGGACCTGTAGATGGCGATGTTACAGGTAGTGTATTTGGCGATGATAGTTCATTACTTGTAGATGGCATTAACAACACTCTAGTTGGTGATGTAGATTCCAATATTATTAACGCTACCAATTTAACTGGCGGCGACATAAGAATAGGCGGAGACACACCAAATCAAATTGTAAATCGTAACGCTGCATCAACTAGTTTAATTCTTACAACTGCAAATACAGCAGGAACTATTAATTCTCTCAGGCCACTAAGAGTAGGTGGACAATCAGCAGGCATTGTTGATACTTCAGTATCAATTTGGAATGATGCTGTTAATACAAGTGCTTTAATTTCGTTTCATGCTTCAGATACTACTGGAACAGTTTTACAAACTATTGCTAAGGCAAGAGGGAATAAAACTTCACCAACGGCTGTGCAATCTGCTGATAATTTAGGAGTATGGCTCGCTCAAGGCTTTAATGGCGCTGCCTACAGACCTGCGGGCGGTATGGCAGTTGTTGCAGCAGGCGCTCCAACAGCAAACCATATTCCATCTGAAGTTTCGTTGTACACTTCTGCATCTAATGGTAGTCTAGTAACACAATTTAAAGTAGATGCTACCGGTACTGGTACATTTACAGGTGCAGCTCAACTAGCAGTATACGCTGACAACACTGCACGTGATGCAGCAATTACAGCACCTAGTGCAGGCATGACGGTGTTTAACACAACCGGCGCTAAGTTCCAAGGCTATGACGGCAGTGCTTGGGTAAACTTAAATTAATCATTGACATATTAGTTCTCTCGTAGTATAATAATATTATGAGAGAATATATACAATCAAAACTTCATAACATAAACGTAACTGCAAAGTCTTTAGACTATCACGGAAGCGTAACTATATGTTTAGATTTGCTTAAACAATCTGGCATAGATCCTTATCAAAAAGTTGATGTTGTAAATCTAAACACAGGTAGTCGATGGACTACTTATGCTGTTCCCGGAACAAAGGGATCATTTGAACTCAACGGTGGCGGTGCGCGATTAGGAGAAATAAATGATAAGTGTGTTGTTATAGCATACCAATCTAGCGAATCATTCGAAGGATCTAAAGTTGTGTTTTGTAATAATAAAAATGAAATTAAGGATATGTTAGGTTACCCATGCAAATAATTGAACTCGATCAATCGCATAAGCAGCAATTTGATGAATTTATTATTGAGCAACGCATTACTCGAAATCTCGATAGTGCATGGAATAATATATCTTTTATAGACAAAGGTAGAAGAGTTTTCGCAGCGGTTGACCAAGATGAAAAGTTTATACAAGTAATAGCAGTTAATGACATGCCAGTAAGAGGAGTAGGCTGGATATATTTAGACACGCAGTTATCAAGAAAAGTTGGCATTAAGGAAGGTAAAGAAGTAACATTTACTTTATTAAGTTTTGTTGTAAAAACTTATGAAAAAATTGGTACTTGGGGATTTTGGTGGATTCATGCAGGCAAGCTTAAAAGTCATATTGCTGACTGGGATAGTCGATTTGGAGCACACTATATTAAAGTGTTTGAAAAATATAATATAATGGATATCGCTACTGTGCCAGCCGGGAGTGTAACTGATGTTCCGCTCTACGATTATATTTTAAAAGGCCCATTAGAAAAAGATGCAATAGTAAGATTTGCAGTTGCTTGGAGAGAACATGCTCTTGATATATCTGCTAACAAAGAATCTAGTTTACGATATACCTAATGGCTAATATTTTATTAAATTATCAAACTAGCAATCTAAGATATGCTGTAGAAGAACTAAAAGAACATAATCTATATTCTTGGAGAGCATTGGGCAATGACTTTGCAAGGACAAATTTACCCATTATGCCTTTGCAGATTATTGACAATATAGATATTTACAATATAGATAGAGCAAAGTTGTCTAAAGAGGTATGTAATTTTTTTGATGAAAAAAATATAGATTTAATTTTTCCTTTATACAACGATATGATGTTTCCTTACTTGTATAAAAAGTTAGGATTCACTGATAAACAATGCAACATATTATCTAGTAAGCAAGCGTATACTGCCTTTGCAAAAAGTGTAGGAGTAATAGTTCCAAACACGTATGACGATATCAAACAAGTGACTTATCCTATTATTGCTAAACCAGTAAACGGTACAGGAAGTATTGGAGTCAAAGTATTAAATGACTACAGTGAATATTTCTTTTTTGCTTCTGGAGAAGATATACAGTATAACGACCTAGGCAAGCATTACATCTTCCAAGATTTTATAGATGGTCCTACTATTAGTTGTGCTGGTAGAATTGTAAACGGTGATATATTATTTGATTGTGTATACACTATTGAATCAAGTGATCTACCATACAGAGCAGAAACTGGATTCTTGCTTAACAGTTATTACAAAAATACAGATCCTATAAAAGAACAAATAGAAAAGTTAAGTAACGGCTTAGAACTAACTAACTGTGCATGGATGGCCGACTTTATAAGTGGCAGAGATGGACAATTTTATTTGGTAGATTTTAGTCCTAGACTAAGTGTAAGTGCGCAAGTGTTAATTAAACACAGTGCAGGCATTGACTATAACAAACTTATTGTAGATAGTTTACTATACAAAGATAAAACAAAAGTGCAATTAGATAAGTGCGTAGTTTATAAGTATTTTGATATAGCAAAGGGCAAACATAAAGTAGAGTTTAGAGGCGATACTACACTTGCTGATGAATTGACATTGCCTGCAGAACAGTCTTATTTGACACGCATGGATATGCTAATGGGGTCTAAAGGATTCTGCGTTACATCAGGTGCTACAATTGAAGAAGCCGAAGATAAATGGGAAACAATATCTAGTAACATAATAATTACTAAAGTGGACTAAAGTCTTTTAGTGTTATGTAATCAGGCCTGTCTGTCTTTGTAGTCTTATTATCAACAGAATTGTAGCATATAAACAACACATTCCTGTCCTTAGAGCTTGTATTACGCCCGCTAGTGTGCCACATATTAGCATCCATTACGTACACATCCCCTGCTTTGCCCAGTGCTGTATGACGCTGTAATCCAGTCATAGACACCATATTTTCAGTTATCATACCGTCTTTTTCATTTGCATCGTGCTTAATAGTCCAATTAGTGTTCTTTTTTTCAACCAAGTAATCCTCGCTTCCGGGCAAGACTACTAATGGACCATTTTCTAGTGTCATATCATCTAGTAAAAACAATAAACTTAGTGCATTAGGGGTCAGCATGCCGTCGTGTGCTTGCCAAAACGTATAGTCGCTATGCCATGCATATTCGCCGCCGATGTTTGCAGACTTATAATTAAAATGTACTTGATGAGTGTATATATCTGTTCCCAAGATACTCTTTACTTCGGCTATCATAGGATTAGTTTTAATAAATTTTTCTAATGTAGGATCAAACCAATGTGGAGCAAATATACTTCTTACTGTAGTATTATCATTTTCATAGATAAAAGTTTCAGTATTATCGATTGTTTTTAAATTTTCTGCAATTTTTTTAATTGGCAGAAAATTAAAAACGTTTTTATACAACTTTCCTGAAAACATTATACTAATAAGTCGCCGTATTCATACATTTCGTACAATTGTTGATGTGTAAGCTCATCTTTAAAACTCATTGTTAAAATATATCTGTTTTCGTTTGTACAATTTGTAACCCCATGAACTTCCTGTGTGTTAAAACATATTGGAACTGTGTAATTTACTTGTTCTACTAACTCTTCTTCTACATAATGTTTTGGATGGTATACAGCATCCTGTCCTAGCAAGCCTGCGGCTAATTTAGGACCTTTTTCACCAGACGTATTATGTGTATAAAAGTCCAATGAACTGTTTTTAAAATCTCCTAAAATAGGAACATTAAGGGTACAGCGTCTTGGCTGACAATCAGTGTGTGCTACTATAATTCCGTTTGGTTTAATCATGTTCATTTCTATTTTTCTAAACAGTTCTTTTGGATTTTTAAATTTAAGTGCTATCGGAACATATAGTTCTCTCAGAACTGGTCCGACATTTAGTGTGAATCTTCCTAATCCAAAAGTTGACCATTCAGAAAATGATAGAACGTACTCCTCTAACGCAGCACGTTCTGTTTCATAAGTAAGTTCGGGTAATAAAAAATATTTTTGCATACTGATATTTATGATAAATAGTTTTAAGGAGACACAAAATGATAAAACTAACCTATACATTAAACGAAGTCGACGGCATTGTTAGAACTGAAGATAATGCTCATATTATTGTGGTAATGGAAAGTGCCGGGCGTGATTTAGCTGGGTCAATAATTGAGCCTGTTAAATCGATGATAGACCAAGGCGATATTTGGTTTATGCATGATGAACTTATCAACGATAATCTCGGTATTAACATTGTTTGGATATTAGATAGCCAATCTGCGCTTGATAGATTTAATTCAACTGCTAAATTGGGATTAGATACAATCGGCGGAACTTTTGCACATGAAGAAATAGAATTTGCGGATTTTGCTAATTATGCTGCTGAAAATAGCGAATCAACTTTCAATAGATATATGTTGACATATTTTAGCCCAGCTTAACTCAAATACTCCGTTATATTGTTTTTTTAAATCGTTAATTACAGAAAAAGCCTCATTATTCATTAATGAGGTTTTTTCTATTTGTTCCCAGCCTGTAAATTTTGGACGTTGCGCCAGTTCAAAATCTCTACTATATATCATGTGTTTGCTTGTGCGAGTACTTAATTTTCCGGGTAATTGATTATTTACTAACTGTACAACTCGTGGATCTTGTAAGAAACTAAGAGTTATTTCTGGTGTATATCTTAAAAAATCAGGAGTACCGTCTATGCCTTGTGATGTAAACCAATTCATATAACTATTAACTCTTTCCGTTTCTTCCCAGCGCCAGTCACTATCAAAATTCTTAACATATGGCTCTCCATTTGCCATTATAACAGTGCCGTCAATTTTACTAATGCCATGCATAATACTCGGTATTTGATATGCACAACATTTAGCAGTATTAGCAATTTCAATAATTTTTCCGCTAATAATAAAATGTTCTATATCAATATCAATTACTATTGGTGTTATACCATTTGCTTCACAGTAATTATATGCGTGTACTGTATCATGTGAGTTATATTCACCATAACTTATAATTGCAACTTTAAAATCTATTCCTGCGTCTTTGAAAATGTTGATCATATATTCGCTATCTAGGCCGCCGCTGAATAGCAATACTAGTGGACTGGAGGCAGATTCGTAGAGAATGTGTGCAGCACGTACACATTCTTTATAGAATGATTTTGGCATCTGCGTACACGGCTTAAGATGCACCTTCCAGTCAGAACCGTTTCCGCTAGTTGTAAAATAATCATTATGTGTTAATGGTAGCATAGTTCCCTCATAAATACGTTATGAAACATTTTGAACCCATTGACTTCGATTTTAATCAAAAACAAATATATTCTGATCTTATGGAAATGGGCATCTTTGACAAAAGTTTCCTTGCTACAGTTATTTACAATAACGGACGTAGTAAATATGACCAAGATGGCTTTTTTGATGCAAGAGACGATATTACACATTATAACGAAAATAAAGAAGTCGTTAATGGTAAATTTAATACATTTGTAACCTACAATTTTACGCACATACCTAGAATAAATGAAACTGAAGATAAAAGTTTTGTAGATACACCCGACGGTAGAAAACCCATTTGGCATGTTTATAATACTCCATGGCAGTGGAAAGACGACACGCCCGAGTCACTAAAAACTGTAGTCGAAGGACTGGGGTTAGAATACATAAGTTGTGTGCGACTAGTTGGACAGTCGCCTCCAAGCAAAGGTATTGTACATGTTGATGCTGATTATAAAGACAATATTCGTTATTATAAACAAGGCGGAGTAAGTATTACACTAAATGTAACAGACGGCGGCGGCAATTTACAGTTTAGATCGCCAAAAGGATTAGAAACCGTTGATGAAAGTAAGCACAAATGTTGGCATTTTAACGATGCACTGCCACACTGTACAACTGAAATATCTAGTCCTAGAATACAAATAAGAGTGTTTGGTAAAAAATGACAGATTGGCGCAATTTAATATTTTCTCCTTTAGACTTGCCTGATCCTCCTGAAATTAATATGGACAAATTTATTCAATGGCATAGTGATCAAAAAAAGTTTATGCTTCAGCATAACCAAAATAAAGTAAACAGTACAAATATATATGGAGGATATTGTTGGCATATAAGTTGGGCTATTTGGTGGAATACTTACGAACTAGACAATCCTTGGATATGCGATTTTGATAAACGCTTTCCTGAACTTGTAGAATATATTGGCTTATTTCCCTTTAAAAAAATAAAAAGTATAAGTTTTTTAAATCAAATTGGGGGAGCAAAGGTTGAGCCGCATAGCGATCCTGACAGTATGTGGGGTATGAGATTTTATCTAAAGAACAAAACAAAAGATGCACTTTATTTTAGTAGAATGAAAGAACCTAATAATCATAGAATTGCAACTATGGAAGACGAATCCGGAAACACTGTATCTACACGTAAAGATCATTTAGAGTTTTGCAAGGATGAAAAAATATATGCTAAATTTCCAAAAGACGAATGTGCATGGATGCTTAATAGTCATAGGGCATGGCATGGTTTAGATCAAAATCATTCTCCTACTGGTAGTAGAATAACATGCGCAATCATTGGAGAATATGACAAAGATAAGTTGTTTGAATTATTTAAACATAGTACAGACAAGCATACTAATTATCAAATATGGTGGGACCAATGACAGTACTTTATACTCCTTTAGATTTACCTTCTCTAGATTTTGATAGAGAAGAATTTATCAAATGGCACGAAACTAAGAGGCATCGTAATAGAGACAATATTAATTACGATAAAAAAGACTTTATTGCACCTTGGTTAGTGAGTTTTGCATACCACGTTGACTACGGCTGGTGTAATAGATTTATGAAAGTAATTCCTAACTTTCAAGACATACTATATAATCATTTGCCGTATACTGATATAACATATGTAAATTTCTTAGAACAAAAGATTCCTTGCCAATTGCATCAAGATGTTGGGTCAAGACCAGATCACGAAGATGAACCAGGGGCATATAAAGCCTTTATAGTATATGATGAACCATTAATGTATTTTCAAAAAGGCAAAACAAAAGACGTTATAAGTGAAGAAAAGTTATACATTCACCATCCTAATAATCTCACTAAATGGTTTGCTATAAACAACTACGATGCATATCATGCTGCTGATCTGCCGGCAGTAGGTCAACGTAAAATTATTATGACTATACTAGGAAAACTAGATAAGAAAAAACATAAAGAGATTTTAGATCGCAGTTTAGAAAAATATAAAGATTATTTAATTACATCCTGAATATATTTGTCTACAATCTTTGTTTTATTTTCTCTTAACATCTTAGCAGGAAGTTTATTTCTTAATCCTTGATGTTCAGAATAAAAGGCGTCTAAATCTAATCCTAAACTAGATAGTCCGCCGCATGCCCATCCTGCAACTTTTTGATATTCGTCGTCCATATTACGCAGGTCTTCTGCAATTCTTCCTGCTTTAATTGCATTCATATGCTCATTTTTCCATACCGTCATCCATGCATTAGTTTTACCTGCAAGAGTTGTTTTTAATAACTTTTCTTGATGATGAATTTTGTATCCAAATTTTTCAGGATTTCGGTCTATTGGTGAATGATACTCGTGGTGTTCTTTTGAATGTATAAGCAGCGGATACCAATACCAAAGGTCAATATTAGAATCATTAACTACTCGAGATCTACTTTCTCTAATATTTTCTTCGCTTTGATGAGGAAGCCCAACAATAAGATTAATCTGTACTTTAACTTGTCCTGCACTCTTTTGTTTAATAGATCCAATAGCGTCTAATACTTTATCAATATCTGCACCTTTTTGAATTGCTTTTCTAGTGTCTTTGTTATAACTTTCTACACCAAAACTTGCACCACGCAAACCACTTTCGACTAATAAATCAATTTGCTCCGGCCATCTAACTAACAGTTCCGGTTTGATGTATGTATCAAACTTTATTTTAAATGGCAAACTTGTAATTACTTCGTGCATTAGTTCTAGTTTAACCATACTGTCATTATATGTGTCATCCATAAACCAATAATTTGTTGTACCAAATTGCTCATAGTTGCGCATAAATTCTGCATACATGTCTTCTTTGACTCGTATATAATCAAACTTGCTTTTATTGTTTAATGGAAAATTACAAAATGCACAATTAAATATGCATCCTCTAGCAATTTCCATTGGAAGACTTTGTTGTGCAGTTATTCCATCTTCAGGTTTCCATATTACTGGAATGTTATCTAAATCTTTTCTGTCATACGAATGATTACTATCTACAAGTTTTTTACCTTTAAATTCTTTAAATTTTAAGTTAGTGACTTTGCCTGCTAGATAATTTGTTATAGCAAGTGTTGCATCATCTGCATACCCTGTTACAAATATATCTGCAAAATCTAAAAACTCTACCATTGCTTTTGCGCCGCCTACTACAAATGGAACTCCAAAGCGTTTACGCAAATTACTAAAAAACTCATTACGGTCTTGTAACAATGCACTAGTATTAAAGAAAGTTGTGCTAAACCCTATCCATAAAGTTTCTTTACTAACATATTTTTCTAATGCAAGTTCTATGTGTTCATCTGTTAGACTATGGAAATAATCAATAACTTTTACATTATATCCTTGTGCTTCAAGTTCTGTTCGAATACGATATGCTCCGAGGGCTCTAAAATAACTAGTAGTTCCCATATCAATGCCTGTAAAAATTATTGCGTGGTACATTTGAAGTTCTCTGTTATTTTCATTGTATCAATTACGTCCATTACGATATGATATCTATTTTGGGTTGACTCATTAATATATTGATGTTTAATATTTGCCCAGAACATGTATACACTCCCGTCTGCTTTCATATGCATTCTTGTCTGTTCAACACCATTGTTATTATATAGTATATGACAACATTGCTCATTTGTCAAGAGGGGAATGTGTAATCTAGATTTAAAAGTATTAGAAGGATAATCTCGATGTATAGTACTTTTACTGTGTGGAGGTAAATTGTTTATTCTTACTTTAGACGGTTGTAACCCTTTGCTTTTAATATCTTCCAAAACTTCCTTCATATAACCAACACATAGTTCTGTAGGAACATTATATTTGTGCGGGGCCTTTACAGTTTCGTTAGACTCGCGCCAGCCGTCTTGCCAAGTGCCATTACCACTAGTAATGCTCCATCCACCGAAGCCGGGTGCTATAGGACATATTGGATCACCGATAGGTATTACGGTATTTAATAAAAAATCTTGTAGTTTTTGAATATTATAAGAAAATGTGAGTCTTTCAAAGACCATATGACTTAAGCCTTTACTAGCTTTATCACCCAAGCACTTGGGTCTAATTCCCACCATTTATGTTGGAAATTCCAACGTCCTGGCTTTGCATGATGATTGTTGTGCCAGCCTTCGCCCCAAGTAATTGCTGCTAACCACCATGTGTTACGACTATCTTCTTTTGTTTCGTAATTACGATATCCCCACATATGGTTGCCGTAATTGCTTAGTACACTTGTCCAAATTTGTATGCCCATAGGAATAATTCCTACAAATACCAATACATTAATTCCGCCTATAGTATATAATACTGTTAACCAAACTAGCAATATTAAGTAATAATAGTTGTGTAACGCTAAATGAAACTTATTTGTAATTAATCTACGCACTGCCCATTTGTTCATTTCAAAATCATACTTAGGTATTAGTACATTCCATAGACCGTTATGCGGACTGTGTGGATCACCATCGGCATCACTGTTTTTATGATGTTCGTTGTGTACTGCTACCCATCCGATGCTACTTCCTGTGCCGCCTATTGCGCCAAAGAATGTAAAGAGATATTCCATCCACTTATAACGAAACTTAAAACTACCATGAGTTAGATGTCTATGGAATGTAATAGTAATACCTAAGCAACCTGTTAAGAAATACATTCCAAAACTTATTAGCCACCATTCAGCAGCAGGAGCAGCAAATAACATATAAATTATTAATGCTGTTGCTATTGCCTGTATGTACGGAAAATACATTGTATTTGCTCTAAAGACGTCCTTCATAACATTATTTATCGCTTAGTCAGATACTCTTAACAAATTGTGAAGTTTGCACTAATATATTTATATGCGTAGTTAACCATGATAAATAATGTTATGTTAGAACTGCTGCAAAAAATCCCACATTTAGATTTAGGTATTGTTTATGATCCTAAGAAAATGTCAGAAGAAGTTAAAAACTTTGACTATGCAAATTATCAAACATCGTATGCTCAAACAAAAGAATTATATGAAAAAAATTGGAGCGGTGCAAGTTTAGTTAGCATTGACGGGAGCGTATTTGGAGATATGAGCGAACTCAAAGAATATCCTAATACGATGCCTAAAGAAACTGAACTAGCAAAACACTGTCCTTATTTAATGCAAATTTTGCACGACATCGGTAGCAGCAATGAACGTAGCAGAATCATGCGCATTGCGCCTAAAGGCAGTTTAAACTGGCATAGTCATGTTTTACATCATAAACAAGACGCTAAAAGATTAGTAGTTCAAGTACCTATCGTTGTTCCTAAAGGATTTACATATAGTGTAATGCATGCTAAAGATTTAGCATCATTAAAAAAAGGGCAGACATTCCGCACATATGATGAAGAATACGAAGAAGGAAAGGCTTATGTGTTTAATAGTTTCCATCCTCACAATGTATTCAATCCAAGTAACAATTATAGAATTACACTAATGACATATATGAACATTGATAATACAGTAAGTAAACATATTTTAGAAGAAGCAATTAAAAAATACAAAGGGCCGTTAATATGAATATTATTTGTCTTGGTTGTAGTTTTACTGCCGGAATGCCCGAAAACAACTATTATAGTTGGCCTGAAAAATTATCGTACATTCGACCAAATGATAATATTTACAATTTGAGTTTAGGTGGATCTAGTATTCTTTTTAGTCTTTATATGTTACAAGAAATTAAAAAGAAAGTTACTGCTGATTGTATTATATTCCAAATTACACACCCTTATAGATATACAGGTATAAAAAATTTTAATTTTGAAGATGCAATTCTAACAAAGAAACAAAATTATATAAGACTAGACCCAGAAGTTAGAATGAAACAAGATGTTCTTACAATTACACCTAGTACAACAAAGTTTCAGTGGACTTTGAATAGAGAAAAAGTTAAATTTAGTCAAGATTATTATCGAAATTATAGCCGAGAATTAGGCGACATAGAGCACGATGTATATAGAAAACATATTAAAGAAAATTCAAATTTTTGTTTTAATTATGCTGAAATAATAGAAGAAGCAAAATCTAAAACAATTGACAGTGGTAGCCATTTTAATTGCGAAGGACATGATTTAATAGCAAATTGGATAAATGGAATAATTGATGAAAAAATATTATAAGATTTATCCGCAATTTAACGAGTTTTGTAAATTAATTTCAAATATTAATTTAGAGGATGATAGCGATTATTTAGATAACGACCGAAACGATATATATGATCGTTTACGATTGCCTATACGAATGTTTAAAGGCGATAAAAGAAAATCTATAGATAACTTAATAAAAGATTATTTTAATATAGACGATTTTGTGTTTAGTGTTATATCTAGCGAAGGTACAAGTCGTATTCACTCAGACACATATTACAAAAAAGAAGCACACTTACAAAGATATTGCAATCTTGCTTTTCCGGTAAGTGGTAATTTTAATTCAAGACTTACATATTGGCCTAACTTATCTAAAATAGATTCTCAAGATGTTTTTAAGAATTCATTCCTTAAAGATGAAAATTTACAAAATTACACCGATAGTAACAAATGGCACTGTTCTATTCTACATAAACAATATCAACCCGTTTTGTTAAACACCGACATTCCTCACGGCGTGATGGGAAATGGCAAATCATTGTTTGCATATATTACTATTGTTGGTAAGTCTTATGAAGAATGTGCAGATCTATACGATGCTATATCTAATTCAGCAACTATTTGATTAGTATATTGTATCTCTATTGTTTCATCGTACCATTTTAAATTTTGATATATTTCTCGTGGACCGCCGAACGTACTTGCTTTGCCTTCACTCATACGCTTTAAAAAATTTACAAGTCTGTGATTATATTCATTAAATGTCATCCAAACATGATTATAACCTAATTCTTCTGCCCATTCAATTTGTATTGGAAATATATTTCGGGCTTGGCACCAATGTCCTCCGCCACGATAGTCAGGATGTGTAAATGCCCTAACACCTATAATAGGAACATCATTATAAACATATGCTCCGCTCATTGCTATCGGAACATTGTCGTCAGTGCTCACTATGTTAAAAATTTCAAATCGTCTTTTAAGATAAAGCAAATTTAACAGCGTATGCGGTTTATTTTGCCAATCATTTACATCATAATTTTCATAAGCTGCTTCTTGTAAATAAAATGCATCTTCACATAGTTTAATTAATTTTGCATGTTGTCTATCCGTAATTGTATCAGGTGTAAAAGTTTCAACTATCATGTTGTATATACTCGTCTAATGCCGATATGTCCCATGAAAGTGGCATTCTTAACATATAAGTAAACCGTTCGGTGTTGTTATGGATACTATGAGGAATTCTAGTATCCATAATAAAAATTTCTTTGGTATAAAATTTAGTTATAAGTTGACAGCTAGCTAAAGGCCAAACCCAAAGACCGTTAGGTTTTGATGGAGGACCTTTTGTTTTCCAAAATGCAGTATAACTATTATTGTATCCTAAGACAGGAATATTTACACTCCATATATAGTTTGTGCCTGCATGTAAATCTCTGTGACAATGTGTTTGTTCTGCTACTGGTATTCTTAGTGTTTCGTGAATTAGTGGATCCGATTTTAAAAAATTTATAAATTCATTTAATTCTTTTGTTATTATTCCATTATAATTATTAACATTAAATTTTGATTCTAATAATATAGGACTCAAACTATTTTGCAATTCTTTGAACTTTGGATATTTTAATCTGTAGTACATTTTATTTTATACGCCCAAAATACATTATCTATTGTTGTCGGTATCCATCTATGCAATATATTAGTTTGAAGTATCATAGGTTCCTTAATATTTATAATCTTATCTTTATATTCAATTGTAGTATATCCCTTTATAGGAACAATAAGTAATCCCCATATACCCGGTGCTTTGTGCCATTCAACTGTTCTTGTAAGCTGTGACACTAGTTCTGTTGAGTCAGTTAAGTGTATCCAAGCCCGGTCCGGCGTTAATTTGTTAATGTGCTTTTGTCGCAACCATTCTTGCCATAGTTCGGTTACATTAGGCCAGGTCCAATCTTGTATTAACTCTATCTGAACAAACTGTCTGGGCTGCGGAGTACACACTCTGTGTTCCTCAGAGACATTAATACACCATGCTTCGTTGTCTTTAGCTAAAAAACTGCCACTCTTAAAATCAGTTGTTCCGTTGCCAGATAATGTGTACAAATTAATTACCCATTTTCCTCTAATATCCTTATGCCAGATAGAGTTTACAGGAATTGGTATATCAACGAAAGATAATCTATTATTTTTAGGCAAATTTAATCGATGTTGCAACATCTTAGGAATCGAATAATAGTAAAGTTCTGCTCTTCCAGAGTGCTGTAAATTGTTGCATAATATTTTATATTCTTCTTTCCAGTTAACATCAACATATGCAGGAAAAAATGGTGCGGCTGGGGGATTCGAACCACCGTAGGTGCATAAGCTACCATCTGATTTACAGTCAGACACGTTTGACCTCTCCGTCACGAGCCGCAATAGTATTTAACAGATGCGTTGCAATTAATGCATTACCTTTGGACGTAATACCGTTTGGGCCTTGGCTAAAGTCACATCTATTAGATTTTGCTATTGTCATACATTTAGTATCTTTATTAGATAATATAAGCCATTTAGGAAATGGGTGCGCAGTGTCAACACAATTAATTACAAACGTATTTGTATCATTGCAATACTGTTCTATCTGCATTGCAGCGCCGTATAGTCTTGCACGTTCTAATTCTTTATCTCTAAAATAAGTGTTATAGGTTTCAAGTATTTCAAGTTCACTTGGAAGAAGTCCGTAATCACTACTTGCATCAAAATCATAATCTCTATTTGGTGAATAAATTAATCTGCTTTGACTATGAAACACGACAGCAATGTTAGGTTTAGTTTTTTTTAAATCTAACAAAGACCGTTCTTCAGAACCCATACGAACACCTACATTGACTATGTCAGCATCTAAAGTTGTTCCAATTAAATCTATAAATGATTCGTTGCTGCGATATGCACAAGTAGAATGGCCATAAAATCCTATTTTCATTATATTGCTTTAGTTACTATTAGTCGTTCAAATGTAAAAGGGTGTTTTACTTGTAATATTAATGCTATCCTGTAATCATCAGTTTGATTTTCATAGCTGTGAGGCAAGTCGCATCTAAATGCAGTAGGCCCTGTAATATCAAATATATGATTGCCTGCATTGTAAATAGTTAAAGGACTATTGTAGTTTTTAAGTGGAAATAAAAAATTAACAGTACGCTTAATACTATCCAATCCGCTACTATCTGTATGAGGTTCTACAATTGTGTTTGGCGTAGTTCTAATAAAACTGCTGTTATAAAATCGTACTTTAGGTAGTTGTTGAGTTATGTGTTTTATTAAAGGATGATCTAGTCCAAAAGCAGGTACAATTTCTTGAGGTATTGCTCTGCCAAGTTCTTTATATGCACGATTATATTCTAAAGAATTTGCTAAACTTAATAGTTCTTCTTTATTGTATGTTACGTCTAACCGTTTAAACATTTTATTAAGATTCGCCAGCATCTAAAACATCTAATATACGCAATACATTTTCATATGTTTTAGGTATGTTCATTACTAAATGTATACTATCATGTGTATAACTATGAGTACGATGTACTTTACGTGTATCGACATAATAGGCGCGGCCTTCGTCTATTTGTCTAATACGATGATCATGTTCCCATTCATATGCTGTATGATTTGTATTGGTTAAGAATACAACTATTCTAAATGTTGTTCTCTGTAATAAAATACCATCTCGATGTTTTGGAAACCATGCGCCAGTGTTTAACTTAACTAAACTACAACGACCTAATTTAGGAAAATAATCTATAATGTGTTGTAAGCTAGAGAGATCTTTATACAATTGTGTAGGAGTATCAAAATCAAGTTCAGATAACTTGCGGCCTGTTCGTTTCATTGCTTCTGGCATACTTAAACTATCAGTAGGAGTGTCGCCCGGTAATCCTACTAAATTAAGGCCTTGCCTGTCATTAATTAATCCTTCTCTATGCAAATAAGGTATCCACACATTATCATATTGTTTAATTTCTTTTCTAAATTCATTTAGATCAACTCTAAACTTTAATGGAACAAAATCTCCAATTGCATCTAGCTGCATTTCGCAGGCAATGTCCATAATTTTAGGAGTTGTAATAATCCTATCAGTATATGATTGAGTATAGTTTACTTTTAGTTTTGCTTGTTCTTCAGTAGTAATTATATGACTTTTATCCATTTAAATCTCCGTAAAAATACTTAGTCCAATTTTTCGTTTTATACTAGCATTCTTGAAATTACTAGAACAGTGAATTCTTAAACTATCAAACGCTATTATTGAACCAATAGTCCAGGAAAAACAGGAATGTACACTAAGTCCCTCTAGCCATTTGTCTTTTAAATGACTAAGCATTTTAGTTTTTATAGTATTAGGTATATTAGTATTGACTAAATTTTCAACATCAGTATACTCATATAGATGTGTATTATAAAATATAACTTCTTCTTCAAATACTTCTTCTTTAAAAAATTTTACAGGACCACCATAGTAATATTGATCAAACATAACTAGTTTAATTTTATCACAGTCTCCGCTTTCTACCCATAGTGGAATAGTAAATGCCTTGTAGGTATTAGGCAAATCCTTGCCGTCGTCTATATGTAGAATGTGAGGATTTTCTACATCAAAGAAATGACATGCTCTTACTTTAAAGTTTCCAAAATCTTTGCGTAACTGCACAAGTATATCGTCAATGACATTGTCGCCTTCTTTTACATAAACAACTTTAGGTCCTGTATTTTTTTCTATTTTTTCCTGAGCATAATAGTAATTTAATAAAAAGTCAATCTTTTTAGTATCTAATACATTGTGTAGTTGTATCGGATCAGACTGTGTGCGTTTTATTAAATCTATTTGTTCCTTAGTCCGCATGTTTTCTCTTAGGAATTTTACTATCTGCACTACTTACACAACTATTAGTTATACAAGGTTGAGGCTTGTCAAATAATTTAAATCCAGTTTCTATATTACCAAGTGGAACATCGTGACAACTATAACTACGCTTTACGCTACCATCAGGCTCGCGAATAATAATACCTTGATATCCAGCGTTACAATTCCAGCCTGTGAACTTGTTGAAGTTAAAAGCATTGAATCGTTCTGCTTGATCCATATACCATTTCTTGCCGTCTTTATCTTTAAATTCAATTTGCATGTGCCACGGAATGCTTGTGTCAAGTTTTCCGTCTACTCCTGTAGGAATTTCAAATGTTGGTTTAGGACGTCCTGTCCATTTGCGTTTGCTTTCTGTGTACGCACGTTGCGGCATACCGTTGTGTAGTCGCTTTAGGTTGTCTGCTGTATACCCATCTACCACACGGCTTGCTGTAGGATCGCTTTGAGGCTTCAGCGTTACATTTATACCTTGCTCATGGAAGAACAATGCATTCTCCCAATCTCGTTCAAACCAGTCTGGAACCATAACCATATTGATTGTAACTTGAACATCATGCTCCTGACAGAAGATTAACTTATTAGCAAAGTCTTGCATCTTTTCTGTTGTATCCAAATGCTCTGTATGTAAACTTGCTGTAATACTAGCGCGGTGAAATGGCTTTACTGCTTCTACATACTGTTCAAACCATTTCATATTACGACTACAATTTGATGTCATATGCACACTTGTATAGTTAGTATTGTCTACATCATCAGCAAGGTGTTTTAGTATGTCCAGGTATCCTGGATGAAATGTAGGTTCGCCGCCGCTAAGACTAAAGTGAAAACTATTAAACCCGTTATCTCGAGCCTGGCGTTTTATTTCATCTATGGTAGCAGTGCATAACTCAGTAGGACGGTGGTCTTTACGGTCTGATCTTGCATAAGGCCAGCAGTAACTACATTTGTAATTGCAAAAGCGACCAAGCAGCCAGCTTACTGTAAAGATATCTCTATAGAGCAGAGTACGCTGCCCCACTTGAACAATGTCGTCAAAGGGAATCTTGGTAAAATCGTAGTTACTCCATTTTAAATCTTCAGTCATGCCATCTCTCATTCTGCATAGGATCTATACTTATTTCATTTATATTAACATACTTTGGCTGATTAATCAACCATTTTATATACTCAGCTGCTTCTGATATGTCTAGGCATTTTCTATCAGGATGCTTTTCTTGATTATTTGTTAGTGTACCAAAACTAATATAACTTACCTTTGGAGAATTACTCCAGACTGAATTAATTGCACAAGTGTTGGCATAATCTCTTAATGCTTTTTTCTCAGCATTGTATAGCCATGTTTTGCCATTGTTTACTCTATCTGTTGTGCTGCCAATTACAATAATATGTGGTTGGTAGTTATTGGTCTGACAGGTTTTATATACAGTATCTAGCAAAACTGTTTGGTTAAATTTCCACAACGCAGAATTAATTATTACAACATCATGGTGCTGTGACATTTTAGAAAATAATAAGTGCCCTTCTGATGTTGTAAGATCAAATCCAGTAGCACGACTAGCAAAATTTGCGTTAGGATATATTATACTAAGTTCTTTTGCTATTCCAAACTCTTTATTGCCACTAATTAATATTTTCATTGTTTAAACTCTGGTATTAGATTAAATAAATTTTCGCCTCTACTTGCATCTAATGCAATTGTGTATTTTATAAACTTGCTAAATTTATTATTCCAATCCTCAGCGTACATATAATTGATAATGCCTTGTACTTTATCTAGATGCAAGTAAGGTTGTAATTGTTTAGCGGCTTGATCCTTTAAATGCTTAGGCAATACTCTAATGTTTAGTTCTTCAGGATGATTAAGAATATTAAAGTATATTCTATGTCCATATGGAGTAGCCCAATCTATTAGTTCAGGTAGTCTTAGTATATTATACATCTGAACAGTACAATGAATTTCAATGCCTACATTAGACAACTGTCTAACAGTTTCAAAGTTTTTTACAATAGTATCCCATTTGCTCGGATGTCGAATGTAATGATCTAAATCGCCAGTGGCATCAATTGAACAATTAAGTTGCACTCGTTTAAAATGAGGCCAGCGTTCAAGCAACCAAGGCTGTACTTTAACTAGATTAGTATTATATTTTAGTCTTATATCCTTTGCAGTGCCGTTATCAATAAAATAATCTAATAATTTTTGTTGTTCTTTGATAACTGTAGGTTCTCCACCAGTGAGATATATTTCTTCTACAGTGTGTGCAATGCTGAACAAATTTTCCCAAGTCTTTTTGTGCTCAGGCCAATCCATACTACTAAGTCGTTTGTATTCACTTTCGCTTAGTGCAGTTTCAACTAGATTCCATTCTTTAACCCACATATTACTTGCATAAGGATTGCACATGCGACATTTTAAGTTGCATAAATTACCTAGACGCAAGTCTACATATTTAATGTCAAAAGGTGCATCTACTGTATACTCTTTATCCTCCTGCCACTTATTATTCCAACTCTGTCTAGCACTTTTAATTCCAACATCTTCTTCTCTAAAACAACGCTGGCACATTTTTGGACGTTCGCCGGCAAGTAGTTGCTTACGAATAGTAGTATATACTTCACTATTCCATGCTTCTTGTAAATCGTCTCGTTGTAGTTTGTAGGGAGTGCCATCTTCTTTAGTAATAAAATTTTTACCCGGAGTACTATTACAGCACACACGAAGATTTCCACTAGCGTTTGTAGCAAGATGCATCCACGGTAGTGCGCAAAATGTTTTAGATTGCGTCATAATATTTTGATATCTCCATTGTACTAAAATCTTGCTTCTTATAATTATCTTTTATTTTAGTTACTTTTAAAAATTCACTGTTAACATTTTCTTGTTGCGGCTGTAATATTTTCTTTTTAATGTTGCTAACGAACTTACTTATAACATTAGTAACTACAATCGGACATGTTGTTGCACACGGAACGTCTTTAGGTTTTAAATCATGGAAACATAAACAATTGTGTTCAGTTCTTGGTGTAGTTTTTGGATTCAATTCGATTTCTAAAGATTCTATCATTTGAAGTGCAGCATTTTTAAGAGCCTGTGGTGCATTACACACATCAAGATATGCAGGTTTATCTAACGGAATAACATTTGGGTGAAAATTATACTTCTGAGATAATTCTACCATGTTTCTAACTTCGAGAATATTGTATATTTGTAGCGTAAATGTAATTGAAGTTTGAAACTGAGCAGACTCAGCATTGCATAGTTTTTGTAATTTATCATTGACGTCATTCCAGTTGCCAGGGTGCCTTATATATTCAAAGGTATCACCTACACCGTCTATACTGCAAACAATATTTACAAATCGAAATGCTTTAAATCTTTCGATCCATTCATCATCTATTAGTGTTACATTTGTTATTATTACCAAGTCAATATCTTTAGCATAGTTGTTATCAACACAATAGTTAATTAGTTTTTTTACACTAGGCACCATTAACGGCTCGCCGCCCGTAAACTTTAAATGGCGTAGTCCGTTTACAATCATCTGTTTTATTGAATCTACAAACTCTTCTTGAAGATACCATTTGTTTTGTACAAAGTTTTTTTCGTGTTCGTCTAATCCTAAATCAATACCTGTTTCTTTAAGTATTTTTTGAAATTCATTTGCTACGCCACTACTACTATAACTGCTGCACATTCTACAACTTAGATTACAGTAATTTCCTAGTTTAAGATCAAGTTCAACTGGATACGATTTTGTTGTACTAATTGTGTTTAAAAAATCATCCCAAAGTCCTTGATTTTTGTACATTTCAATTTTTTGTGTACGTAGGCTCGACAGGCCGGCGTCCTCTTTCTTCCAGCAACTTTTGCAAATCTCTGGACGGTTGCCAGCAAGCATTTCTTTCTTAACATTATCTCGTAAACCATTCCAGTGCTGATCGAATCCGCCGATAAATTTATCTTTATCTTGTGTAACAGCATTACAGCATAACCGATTTTTACCAGCAGTGTTTACGCACAAGTGATCCCACACCGCAGGACATAGTGTATCAGACATTTAATTTTCCTTTAATCCATTTAGCCATGTAATCTAAGCCCTCGTCACCAAAATGTGCTCCATTGTCTGCAACAAAGTTCTTAAAAGTTTCTTCGCCGAGAATATCTCTAACAACTGGAATTGTATTATATTTTTGTTTTACATGTTGCAATTGAATGTGTGCTTCACGATTGTCAATAAATGATTCTAAAAAGTATTGGTGTGCATAAACAAAATCACAAATGCACTTTACATAAGCAATTTGACTTTCAAATTCTATATACGTGTATCTATCAGGATAATGTTTCATATAACTGTTATAAAATTCTATCTGATCTTGACTATAACCATCTAACAATAATTCATCTTTATTTTGAAAATTATTAGGTTTTATAGTTTTTTGTTTCCATTCTTTATCAAAAAGTTGATAATTGTCAACAATTGACCAATTTGGTTTTAAAGCAAGTCGTTCTTCTACATTGTACGTATATCTATAAGGAGCCGTAATTTGAAAAACAATTTTTGTGTCATCAGTGTATAGATCAGAATTTAAAAACTGGTGTAAAAGCGCAATGTGAAAACCTATTCCTGTGCCGCCGCGAGAAAAATTATACACAGTATATTCTGGGTTTTGTCTAGCAAACCGCAACGGCCAACAATCATGCAAGTACCGCCCCTGCCGACTGCTGCGAGGTTTAGCAGGTTGCGTTCCAATATCAGGCATGCCAAAACTCCAGCTGCATCCAAAAACTGCCAAATTTTTACTCATTTTATTTCTCTGAGAAATGTTAATAATAGTCCCATCTTTGTTGTCCAGTGCTTATCTACTCGACCCTTGTTAGTTGCATGTAATTGCACTGCATCAAATACGATAGGCGCCCGCGGCTTCCATTCGCAAGTTAATTCCGGAGTTAATCCTGTTAATCGTTTATAAGGTGTATAGTATAAGTATTCGTCATAATGTTCTTTATCAAACTTTTTAAGATTTTTCTGCGAGTCTTGTATACTTCCATCAATTAAATGAAAGTTGATTTTTTCGTGATTGTCCACAATAGGATATGTTGTAGCAACTGTTTGTTCTGGTTTTTTTCCGTGATGATATACGTGTGCAAAATCAATATGTCTCTGATCAAAAAATACAGCATGACTTTCTATGTTACTAGGTGCAGTAAATAATGGTATAATAATATTTCTCCACGGCACGTATTTTCTGTCTTTGTGATCAATTGGAGATTTATTTAAACTATTTAACCAGTCTTTTTCCCTAGTACTGTCGTTATGTAACCCGTATTGACTTGGAGTAATAAAAAAGTTGCCGCCTACTACTGGTGAATTTTCGGCGCCGGGTACCATTTGATTAATACGATCTGCAAACTTTTCATACACACCCTGTAAATTGCCACTGACAAACATTGTGCCGTTATCGTTATGTCTTACTGTATCGCAATGACTAAATGCATATCCGTAAATCCATTCAATTTCTTCCGGCGTAAATGCTTCTGGAAATGTTTCTGCATGTTGTAGATTTTCTGCAATATTTTGCTGTACTACAGGGTCTTTTAGATTTGCTAACCAATGCTCGTAATTTAATGTGTAATGTTTATGGTTTTCTATGTCTTTTGGTCTATTAATTTTTGCTAGCATCTTTAAATATATCCTTCATTTCTGGGAATGTTTGTTCAAACGATATTCCCCGTTGTTTATCGCAAAGTTTTAAAAACTGTTGCATCTCTGGAAGGCGCTGGCTCCAATCTTCTGATTCCATAAAGTTTAGCATACCTTCTAGTCTACTAATACCATAACTTGCTTCGCGCCATTTATTGTAATCAACTTTTCCCTTGTGCCAGATAGGAACACCTAGTTCCCAATTAGTTTCCCACCAAGGATAAAACTCTTCATACTTTTTACGCACTTCTGCTTTAAACCATTCTGGCAATACTTTAACATTAAGATGTGGAGGATGATATACAAAGTGATAGTTTACGCCGCCGGCGCCAAAAGGCCACATATTGATCTTTTTAAATCCTTGCTCTAGTTTCCATTTAATAAGATCTGGTATATAGTAGATGTTTAGTGCTTGTACTGCACATGCTACAGTAACTTCAACATTATTGCTTGTCTTCTTATCTAATATATGAAATACCTCTGACTGACGACTCCATTTACTGGGATAACGAATATAGTCATTCATTTGTTCAATACTGTCTATACTGTAGTGAAAACGTACTAGTTTAAATTCTTTCCATAAATCAAATAGATCATCGCGCCATTCAACTCCATTGGAGTTGTAACGCAATTCTAAGTCTTTTGCGTAACCCATCTTAATTGCATATTCAAGTATTTCATAATGCTCTTCAATGATAAGACTTTCGCCGCCAGCAAAGTATATTTGCTGCATACTAGGCATTTGCTCATAGAACTGTTTCCAGAATGTAGGATTCTGTTTGTGCCAATTATAACTGCTGCCATTAGTACTGCCTTTATCCTGCCACTGCATTGTTTCTTTAAGTGACTCGTTTTCTACTGCTGGAAAAATTGCTTTGTAGTCTTTAATCCAACCACTACTATCATGCGGACTACACATAACACACGCAAGTTGACATTTAGTGCCAAACCGTAGGTCAATATATGCAAGTTGCGGAGGTACACTTCCATCTTCGTTTGTATCTGCAATTAATTTGTCAACATCAACACGTTGACTCCAATATGCCGTTTCCCACATACGTTTTGAATTATGTCCTGCGGCTTCTTCTTTAAAGCATTTAATACAACTAGGAGGTATTTCACCGTTAAGCATTTGTTTACGTACATTCTTCATGTATGTACTATTCCATGCTGTTTCAAAATCGCTTACATTTAAATTGTTCGGCTTACCATCATCTGTTTTAAGAATACCAACTTGACCGCCGTGTTCTTTATCATTAGTAGCTCCAACACTGCTAGCATTTGCAGTACAACACACTCTCATACTGCCGTCTGGACGGGTGCTAAGATGGACCCACGGAAGAAGGCAAAATGTTTTACTTGGTAATTTTTTCTCTGTCATACTATTACTTATTCCTGTTATTTTGTATGGGTAACTAGTCTGGTACTTATGATACTAATACTGTGTCATCTCGCCACGAGTTATCTACATAATTTAAAATAATGCTAGAGCGCCGTGCCTTTAGCGGCGATAAACTATGATACTCAGTGCCAGTATTTAAAAAAAACCAACCGTTATTTTCAATAGCATCATATGTTTGGCCGTTGTGCATTGTGCTACGTTCTATATTAGACAAATAAAATTGTAGTGTAAATTTCTTTGCAGGATCATCAACATGTTCTTCTAACCAACTGCCTTCTAAATCATTACACAATTCAATGCGGGTTCGCATTTTAGTAAAATCTGTATTAACATATTTGCCGAAATGATCTTTTATTTCTAGCGTGTCAAACGCAGATGCTAAATTAGAAAGATATTCGTTGTTGGACTGATGTAGCCAAATTCTTTTAACTGCGTCAGTTCGTTTACCATTAATAAAGTTATAGGCATAAGAAGGAACTACAGTTTTTAATTGGTCAAAAAACAACTGTTCTATTATATTTTGAAAGTAATAAACAGAATATTTACCGTTGCCTTTAGTAGGTACAAAATTAGTATTAATCATAATATAATTTCTTTCTTTTTAATGTATTGTATAAATTGCAATCTGTCAAAGTTATGTTATTGTTAGCATAATCATTTATAATCTTAATCTTTTTTGTTTTACATGTCTTTGTATAAACCATAGGGTCAATATGAAAAAATAATTCCCAAAAATCTAAATCTTCATCAAGCAATGAATCGTCTAGTATCTCAATAGATATTTTTTGTTTACGAGTTGTTGTAAAGTTAAAAGGATATAACTGTTTTCGAAATAATTTTGTGTTAGTAGTTGAATTAACAATTTCTAATCCGTGTTCTAGAAAATAACTAGGGACATTAAAATCGGTGCGCAGTTTACTAGTTTCATACCAATTATCATAGCCGTTAGAATCTCTACGTTTAGATTCGCCGTGCCATGAAATTTCCAATCGATCTTTTTGATCTTGTTTTGGAACAAGTTTAATACTTATGTTTTTGCCGTATATATCATATATATCTTGCAGGGAGGATACACGCCTTAATCCAGGAATATATAGTGTAGTCTGACACAATATTGGAATATATTCTAAATTTAAATATCTTGCACAAATTAATCTTTTATTTCCAGGATGTATATTATCATCTCCATATAGATTTAAAGGAGCAACTATTCCTTTTTGGTCCATACTTGTAATTAAAAAATTTGAAAGTTTAGACATACCGCGTATTACACCATTGCTATAACCTTGATGGCGAATCATTTTATAATCTAAATTAATATAAAGATGTCTAATATTATAATCAGGCAAATAATGTTCAGCTGCTCCCGGAATATGGTTTAATCTAGTCAATGGATATTTAGGAAAATAATAAAAATAATTATCTTCTAAAAACTGATCAATATTTTCTGGAAGCCTAGGAGCGTCTGATAAATTTTGAACTAATTTAGATAATTTTTTCATTTAAATTGCTCCGCAAAGGGATCAAACTCAATTCCGCATTTTTGCGCACATACACCAAGTTTGCCTTCTTTGACGCTGGGCTTACTCCAACTATGTTCTATATCATTAAGTAAGTTTCCATTACATACACGGCCTCCCATAACATCTTCGATATCATTTTCAATGATGTTAATACCTTTGGTGCCACCTGCTCTATCAATATGATCCCAAATCTGTTCTACTTTAGGATCCTTGTGCCACCACTTGTACATACGTCCAGCAGTCCAACAGCAAGGCATTAGTAGTCCTTCTGCTGTTACAAATATACTGCCTTGCTCTGCAACTTTACATTTAATTTGCACTCTATCAAAATAGTTTTTCATGCCGCCGTATGATTTTTCTATCTCTGTTTGTTTTTGTAGGGCTAAGTTTACATTTTCTGTTTTTTTAGGTTTAGCAAGCACAGCAGTCTGTTCACCTTTGCGATTTACACCTTGGTGCTGTTGTTTAGGAGTTGCTTTTGCAGTAACAAATCTCCCAGTTTTCTTTTTAATAAACTTTTCAAATCCCCAAGTATTTGCAAGTGCTTCTGCTTCTTCAACTTGGTGTTCATTGTGTTCAAATATTAAAAAGTCCCAACGTCCTCTGCCGCCGGCGCCTGTAAATGCTTTCATCGAACGTTCTACGTTATCCCAAACAACGTTTTGCCTATATATATGATTAGTATCGGCAAGCCCGTCCACGCTGAAAATAACAGCACCCATTCTGCCAAATACTTTAGCAAGTTCGCGCCACCATTCTTCATTTTTTGCTCCTGCATTTGTATTCATGCTTAACCACATCTCACTGTTGTGTTGTCTAAAATACTTGAATATTTCTAAGGTATCTCGTGCAACAATAGGATCGCCTAGGTTGCCGCACATATACATAGTTTTAAGTTGTGCAATAAAATCTGGTTTAAAGATACGTTTACAGTCTTCTAAACTTAATTCAGCATTAGTAATATGAGGATTATCGGCGCCGCCATTCATGTTACGGTCACACATAGTACACGCTGCTTGACATTTCTGTGTTACTTCTAGGTGCACTTCTTTGATATCTTCGTATCTATACATAGTTTATATACTCCTCGATATCTGGTTTTGGTTTAGCATCGCCGCCTGGTATCGGTACTAGTTTATTATAGTAAGGACACAAATACGTTTGTTCGTTGTTTCGGTAGCCAATACCAATAGACAACTGTGGAACATACCCTATCACATCTTTAATAAGTTCAGGATAATTTATACACCTTGACATGCCAGTATCCAGCCCATTTGCCGACGCACTATAAATTATATTGCTTGTTGCAATGCCTAGATCCATATAAAAATCTTCTACTCTATAATCTGACTTAGTTAATGCGTCATCTCTTGTTCTAAAAAATAATAGCCAAGGAGCTAATACTTGAGGATTATGCCTAGCCGTATCGGTTGTATCTGCTGCATGGGCTCGATAAATCTTATTACAGTTATCTTCATTGTCATTTCGATAAACATCTATATGATATCGTACACCTTTTTGCTTGCTGGGAGAATAGTCGTGCAAATCATGCAAAACAGAAGATATTACATCTTTGCTCGGTACTTCATTGGTCCAGTTGTATGTATTAATACGCAATGATGCATTTTTGCGCCAAGTATTAGGTTCCTCTATTGCGCCGTTTTTAATTATATTAACAATAATGTTCTTTAAAGAATCTATCGTAGAAATAGTGTCGTTTGAAATTAATAATGTTTCTTTTAGGAATTGTATCATATAATTATAAACAGACACTTCAACCTGATAAGTTGTTATTTGTCTAACATTCCTAATCCAAAATTTGTTGCCTATATAAATTGTATTCGAAGTTGTATTATTACTAACATCATGTATAAATGCATCTAATATGTAACCAAGGTCCCGTTGACATTTATAATATTCTACAGTTCTAGTTGGATAGTTTTCCTTCATGTACCGTATACATGCTTCTATAATTATTTTTTTTTGGTTTACAATAATATTTAAATCACTAATCATTGCTTATTCCTTTATTAGTTTTATTTCTTTGCCGGGTCCAGTTTTACTAGGTAAATCACCGTATTGTTCTATATACCATTCAATAACTGCTTTATACCAATTATGACTGTTATGGTGTGCAAGTTTATTAAATTGCCAGATGTTATTATTTGTAGCTTCGATAGTACTTAGCGCACGGGCGCTTTCTGTTTGCATTTCTCTTAAACTTAATTTATCTAAATTCATGGACGTCCTATAAGCATTACTCGCTTATACCCCTTTAACTGTAATTCACCTTCGTATAATATTTCTTGCATAGGAAATATTTTTTTCATATGATCAACACTATGTACACAATTAATATGTTCTTCCAACTTAAAGAAATTATTGCTTTGTATCGCTACAATAGGAACTTCCTTCCAAGGTTTAAATCTTATTTGATTAAACCATTCAGTTGTCATGTGTTCAGCACTTGTATTAATAATAAGATTAGGCAAGAATTGTTCAGTATATACTTCTTTTGTTTTAAAATTTTCCACGTTCCATTCATAACCTGTACTATGTAAAGTTAGATCATTAATATCTGCTTGTACTGATTTAACTTTATGGTTTTGTAGTCTACGTAAGTTAAAATTGTAGTCGCTTTCATAGCATGCATCTACGTCAATCTCAACATTACGTAGTTTGCTAAATGTAATTTTGTCAACTTCGTCGCCTAGTAGTTCTACTAGTTGTCCGTACCATCCGGCAAGTAGTGCAATTTTATCATAATGACCGTTTATGTTTGCAAGTTCGTCTACTAACCAAATCTTGCTTTTAATTTGACTACGACTAAGTGCATCAGATAAAATGTTTATATCGTTACCTTCTTTAACAAAATCTCTAATATATCTAAAATATCTAGTATTTTCTCCTTCGTAATTATTAAGAAGAAAATCAATAATTCCTTGTTCAACATCATCTGAATAAAGGATATCTAATATTTTTTTTACAAATACTTCAGTATTAACTTCACCTTTGTATTTACAATACTCTTGTAACCCGTGTAAAAATTCTTTATTAGTTTGTTTCATTGAATTTCTCCTTTAACCAATCAAAGTCGTTGATCTTTTTAAGTGCTTCAGTGTTGCCAATGTTTGCTCTTCCGTAAGCAGTGCCTGCTGTTGCGCCTCTAATAGCATACTCTCCATAAGGACGGCCTTCGCCTACTGTCTGCCAGACACGTAGTCTATTTTCAGTTTCTTCATTCTTTTGTCTATCTATAACTTTGCTCGACAGTTTAGTACATTCTCTAAATGCACTACGCCAGGTGCTAAACTCGTCTGTATTAAATGCTGTAATGTTTGCAATTTCAGGCATTGCTTTAAATTTGTCACTAATACTTGTAGTCATGTCTGGTTTAGACAGATCCATGTCTACTGTTAGTTTGCGAGGGAATAACTTTGCGCCGCCATATCCATATACTAAATCATTAATAGGATTTTGACTGCGCCATACATGTACATGGTCTAACTGGTGATCGGGAACAATATGATCAAAGTTAAAGTTGTCCATAATTATTGCGTCAGCATCTACAATCCAAAACATCTTAGTAAAACATTTCTTTGCTGCTTTTATGTGGGCTTGATGTATTCCTTTAACACCATGCACACGCTTTGCCATAGGAAAGCGTTCTTTTAGTGCAGCGTAGTTAGCATCTGCACTAGGTTCATTGTAACTTATGAAGACTATATCATACATATCTTTATTATAACACCTTTTTAGTTAATTGTCTAGTGTTTCCGTAATGAATTACTTTACAATTTGCATTTATATAATTGCGCCACGGATCAACTACTACACTACCTTTAGGAATATTACAGTATAATTTATCTGCGCTATTCTTGCCAGTGTACTTGTATGTAGTACTTGCACTATGTGCTAGTAAAAATACACAAGGCTCTGTTGGATCATAATCGTCACCTGTTAGTGGATCTACATATACAGGTTCAAAGCCTTGCTCTTCACAGTAATGGCCAATTAGTAAACTGTAACTACCATCGCAATACTCTACGTTTGGCTTGTATGCTTTACCATGAATAACAATCTGCATATTATGTTCGTTTGCATGTTGCACTAGTTCTAATGCAATGTTCTTTGCTTGTATTTCTCT
>OBMK010000716.1_pt1 | contig 31096 bp, 35 predicted proteins | sample 1539081 | NCBI WGS metagenome assembly OBMK01 (sample SAMEA3355528, study PRJEB22509) | marine metagenome | biome: marine; feature: river plume; material: water | place: USA | collected 2010-08-07 | depth 0.5 m | reverse complement strand
ACACTGAATCCACTAAACAGTCTTATAAACTGTTGAATGTATCTTCTAATTTGTTTATCGTAAAAGTATTGTTGTGCCATTATTAAAAATCACTCTTTGGTTTAATTACCTGACTAAGTGCTTGCTTTTCAGGAAACTCTTTATCGTCAATAACTGTAGTAGCATTATTATTGATAAAGCTACTTGCATTATATGTTCTATCACTCCATGTTTGATCAGTAACATTATCATATAGTCTATGCCATTTGTTACCTCGTCTCACAAAAAGTCTATTAGGTGTAAAATCTGTTCTTACAAAATACTCGCCTTCGTTTGGTGCAACTGGAAATTGATCACCTTGTTCTAGTGATTCTCCGTGATTGTATTCATTAGTAGTATTGTCTACGCCAAATAAATGATCAGCTAATGGCAATCCTAACGGATCTGCTGCTTCAGCACTTTTTACAATAGCATTACTAATATTAAGTTCTGTTTTGTATGCACTGATATCATTTTTAAGACTATTTGGATCACTAGCAGTTCCAAGTATATCTGCGTATTCTTGTGTATCTGTTAATGGTGCTACTTTAACACGCCAAATGTGTGGATACCAAGTTTGTGAAAAACCTTCACTTCCTCTTGCGGCATCTTGTACAACATAAAACTTATTAATAGCATCTCTGTCGTTTGTAAGTAATAATTCATCACGTAAATGTGGCAGTTCAATTACATCACCTGGCATAAGTCTACGACCCATACGTTCTACCATATCATTAATATGAAAACTAATAAACAGTGTATCGTTTGTTAAAAATAATCCAAATTGTGTTAAATCAAAGTCATTGTCACTAACATTGTATACACCACGTAGTTCAAATACATCAGGATCGTATTTACGATCTCTGTTTTCCATGAATAGTAAGTCTTGTATGTTTGTTTCGTCAATTAAACCTTCAGGATTAATTTCTTCGCCTGTAATATTATCAATCTCAAGTCCACTGCCGTAATTAGGCTCACTAGGATCTTTACTATCTCTTTTAGGATCTGGTCCTAGGTACTTGTGTACGTGTATTCCGGTACCGCCTATATCGAATTGTTCACGTATTGCGTGATCCATAAACTTATAGTCGTTACCTTTAAATGGTTTATATAAACTTAATCTTGGCATGCAGGTTTCCTTGTTATATTGTATTTATGCAAATTAGACATCCTATTGCTACGATAAATAGATATGTATGTAGTTAATTCTACATTTTATATAAGGAAAAGAAAATGTTTAGATTTTTCACACAAAAACAATGGAGATTATGGTCGTGGCTGGGTTCAGCTGTTATTTTAAGTTCATTGTGGATACAAGTTCAAATTGACGTTAAAATTAACGAATGGTTTGGACAGTTTTACGATATGATTCAAAAAGCACTTGGTGCACCAAACGCTATTACAATTACTGAATATTGGAGTAGTTTAGGAACTTTTATTTACTTGGCTGCAATTTATGTTTTGATTGCCGTAGTTGTTAGTTACTTTACTGCACACTATTTGTTTAGATGGAGAGCAGCAATGGTTGAATGGTATCATAGCGTATACGATAAAGCACGTACCATTGAAGGTGCAGCTCAACGTGTACAAGAAGATACTATTAAGTTTAGTCGTATTATGGAAGGACTTGGTACAAGTTTAATTGAATCAGTAATGGTTCTAATACAATTTGTTCCTATTCTGTTAGGACTATCAGTTGGTATTCCAATCTTCTTCTTTGGTGATTGGCAATATGGACTAGTAACCGGTGCTTTAGTTTGGAGTATTGGAGGAACAATATTCTTAATTGGATTAGGTTGGTTATTACGTCTAGTTGGAGTAGAATATGATTTACAAAAGAAAGAAGCAGCTTACAGGAAGATACTTGTAATTGCAGAAGATGATGTAACAATTCGTCCTAAGAGAATTGATGAATTATTCCATGATGTAAGAAGTATTCACTTTAAATCTTATATTAGATACTTGTATTTTAATATAGGTAGAATTTCATATTTACAAGCAAATGTATTAAGTGCTTATGTGTTCTTAGCACCAGCTATTGTAGCAGGTGTTGTAACACTAGGTGTAATGCAACAAATTATTAGAGCTTTTGGCAGAGTAGAAGGTTCAATGCAATATATACTTAAAGCATGGCCTACTATTATTGAACTAGCAAGCGTATATAAACGTTTGAGAGAGTTTGAAAGACTAATTGAAGAAAAATAAAAATACAATAACGCAGGTAAAATATGCCTGCGTTATTATAAATAATGCATATAAGGAACAACTATGAAAATTTGTATTATTGGCGGCGGAACTACAGGTTGGTGGGCTGCAGGCTATTTAGAAAAACAATTCCCAGATTATGATATCACACTTATTGAAAGTAGTGATATTCCTATAATAGGTGTAGGTGAAAGTACATTACCTCAAATTGCACAATTCTTTGAAGACATGGGAATGTCTGAAGATGAGTGGATGGAAAAAAGTAATGCACAAAAGAAATTTGGCAATATAAAAAGTCAATGGAATAAACCAGGTGGAGATGAATTTGCATTTACATTTTGGTTTAATGATAATAATGTATTTGATAAATGGAAGCAACAATATGATTCCGGCACAGTAGATAAGCACAATATTAATGATCAACTATATCACAAGGGTGGTTGGCAAGCAACTGCTTATCACTTAGATGCTGAAAAAGCAGGCGACATAGTTAAAAACAATTGTAAAAATGTAACACACATTATAGACACTTTAGACGAGTTACCCGAGGGATATGATTTATATTTAGACTGTACAGGTTTCCGTAGAAAGTTTGTAAAGGATAATACAGAAGTAACACTTGAACATCATTTAGTAGATAAAGCATGGGTGTGTCCTTTTGAATTACAAGACAGCGATGTACAAGGATATACACAAAGCGTAGCACGTAGCAACGGCTGGCAATTTATTATTGATTTAACAAATAGAATTGGAACAGGCTATGTGTTTAGTAGTAAACATCAAACAGACGAAGATGCACTTGCAGAATTTAATAAAGTAAATGCACACAGAACTCCCTTTATGGGAAAAAGTCCTAGACTATTAAAATGGAATCCTAGTGTTCTATCTAATCCTTGGCATGATAATGTAGTTGCAGTAGGGCTTAGTAACGGCTTTATAGACCCTTTGGAAAGTAATGCATTGTTTATGACGCAATTCAGTATAACAACGCTTGTACGGTGCTTACAACGTGGCTATGGGGCTAATACGTACAATAGAGCAATGCGTAATGTATGGAATGATAATAGTACATATATAAAACATCATTATATGTTAAGCGATAGAACTGATACAGAATTTTGGAAATACTACAGTAAGTTTGATGCAAGTAAAACAGTATGGGAAAATTATCATAAAATGGGAAACAAGTATACTAACTTGTATCCAGACGCAATATGGGCTACCTTAGCACTATATTATGACAAATTAATTCATTATAAATCAAAATAAATTTAAAAAAATTGTAACCCATTGATTTCATTGGGTTTTTTCTGACGACTAAAGGTTGACAACCAAGACGTCTTATCGTATACTATATGTATAGTTAATTAAAGGAGTCAGTAATGCAAACATTTAAATTATACCAAATTCACCTAACAGATGCAGAAGTAGATTTGATTAATGCTGAAGGACACGATGCTGTTCATAAGCAATCATTAAAATTAGATATGAGCTTTAGTAAAAATGACACAGGTACAGTTGCCGCAGATGCTTTCAATCGTGGATACTATACACACGTGTCAAACATTACTGCTGATAATTTAGAAGGTGTGTTTCATACAGGTAACATGGGTCCAGAAGAAAATATTGAACGTTTATCTCGTATGTATAGTGTTAGTGTTGGAGATATTGTTGAAGATTCAACAGGTAATCAACATGTAGTTGCAAATTTTGGATTCAAAAAGGTTGACACTATAAACTAGAAGCCGTATACTTGGAACATTCACAGGAGTAATCATAATATGATGGAGTTGTTAGAATTCATCGAAGAATTAAAAAAATTACCTCAAACAAGCGAAGTTTTGTACTTAATTGATAAGTATCAAAATAAAGCAGACGAAATAGATCGTCATATGTTCGAAGATTATCACGGAGTATAAGCATGGCATTACCCAAGGCTACTAAAAAGAAAAAAGCAAGAGCACCTTCACAACGAGTTCGTAAAGGTTCATTACAAGATCCTTCATGGGAAGGTGCAGACGGTTGGTCTGGCAAAGAGTATCATCTTAAAAGACAGCATGCAACTGAATATTATTATCGCAATTACAAAGCAAGCGACTTAGTTGAGTATGCGTATGATTGGATGCTTGCTAATGAATATACAAAAAAAGATATTAAATGTGTAAAAGCATCAAAGAGTCAATCAATAAGTGCAGTGACAGGATATTACTGTCGTATGCTTACAATGGGTTGTCCAGATATACACTTAGCATGGAACGCTTATTGGGAAAGTCTTCCTGGTACAGGTGGAACACCACAACCAATTTCTACGTATATTAAAACACGTATTGACAATGCAATTGAAGAAGGTAAAACCTTTGTAGACGAAGCTGAAGAAAAAGCTGAAGCTGAAGCTAGTCGAACTGCGAATGTGTATAAACCTACAATACAAGATTTGCTACACAAAGCCGCAATGCTAATGACTGATGAAGTTGAGCAGTTTCTAGATGATTGGGTTACTTCTGGATATGATCTAAAATTTGTAAAAGACTTTGCTCCAGTTGAGATGTTTCGCAGAGCAGGTGTTAAACAAGCCCATGCACGTATCATACGTAAAGGATACATTCATGGACTAGAAGAATACACTGAACTTAATACTAAAGTTCCTAAAGATAAAATTGACGACTGGCGTGAGCAACTAGAAGAAGGATACAACCATCTTAATACTCAGCAGAAAAAATCACTACTAGAAGTATATCGTAAAATAGTAGATGCATGTGATATTGTTGAAGCAGAAAGTAAAGCAAATCGTAAGCCACGTAAAACTCGTATAAAGAGTCCAGAGGATGTTGTTAAGAAGCTCAAATTTAAGCAAACAGACACCGAATATGGTTTAGGTAGCATAACACCAGCAGATATTGTTTACGCCCGTATACTGGTGGTTTTTAACACTAAGAACCGTAAGATTGGAATGTACTATGCTAAAAATGTAGACCCTATGGGATTACAACGAGAAGGTAGTGGACTAAGTGTTAAAGGAACTACTATAATTGGATACGATGAAGAAAAAAGTGTACAACGTACTGTTCGTAAAACTGCTGAATTCTTACCAGAAGTTAAAAAAGCTACAAGAGCTAAAACAGAGAAATTGTTTGAAACATTAAAAACAACAGAAACTAAATTAAACGGTCGTATAAATGGAGAGGTAATACTAGTAGCAACATTTAATAAATAGTTGCATGGATATTGCATATAGTAACTTTGTAAAATGGTACGACAATCACATAGAATGCGGCGGAAACATAGGTTATTTCGACGCATCCAATCTTAGTAATTATAAGTTAAGTCTTCCAGAACTTGTTAATATAACACTAGAACCTTGGGTAACATTTGTAAGAAAAAATTGGGAACAAATAGATAAGCATTTTGAATTCTTTATTAACACCAATAGAAATTTTATGCATACGTACACAGGGCAACAATGCAGGTTTTTAATACAGAATTTGTATATGGCAGATCAAGATATAATTTACAAGCCAGTTGCGTATTGGATTCCAGGAAGAGTTAATGTACATCCTGGCAAAAGTAGAATGTTTGCAAGATGGGCACAACGTCAAGAAGTAAATGAAATTATACATATAGACTATAATTATCCAGATGCTGATCAACCATATACTCCTTTTCAAAATGTCAATGATGCTTGGAATGGATTAACATACACTAATCACACACCTGGTATAATTAATACAAGTTCATTCAAAGACGAACTTGAACTAGTAGACTCCACATATGCTAAACATTATTGTTCATTGTATAAAGATACAAATTTTGAACAGATAATGTTTATTGATGATATTAAAAACGATCAGTACCCAATATGGCAAAATGTAGCTAGAAAATACCTAGAAGAGTGTTTAAATAACCCTGTAAGGTTTGGTAAACGTACAATAAATTTCTAGTTGTTATGATAAATACATACAGCAGGAGAATAACTTAAATGAGTGCATCAAACAAACTTCAAAAAGAAATAGAACTTCGCCTAGGTGGTGGAATGATTGATGTTGAGCTAGATCCAGAACATTATGAGCTAGCAATAGACAAATCTTTATCAAAGTATAGACAACGTGCAGAAAATGCAGTTGAGGAAAGTTTTATTATATTAGATATGATAAAAGATCAGAGTGAATATACTTTACCAGATGAAGTAATGGAAGTTCGTGACATTTATCGTAGAACAACTGGTGTAAGTAGTGGAACAGGTAACGATATAGAACCATTCCAAGCCGCTTATATTAATACATATCTATTAGGAAGTAGTAGAAATGGTGGATTAGCATCATTTGATTTCTTACAACAAAATAGAGAAACAATGGGTAGACTATTTGGTGCTGAAATAATGTTTACTTGGCGTCCACAAGATAAAAGGTTAATTTTACAACGTAAGATTAAAGCAAATGACAATGCAGTATTGCATTGCTACAACTATAGACCAACAGAAAGTCTATTAGAAGATACATATGCAGGTCCTTGGTTAAAGGATTATGCATTTGCTCATGCTAAACTAATACTATCAGAAGCACGTGGTAAATTTACACAGATTGCAGGACCACAAGGTGGTACTACAATGAACGCAGATCAACTTAGAGCAGATGCACAGGCAGAGATTGATAAACTTGAAATTGAACTAACATTATACAACGATGGAAGTACAGGTTTAGGTTTTGTAATAGGATAACAATGCAACTTGGTAACCACCACTGTACTATCGATGAAATAACATACGATAGGCTAGAACTATTAGATTTTGTAAATCAACACAAACACAATATAATGCAATTTGGCGATTATATGCAATACCTTTCTCCAGAAAAAAGAGAATTTAAAGGTAGAGCAGGTATGAACGCTATTGCAGTACAAAAAACTGAAGGCAAAAACTTACTTGACTATCCAGTAATAGAAAAATACGTTAATATGTTTAACTTCAAACAACCCATTGCTCCACGTGATATTGATCTATTACATTACGACCCTGGTTATAGCTTCCATCCCCATACAGATCATTATATGTGGTGTGGAATAATGTTTCCTATTGAACCAGAAGATGCAGGTGAACCAATTAGTTTCTACAGTAGAGTTGGAGTTACTCCAGAACGAAATGTTAACTATGAAAAGAAATATGGATGGAATGATTTAGATATTGAATACAATCATTACTATAGCAATAAGCATCCTACTTTATTTAATGGAATGACAGTACACGGTGTACCTACTATTAAAAGAGAAAGAATTTATCTAAGAATTAAAGTATTAGGTGAAAAATTTGAAGAAGTAGTTGAAAAACTTAAAAACAATAATTTTGTTATTGACAAATAATTAAAAACCCACTATAATAAGTTTATGAAAAAGGTAATTGGTATATGTGGCCTCATTGGTCACGGCAAAGACACTGCCGCAGGTTTTCTCATAGAACAAGGCTTTCAACGTATTAGTTTTGCAGGAGTGCTAAAAGATGCATGTGCAAATATATTTGGTTGGGATAGAATCCTACTAGAAGGAAATACATCAGAAAGCAGAGTATGGAGAGAAACTGTTGATGAGTGGTGGGCCGAACGTTTAGATATTCCTAATTTTACTCCACGGTTTGCATTACAACACGTAGGTACTGATGTATTAAGAACACACTTCCACCCAGACATTTGGGTAGCGGCATGTGAACGTCAAATTGAGATGTGTACAAAAAATGTTGTTATTAGTGACTGTAGATTTTTTAATGAGCTTAAAGCAATTAAGAACCTAGGTGGAACAACCGCAGTTGTTTGGAGAAATGATAAACCACTTTGGTGGGCTACTGCTTCTAGTATTAATCAAGCAGGTGCAAATAATGTAGAGCACAATAGTATGTCTATTGTATTTCCTGAAGTACATAAAAGTGAATGGAGCTGGGCAGGTTGGAATTTTGATATTGAATTATCTAACACATCTACATTAGAAGACTTTAAGTCTCAAACATTGCAAAAAATTATAGAATAAATAAACATATACTATAAAGGAAATATATATGTTAAACATGTTTGGACATCAATGGTGGCAACATAAGAGCAAATCAAAAGAATTAGGATTTGGCTGGCTATACAATAACAGCATTAAAGACGACTTCGCTAGAGGATACACTAAAAACTTAACAGACTACTGGTCAATGGAATTGGGATTCTATTTCCATGAGCAGATGGCCAATGACACTATAGAAGGTTTGTTAGAAAATGCAGTTGAGAAAAAATATAAAAAGATATTAGTGTTCAAACAAGGAACAACTCCTTTATCTAATTTTAAAGAACAGTTTGTACAGTTTTATGAAGATAATAAAGATGCAACTTTTATTGGACATATAGTTGATAAAGGTGACGAGTATTATTCTTTACATCCACAAGCATTTATGATTGATGTTGATTGGTGGATAAAAGCAGGCAAACCAGCATGGGGCTCACCAGAAAATAAACCACTAGAAGCAATCGAACCTGCTAGGAGTATTTCTAACTGGCATGACGATTATACACCTCATTGGATTGGACCAGGTAAAAATAATAAAACATATAATGCAAAACATACAGGTTGGAATTTAGTAAAAAGTTTATTAGATGATCAACAAAGAATTGTATCCTGGAATAAAAATATTAGAGATGAAAAACACTATTCTTATCCAGAAATAAAAGAAGATGGACCTAGACACTTATCCGGTGTTATGGAGCAAATTGATTTAGATATATTTTTTATTGCTAATACGGAGCCTTTAAGAGATATTCATCTTGAAGTTGAAAGAAGAAAATTACAATACCCAGAATGGGATGAAAAATGGGATACACTAGTTGTACCAGCCGCAGGGTTAACACCGTTAATATATGCATTTGAATTAGGATGCGACAAATACAGTAAAATACTTGTTTATGATATTAGTAAATTTGCTATTAACATCACAAAGACAATTATTGAAAAATGGGACGGAACTAATTACGAAAAATTTGCTACTGATCTAATGAATCAGTTAGCACCAGATGAAAAATATCAAAGAGATATTTTTAGAGGTAAAAATAAGTTACCACATACACAAGAAGTATTTGATAAACTAAATGAACGTGGATTTCAAGAATGGATAACCAATGTGTTACCTGAAATTGAAGTAGTTTATTTGCCAATTAATATATTTGATCCAAATACATATCAAGGATTTGTTAATTCGTTTAAAACAGATAGATTACGACACCCAGTAACATTTTGTTATTTAAGTAACATATTTCATTACCTACCTACTTCATTTTATTACAGCTTACAGCAAAGATGGGAATTACATAATGAACTAATGGGCAAAATAAAAGATAGTTCATATCAAAATAATGTTTTAGTGTTATCATCACGTGGAACTCTTACACATCCAAACTTAGTATGGATTGATAAACAAGAAATGGATAAATTCACAGAAATTCCTGATAATTATTTACAGAAGCTATTAAAGTGGAATAAAAATGTTTAAAAAAGACTGGTGGAGAAACAAAACCGAAAGCAAAGAACTATGTATAGGTTGGCTTTATAATAATAGTATAAAAACTGACTATTTACAGCATTATTCAAAAGCCACACTTGACTTTTGGTCTATTGAATTATCATTCTTTTGTAATAAACAATATGCAGAAGAGAAAATTGTAGATTTATTTGAAAAAGCAATTAGCAATGGTTTTAAAAAGATAGTTGTATTTAAACAGGGTATTATATTAAACGAATTTGAAGAACAGTTTCCTACATTTTATGAAGAAAATCCAGATGCTAAATTTATTGGACATATACTAGACAAAGAAGATGATTATTATTCAATACATCAACAATGCTTTTTAATTGATCTAGAATGGTGGGAGTCGGCAGGTAAGCCAGAATGGGGAAACGACGAAGATGATGTTGAACCGTATCAGCTTCCAGAACCAATACGTAGTGAAAACAATCATCATGATGGATACACACCACATTGGGTAGGCCCTGGTAGTAATTTAAGAACATATACAGGAAAACAAACTGGGTGGAATATAGTAAAACACCTTCTAAGAGATAATCATAAAATAATATCATGGAACGAGGATGTTAGATTATCAAAAGGGTATACGTATGGAGAAGTTAAGCAAGATGGATTTAGAAACATACACGAAACATTAACAATTACTAATCCAAATGTTTTCTTTATAGCCAATACAGAAAATGGCAGAAATGTTGTACCACCCAAAGACACACCAGTTAGAAAATTTACTAAAGTAGTTGCTCCAGCATCTGGAATATCTCCTATATTCTTTGCATTTGATAAAAAATTAACAGCAGGTGATACATTATGGATATATGATGTAAGTAGATATGCACTAGGGTGTATGCAACAGATAATTGAAGAATGGGATGGAACTGATTTTAAAAAGTTTGCAAATAACTTTATGGATAGTAGAGTAGGAAAGTGGGATGGAACTAATTTTAAACAATATGATAGTAAATTTGAATACTTTAAAGGTATTAAACAAATAGAATATACAGTACAACATCTGAATGAGATATATGAAGAAGGATTTTTAGAATGGTATCGTACAGTATTCCCTAAACTAAACATAAACTATTATCATCAGAACTTGCTTAATACACACAAGCATGACCAATTTGCTGGAAAATGCCGACCCAACTTAAAAGGGTCAACTTATGTACATTTGAGTAATATATTTCACTATGAAGTTACAGCCAAATGGTATACATTAGAAGAAAGATATAAAATCCATAGAGAATTATTACATGCTATATATAAATATGATTATAATAGTGATAATAATAATGATATATTAGTATATTCAACATGCCCGGCTAGAGAAGCTGGTGGATATAATTGGATACAACATCACATTGATAGAATGCCAGAGTGGGATAAAATTGCACCGTGGAATATAGGAAAGTTATTTAAATGGAACAAGACAAAGAAGAAATAAGAATTAGACAATTAGCAAAGGTAACAAAGTTCTTAAAAGAACATGGTGATATTCCTCACTATAAAAATATGGCATTACCTCCCGAAGAATTCTTAAATTGGAAAACAGATAAAAAACAAAAAATACCATATTCGAGATGGATAATGAATCAAGCTAATTGCCCTACATTAAAGATGCAATTAGATGTGCCTCATTATCAAATGGCAAAAGAAGCAGAGCAATTTTTAGGTGATTATGTAAAACACCGAGGTGATATAAATCCAGGCTGGAGCAGTATAGTTGTTCACGGTCAAGGATGGGATAAAACACAACCGGATAATTTCTACGTTGAAGAAGGCGCTTGGAAAGAAGGCGAAGGACCTGAATTTGGCTGGACAGAAATTGCAGATAAGTGTCCAGTAACAGTAAATTGGCTTAAAAATGTATGGCCGTTTAAATTATATCAAAGAGTTAGATTTATGCTATTAGAACCGGGTGGTTTTATCAGTCCACATTTGGATTTTAAAGAAAGAAACTTAGCAGCCTTTAATGTAGCACTTAGTAATCCTCCAGGAGTAAAGTTTTGTATGGAAGATGCAGGAATAGTACCTTGGGAAGTAGGCGATGCTAGAGCAATTGATATTGGTAGATTGCATTCAGTATATAATACTGGTACAGAAAACAGAATTCATATGATTATTCATGGTCATTGGAGCGATAACTTTGAAAACGTTCTATGTGAGAGCTTTGACCAGCTTTTAGCTGAAATTAAAGACTAAGTTAACTCTATAAACCACTGTTTTTCTAAAATCTAAATAAATACATGTAGATAACAATTTAGATAATATTCTAAAATAGAAAAGGAGCTATAATATGGCAAATCTTGTTTCACCTGGCGTCCAGGTAACAGTAACAGACGAATCAGTTTACGGTCCAGCCGGTGCCGGTACTGTACCAATGATTTTCATTGCCACTGGTCAGGACAAGGTTGATCCAACCCTAACTGAAACCGATGGTATTGCAAAATTCACAAAGTCTGCAAATTCAAACCAACCTGTTCTAGTTACATCACAAAGAGAATTAACTCAATATTTTGGTAATGTTGACTTCCGTAAGGTAAGTGGCACAGTATCACAGGGTGATGAAACTAACGAATACGGTTTATTGGCAGCATACTCATTTTTAGGTCAAAGTTCAGCTGCGTACATTGTACGTTCTGATGTAGACTTAACAGCATTGAGACCACTTTCAGCAGAACCAACAGGTAATCCTGCAAATAATACATATTGGGTAAAACCTTCAACTTCAAGTTGGGGTATATTCGAATATTCAGCAGCAGGTTGGGTAGAAAAAACTCCAACAGTAGAACTTACAGATGGCAGTGCTCCAAGCACAACAGCAGTACAAGGCGAATTCCTTGTAGCAGTAGCAAATTCTACAGCAGACACAAAAATTGAATACTACGTAGGTGATGCTAATCCAGCATGGGTAGCAGTTTCACCAACTTTCGCACCACACTATTCTGCACCAGCTTCACCAAGCACAGGTGACGTGTGGATTAAAACAACAACACCAGGTAGCGGATTAAATGTAGATTTACAATTATTTACAACAGTAGCAGATTCATTCGTTACACAAGGTGTAACATATGCACAAGCTTCAGCACCAACGGGTGTTACAGGCGACACGTTTGCAGATGGTTCATCAGCAACAGCACGTACACTAACAGATGGTGACATTTGGTTAGACACAGCTACTTCAGATATCGCAATTAAACGTTACGACAGTATTGGTAACGATTGGGATAACATTGCAACAGACGCAACAGTAGCAACTGGCGGTTTTGTAATGGAAGTAAAAGCAACAGCACCAGTAGGTAATCCAACAGATGGTACAATTTGGTTTGATCCAGATGTAAATGAATTAGCAATCTACGAAGTAGTAAGCGATTCAGGAACTCAAAAATGGCAACGTGTATCAGATGTACAATATGTTACTACTGCTCCAACTACAGACGCAAATGGCGGATCGTTAGCAGATGGTGATTATTGGATTGATACAGATGCAGACGGTTATCCTGTAATTTACAGACATAACGGTACAACATGGGTACTAAAAGATGGCACAGATCAAAGCACAAGTGCAGGTATTGTATTTGGTGATATTACTGACCTTGATACAACAGCAGGTGCTTTTGAAAGTACACTATTAGCAGGTGCACCAGATCCACTAATACATCCAGTTGGAATAACTGGTATTAACATGTGTAGATCAGGTAGCACAGTTAGAGAATATGATAGTTCATTAACAACAACTTGGAAATGGCGTAATAAAGCAAGCAATGCAGCTGACGGCTCAGGTTCGTTTGGTAGATTAGCACAGCGTAAAGTTGTTACAACAGCTATGCAAGCATCAGCAGCGAAATCAGAACTACGTGAAGACACAGTTCAATTCCGTTTAATTGCAGCTCCAGCATATCCAGAACTATACGACGAAATGGTAACACTAAACAGCGACAAAGACGAAACAGCATTTGTTATTGTTGATGCTCCATTCCGTTTAAATCAAACAGAAGCAGTTTCTTGGATTCAAGGAACAGCGGCAACTGAAAATGGTGAAAAAGGACTAGTAACTAAGAATACTTATTCAGCAGTTTACTACCCACACGCATTAACTACAAATCCAGTAACAGGCGATAGCGTTGTTGCACCAGCATCACACATTGCATTATACACATATGCATACAGTGATAATGTGTCATTCCAATGGTTTGCACCAGCAGGTTTAACACGTGGTGTTGTACAAAACGCATCAAACGTTGGTTACTTAAATAGCGAAGACGAGTTTGTTAAGTTAGCACTAACACAAGGTTCTAGAGATGCAATGTATGATAACAAAATGAACCCAATTGCAAGATTCCCGGCAGAGGGCGTTGTTGTATTTGGTCAAAAATCACTTCATACAAGTGCTTCAGCATTAGACAGAGTGAACGTAGCTAGACTTACAGCTTATCTAAGAGAGCGTTTTGCAGTTATTTCAAGACCGTTCTTATTTGAACCAAATGATGTAGGAACACGTACAAATGCTAAAGCAGTATTTGATGGTTTCCTAGCTAACATTTTACAACAGCGTGGTATTTACGATTTTGCAGTTGTGTGTGATGAAACTAACAACACACCAGCAAGAATTGATGCAAATGAATTTTATGTTGACGTAGCAATTGAGCCTACAAAATCAGCAGAATTTATTTACATTCCAATTAGAATTGTAAACACTGGCGAACTTTCGTAAGACGTTAATTCATAATTAATAATATTAAAGGGCTACTATAGAGATATAGTAGCCTTTTTTAATTTAACATTAACTGATAAATACAGTTGCACATTGCAATGCACATAGTTCAGCTAATGAGCTATAATTTATATAAAAGGATAACACCATGGTAAAACTAGAACAAGCTAAAATCATTGCTACTAACATGAGTGAACACAGATTTAACCCTGAAGTAACTACTAGCATGAGATTTGATACTAATTTTCTTTTTGGCGCAGCAGGCGACATCATCGAACTCGATGCATGGGTACCAGAAAATGCAATCGAACAGATTGATACATTAAACGCTGATCCATCAAAAATCCTACGTTCACGTGTGAACGATGATTATAACGGTCCTAAAGCAGGATACGAATATAACGTAATTCCAGAGTCATGGAATATACCAAACCACACTGAATCGTTAGGTTCATTAATATACGATAAGGGTGATTTTTTAGCTCCTCACAGAGATAAATGGAGACAAGTTACTCCAGACGGAATCACAGGCGATTCATTTAGAATGATTTGTCACTTAAACCACACTAACTCAGCAGAATTTCATTTTGTTGTAGATGGTAAAATTTTTAAACCAGAAGCACGTAGATGGTACGCAATTAACACAAGAAAAGTTCATTATGGATTTTCTTTTGTTGACGGAGTATATCATTTAAGTGCGGCACTAAGTCTCGATGACGATAAGCGTGAAGAAACAGTAAAATGGTTACTTGATGTGCTACCATATTCACACCCAGCGGGCGACCGTAAAGGTGTTGACTGTAGCCGTAACTAAGGAGAACTATTATGGAAACTAATAAAATTAGAAGAGTACCGGGTGATTGGACTTCAATAGATCAGTTTAAATCATCTTCAGCTCACCAAGCTATTTCTGACGCAATTGTAGGTTTCACACCAGGTGAAATTGATATCGTTATGGAATACAAATTAATTGATACTAAAATATGGATCAAATACCAATTTGAAACTGAAGCAAAAGTTGCAGAGTTCAAAACATATATTTTAGCAACTGATTCAAGTGTCCATTTGGGACAATCAGCAGGCCAACTAGGCGAAACTATCGCTCAAGAAGGCTGGGTTGTATAATCAATCAATAAAAATACCAAAGATAGGTTACTTTTTAAAGTGACCTATCTTTTTGAGCGTTGATTTGATAAATACAATATAACAAGAAGATACTACAGTATAGTATTATAGGAGAAAACAAAATGGCCGTAATTACAAATTTTGGTGTACCAACTGACGCAAGTGCAGGAACTACACTAATGCCGAAGCTACAATATCGTTTCAGAGTTACATTTAGTAACTTAGGCGGAGCGACTGGAACTGATGAAGTTACACAGAATGTTATTAGCACAGGCAGACCAAATTTAACACACGAGGAAGTGGTAGTTGATTCATATAACTCAAAAATGTACCTTGCAGGTAAGCATACATGGGATCCAGTAACAATTGTATTCCGTGATGATATGAAATCAAATGTTATTAAAAAATTAGGTAACCAACTAAACAAACAAGTTGATCATGCAGATCAATCAAGTGCAATCTCAGGTAGTGCATATAAATTTGGTGTTAAGATTGAAACACTAGATGGTGCAAATGGCACAACATCGCCAACAACTTTTGATGCATGGGAATTACAAGGTTGCTTCATTACTAACGTACAGTATGGAGACTTAAACTATGCAGATTCAAGCATGGTACAAGTTACATTATCAGTTCGTTTTGATAACGCACTACACATGATTGATGGTTCAGATCAATTAAGTAACGGAACAGCATCTAACGATATTTCACAAACTGGTTCTACACTTTAATAAGTAAGGAACTTTAAAATGGCAATAGGTGACGCAGGTTATTATATATATGGACAATCATCAGTTCAGGGTGAAATAGACGCAATACCAAGAAATAAGTATTCGTTTACTGTATCCTTGAATTATGTAGGAAGTCCAAGACCTCTAGATTTGACACGCATTGCTAATATTCAAATGCCTACGTTCACATATAGAACGCAGACATTAAACAAATATAATGCTAAAAATATTGTACAGACTGGTATAGATTACACTCCTATTACTCTAACAGCGTATGATACAAAAGATCATTATTTTGAAGACTTTCTAAAGGACTATGCAAGATATTATTTTGCTGGTCCAATGAATGATGAGGATTATGCTTCGTGGTTACAAGCCCCAAAAGGATTAGAACTACCAGCCAGTAGAAACTTTATTACTACATTAAAGATTATTAGAAAAGATACAGCTAATAGATCAAATACAATAGAAATATTTAACCCATATATTACAAACGTTGACACTGATACACTTGACTATGCTGATAGTTCAGCATCGGTATTTAGAGTATCGTTTTCATATGAAGGTTATAATATTATAAGTGATGGAACATCACCACCACCTCCTTTTATGGATGACACTGCCACACCAGATGCTGGTTTTCAAGACGAAGATCCATTTGAAGAAGGAAATGAAGATAATTATGAAGTATTTCAACATGCTGAAGAATTTACTACAGCGTTAGTGCCACCTGCTAAAGGAACACATAAACCCGTTGTTAAAACTAATAAGCCACAATTAGAAAAATGGGACGGAACACTTAAAAAAGGTGAAAAAATTAGAAACATTGATGGCGTATCTTACAAAGTACCAGCTCCTGCAAACGGCCCAAGTTAATGCCAAAGTTTCAAAGGGGACAATTTGTCCCACAACAGCCAGACAAATATATAGGTAAACGAGCACCACAATACAGAAGTGGGTGGGAACTAGCAGTTATGCGTATGTGTGATAATCATCCAGCTATATTAGGTTGGGGTAGCGAAACACATAGAATTCCATATAAGAATCCATTAACAGGAAAACAAACAACATATGTTCCAGATTTACTTATTGTGTATAAAGATAAGAATGGAAAAAATCATGCTGAAATGATTGAAATAAAGCCTGCTAGTCAAACAATAGCAGAAGCAAGAACGCAAGCACAGAAAGCAGCGGCAGTAGTTAATCAAGCTAAATGGACAGCATGCCATGCTTGGTGTAAATCACAAGGTATGGGCTTTAGAGTAATAACAGAACATCAGATATTTAACAAACCTCAAAATTCTAAGAAAAAGAGAAAAAAGTAGAATTTTAAAAGGATAAGTACTAGTATAATTGGAAAAGTAACATGACAAAAAAATTAGAAGAAGAACTAAACTTACCAGATTTAGATGACTTAATGCCCGGAGACGAGGCAGAGCATATAGAACCTACAACTGAAGATATTAAAAATGAAATAGCTGAATATAAGGGTGAAATGAGTATGGTAGAACGTGCTAATATTGCATTACCTACAGTTGAAGGTTTAGAACAGTTAGATAGAGAAATGGACGAATATGCAAAAAAAGCCATGGAAACATTTGATGAATTAGTTGACTTGGGAAAAAATGTTGAAGATAGACATGCAGCACCTATATTTGATAGTGCAAGTAAAATGATATCAGCAGCATTACAAGCAAAGCAAGCTAAAATGGACAAGAAACTGAAAATGATAGAATTGCAAATGCGACAAGCTAGACTTGAAAAAGACAGTGAAAAAATCGATGCATATGTAGCACAAAAGAACAATGAATTAGGATTAGACGAGCCCGAAGGCACAGAAGGGCGTATTATTGGTAATAGAACGGATATGCTTGCAGAAATCTTAAAACAATTGCCCGAAAAAGATAAATAGTATTAATAGGAGAATACATAGCAATGAAATCGTACACACAATACTTAACGGAAGCTAAAAAAACGTGGAGTTTTAAAATTAAAACTATACATGAATTAACTGACGATCAATGTGATCGCATAGAGAAGCACCTCGGAAAATACGACTCTAAAGGACTCGGTGCTGTGAAGAAAACAATGTTACAAAGTACACCACGTGATTTTCCTAAAGCCAGAGGGTACGAAGTATTTACATACGAATTTGATTGTGACAGAGTTGCTAGTGGATGGCAAATACAAAATGACATCCGTAATATGCTTGGACTAGCAGATGGCGTACTTAAAGTAAAAGGTGCACATGAACCAGACGAAGCAATTCCAGCAGTAGGCTTACAAGTTAAGAGCGTACTAGAAGATGGTGATTACTCCGAGGCAGAAAAAGTTAAAGCAGAAGATCATTACGGTGATCAATACAACAGTAAATTTATTAAAGAGTTAGCGAAACTCAAAAAAGAAAAGGAAAAAGGCAATGAGTGATTTAGACAGAATATTAAAACTTGCTAGCCACGGCACAGACAGAGCTCAAAGCCAGGCTCCAGCAGAACGAGAAATGAAAGAAGAAATTCCAGCAACAACTGAAGCAGTAGGCGATAGTGCAGAACCAATTTATGATTTAATTGATATGCATTTTGAAGGCGACTGTCAACCAGTATTTGATGATTTAGTTCGTTATTTAAGTGGCGACCAAATTGAAGATTTTGTTGCAGACTTTAGACGTAATCATGACTTACCAATGGGTGATGACGATGAAAACTTTGGTGAAGGTAATGAATTCTCAGGTGAATTAGAAAAAGCCAGAAAAGAAGGCAAAAAAGAATTTAAAGTAGATGGTAAAACATACCAAGTAGAAAACTATCAAGATCGTTACAATAAAGTAGCAAGTACAGCGAACGCTATTAAAGTAGGCAAAAGCAATGCTACAATGCCACAAGACGCAGTACGTAAAGTATCAGGTGATAGTTCATATACACATGCAGATAATCCATTTTATGCAGCAAAAGCAGATGCACGTAAAAACGATGGACTAGGTGTAAATGGAGCAATTACTAAACGTATGAAACCAGGCGCAGATGGTAAATTTAAATGGGGTAGAGATAAACTAACTGACTCAACTGTACAAGAAGGTACATGGGCAGTTCCAGAAACTCCAGAACAAGTAGAAAAATTAAAAGAAGTAATGTCAGAGCCACTATTAGTAGGCGCAGACGGCGATAACGCATGTGACGTAATGTATGGTTTATTAGGTGACGATGAGTTATTTGATACATTCCACGAAATGTCAGTTGACATGGGACCAGATGCAGATGCAAGACCAGCAATCGAAGCTAGATTAAAAGAACTAGGACTAATGGAAACAGAAATTGCAGAAGGTACATTAATTTGTAAAGACTGTGGAGATAAACTACATAATCCTACTACTGATTGCAATAATGATTGTCATGATGAAAGTGGCGACCATTGGGTTAATGAAGAAACAGTCAATGAAGCACAAAGCCAAGCACAAAAGGACGCATTTGCAAAAATGTTAGCTTCTAAAAAAGGTGCTAAAAAAGATGACGAAGATGATAAAGATGATAAAGTTGAAGAAGCAGTTATTACAGAAAAATGTGGTACTTGTGGATGCGATATGGATCATCCAAAACCAGGTTGCGACTGTGATTCACATAAAAAAGAAAACATTGAAGAGGCACCAACTATGGACACAACACAATTAATTAATTTAATGAAAAACTCAGGTTTGAGCGAAGAAAAAATTAAAGAAAAATTAGACGAATGGGCAAATACACCAGCAGGTGCAGCAGAAGAAGAAGCTACATCACATGGTGAACCATACGAAAATTTTGCACAAAGCGTGAACCTAAGTTTAAAAAGATATTTAGATGCAGAAGATATGAAAGTAGGCTTAAAAGAACATAAAGTTGAAGATATCAAAGAAGCATATAAAACATCTAAAAATAAGAAATAATATAACATCCCCTTTAAACAGCGTAGCTAGTCTACGCTGTTTTTCTTTGTTAACTACGTAGATAAATAATATTATGGCAGTAGATACAAAATTAACCAAAACCCCTTATAAAAAAGAACGTTATACAGAAGAGCAAATTCAAGAACTTGCACTATGTTCACAAGATCCTAAACACTTTATGAAGGAACACTGTTATATTCAGCATCCTACAAAAGGTCGTATGAAATTTGCACTATATGATTTCCAAGAAGAGCTAGTTGATACATATCATGAAAATAGATATAGTATTAGTATGCTTGCACGACAAACAGGTAAAAGTACTTGTGCGGCAGGATACTTGCTATGGTATGCAATGTTTAACCCAGATCAAACTATTCTCATAGCGGCACACAAATATAGTGGTGCTAGTGAAATTATGCAACGTATACGTTTTGCGTACGAAACACTGCCTGATTTTATTAGAGCTGGTGTTACTGCATATAACAAAGGATCGTTGGAATTTGATAACGGATCTCGTATTGTAGCACAGAGTACAACAGAAAATACTGGACGTGGTTTGTCTATATCGTTAGCATACTTAGACGAGTTTGCATTTGTTAGACCAAACATTGCTAAAGAATTTTGGACTTCACTTTCACCTACATTAGCAACAGGTGGTAAATGTATTATCACATCAACACCAAATATGGATGACGACCAATTTGCACAGATTTGGAGAGATGCTAATAAAAATCAAGATGAACATGGAAATGAAACTAAACAAGGTATTAATGGATTTGCACATTATCTAGCTAATTGGGAAGTACATCCAGATAGAGATTGGGAATGGGCAGAAATTGAACAAGGTAAAATTGGTGAAGAAAGATTTAGACGTGAACATAATTGTGAGTTCATTGCATTTGATGAAACACTTATAGATAGTATCAAACTTAGTAATATGGAAGCACGTGATCCATATGCCAAAGCAGGACAAGTGCGTTGGTATGCTCCTATTGCAAAAGGAAAGTTATACGTAATAGCATTAGATCCTAGTTTAGGTACAGGAGGAGATAATAGTGCTATACAAGTATACAGTATGCCAGGAATGAAACAAGTTGCAGAATGGATGCATAACAGAACTACAGTTCAAGGTCAAATAAAAATATTAAGAGAAATTGCACAGTACATTGAAAGTGAAACAAGCGGTGACTGTGAAATATACTACAGTATGGAAAACAATACATTAGGTGAAGCAGCACTAGTCGTAGTAGAAGAAACAGGTGAAGAACACTTTCCTGGTACATTCTTAAGCGAAACAAAAGCACATGGTAATGCTAAACGTTATAGACGTGGATTTACTACTACACATAAAAGTAAAATATCAGCATGTAGTAAATTAAAGCATTGGATTGAAACAGAAAAATTAGAAATAGCAAGTAAACCGCTATTAAGAGAATTAAAAACATTTATCGCTAGAGGTAATAGCTATTCTGCCAAAGATGGTGAGAATGATGACCTTGTAATGGCATTAGTTCTTATAGTAAGAATGAGCATGGAAGTATCTAAGTACGAAGAAAGTGCATTTGAGTATTTAAATGAAGACTTTGACGATGATGACGGTATGGAACCAATGCCTTTTAGCTTACTATAGCACTTATTTGATAAATACATTAAAGGAATACTATAAAGATGCAACTATCAACAGAAATTTTTAACATTATTAAAGGAGCTAACATTAAGTTACGTTTGTTTGATTTTGAAGGCAACAAGACTTTAGACGCAGATCAGTCAGCAAGATTTTATGCTTATGATCAAGATTTTCTAGTCACTATACGAACAGAAAATGATGAAGTAGAAGTCGTTGTACAAGCAGGAGCAGATTTCAGTTTTGATAAACATAAAGATCTTTTAGCAAGTATTAAGAAAGCAGGACATAACGCTATGGCAGAATATACAATAAGAAAATTTGATAAAAATATAGCACCAAAAGACTTCGCAAGTGAAACAGTTAAAGAAGGCTATGCACGTGCAACAGGAAGTTTAAAAACAAGTTATATACAATTACCAGAGTCAACTAGACTTATCATTAAACATTCAAAAGGTGTTAATGAAGAAATACGTGGCAGTAGATCACGTAATATCAAAGCATTATTTATTGAGAATTCTGCAGGTGAGCGATTTAGCTTTCCACACAAATATTTAGCTGGTGCTAAGGCAATGGCTAAACATGTAAGTATGGGCGGAACACCGTATGATGAAATAGGTGAGTCCATTATAAGTATCTGCAAAGAAGTAGCAGAATGCAACCAATTTGTACGTCATGTACGTTCAAATAAATTAGTTAACGAAGGAAACATGGATATTGTTGAAACCGTTAAATTAAAGTTAAAAGAATTAAAACAAACAGTACACAGTCTTCAGACCTCTAGGGGTTATAACGACTTTCAGAGTTCTTCTACGCCGATTGTAGAAAATTCAGATAAAGAGGTTGACATTACTGGAAAATTCATGTACAATACATTTCAAGCTGCAAATATGGACGCAGTATTAGAAACCGTAGCACGTATTGTGAAGGAGAGAGATAGTATGACAGATCTAACAAAAGAATATCTTAGCAGACTGTATGATATGATTAAAAACAAAGAAGATTTTAAACTTAGTATTGATCCAAACGATCCAGAACACCCTGATAACGAAGATCCAATTAAATATTCAGGTGGACACGGTGCAATGGCAAAACTAAGCAGTATGCTATCTTATCTTGCTATGTCTAGCAAGAACGACGAAGCATTTAACTTGCTAAGTCACTTAGGAACAGAATTACATAACATGCCAGAAAAGACAGTTATGTTATTGGCGAAAATTGTTATGTATTTAGATAAAAACAATAAAACGTCAGAAAAACAAGCGGAACCAACAGAAAGTATTGTTGAATCGGTTGTAAATGGTTTACGTAGAAAAATTTCATAAATTTTTCAGTAAAAAGTACTTGACAGTAAGTACTATAAAATGTATACTGTAAAGGCTAACAAAGGCAAAACTATTTGACTAACGAGAGGTTAGTTAAAAAACAAAGTGAAACAATAATGTTTCGCTACTAATAAAGGCTAAAATAGGAGAAACTAATAATGGCATCTTTAGCAGACATCCGTGCAAAATTACAGGCACAAGATAAAAAGAGCACAGGCTCTAGTAATAGCGGCGGCGACAACGCAATCTTCGCACACTGGAACATTCCAGAAGGCACATCAGCATCATTGAGATTCTTACCAGACGCAGACGAGAACAATACGTTCTTTTGGAAAGAGCGTCAAATGATCCGTCTTCAATTTCCAGGCGTTAAAGGCGGAGACGAAAATAAACCAGTAACAGTACAAGTTCCATGTGTGGAAATGTGGGGAGAGCAATGCCCAGTCCATGCTGAAATTCGTCCTTGGTTTAAAGATCCTACTATGGAAGATATGGGACGTAAGTATTGGAAAAAACGTTCATACATTTTCCAAGGATTTGTAGCACAAAGCGAAATGCAGGAAGACTCAGTACCTGAGAATCCTATCAGACGTTTTGTAATTTCACCTCAAATTTATAAGATTATCAGTTCAGCACTTATGGATCCTGAGTTTCAAGAAATCCCTACCGATTACGAAGCTGGTACAGACTTTAAGATTGTAAAATCTACAAAAGGTCAGTATGCAGATTATTCTACATCTAATTGGGGTCGTAGAGAACGTAGTTTAGATCAAGTAGAACGTGATGCAATTGCAACACATGGCTTGTTTAATCTAAACGACTTCTTACCAAAGAAACCAGATGCAGAAGCATTGAATGCTATCTTTGAAATGTTTGAAGCAAGTGTAGATGGTCAATTATATGATCCTGCACGTTTTGGTCAGTATTATCGTCCATATGGCGTTGATGCACCAACAACAGGCGCAACACCAGCACCAGCTCCTGCTCCAACACCAGTACCAACACCAGCACCAGTGGCTCCTGTAGCACCTGTAGCTGAAGCGGCACCGGCAGTTGTACAAGAGACGGTTGCGGCACCAACTGCAATTCCTGCACAAGAACCAGAAATGGCTACAGCAGGCGCACCAGCAAGTGATGCACCGAGTGCTCAAGACATTTTAGCAGCGATTAGAAATCGTAAGCAATAAGTAATATAAAACGAGTGAGGGTCCTTAGTGCCCTCACTTTAACCGAGGAGAAAAAACATTATGGCAAGACCATTTGACGTAAGTAAATTCCGTAAAAGTATTACAAAAAGTGTACCAGGTTTAAGTGTTGGATTCAACGACCCTGATACATGGATTAGTACAGGAAATTACACATTAAATAAATTAATTAGTGATGATTTCAATAAAGGAATTCCACTAGGTAAAGTAACAGTACTAGCCGGAGAATCCGGAGCAGGTAAAAGTTACATCGCCGCAGGTAACGTAGTTAAAGCGGCACAAGATCAAGGTATTTTTGTTATCCTTATTGATAGTGAAAACGCACTTGATGAAAAATGGCTACATGCATTGGATGTAGACACAGCACCAGAGAAACTACTTAAACTAAACATGTCAATGATTGATGATGTTGCTAGAACTATTAGTGACTTCATGAAAGACTACAAAGCAGAATATGCTGAAAAAGAATCGGACGAACGTCCTAAAGTATTATTTGTAGTTGATTCATTGGGTATGCTACTAACACCTACTGATGTAGATCAGTTTCAAAAGGGTGACATGAAAGGTGACATGGGTCGTAAGCCTAAAGCACTGACATCATTAGTACGTAATACAGTTAACATGTTTGGTGAATACAACGTAGGATTGCTAGCAACTAACCACACTTATGCATCGCAAGATATGTTTGATCCTGATGATAAAATATCAGGCGGACAAGGCTTTATATATGCATCAAGTATTGTTATTGCAATGCGTAAACTTAAACTAAAAGTTGATGCAGACGGCAATAAAACATCACAAGTATTTGGTATTAGAGCGGCTTGTAAAGTAATGAAAACAAGATACTCTAAGCCATTTGAAAGTGTGCAAGTAGAGATCCCATATGAAACAGGTATGAGCCCATACAGTGGCTTGACTGAATTCTTTGAAGCCAAAGGTTTGTTAAAGAAAAGTGGAAACAGTTTAGAATACATTAGCCCGGTAACAGGTGAAGTAATTAAAATGTTCCGTAAACCTTGGAATGCAAATAAGGACGGTGCATTAGACATTGTAATGAATGAATATAACAATGAAATTGCTGATGCGGCAGAAGAAGAAATGGGTGATACTGAAGAAACTATTACAACAACGGAGGCTATTAATGAATCTTGATGAAGGAGATTTTGAGTTTGTTTTTAATATATACGACGAAGCAACTGCTTTAATTAATGACAAAGATAAACCGGAGTTTGCAACTAAAGTAGTTGCGGCTCTAGTTGACCATGGGTTTGAAATTAAACCAGCAGTAAAAGAGATTGCTGATCATTGCGACTTCCTTAGTGAAGCAATTGATGAGTATCTCGAACAAGAAGAAGAAGATGAAGGCTCTGTATTTGATGAGTATAACGAAGATGATGAGAGCTTAGATTACTAATGAGTTTATGGTATCGTAAAGTAACAGCAAATCTTGGAGAGATAGTTGCGGCTATCTCTCACTTCGAAAAGCAAATTGATGAAGCAAGATTTGAATGCAGTATGAAAGGTAATCTCGAAAAGCAAAGTAGAGACATGCCAGGAATTGTTGAGCATAGATTTAATCAATTACAAGAAGTTGAAGCTATACTAGAATATCTAAATACTGAAATGCGTAAATTACGGTCAAAAACATTTCGCAAATTCTTAGAAAATTACAATAAAGCACTTAGTTCGCGTGATGCTGACAAATATGTAGACGGCGAATCAGAGGTAGTAGACCTGCAATACTTAATTAATGACTTTAGTTTAGTCAGAAATAGGTATATTGGTATAATTAAAGCATTAGAAGCTAAACAGTTTCAAATTAATAACGTAGTAAAACTAAGAGCGGCAGGACTAGAAGATATCTCACTTTAAGAGGTTGACATGTAAGAAGTCTTACTGTATACTGTAAGTATATTAATTAAATGGAGTAATGATCATGCCTAAACATAAAACACCTTGGCCAAGTATCACAGTCGTTGATGTTATGGCCGCAGCTATTCAAGTTCACGAATCACAGGGTTTTATTCGTAGTGGACAAGGATACATAGATCATGAAGATCCCGAAAACCCAGTCACAATAGAAGATAATAAGACAAAAATTGTTGATATTATTGAAGATCCAAAAATGCTATTTACGCAGGATCAGTATGAAAAAGCCAATGAATTAATCAATACTATTAATGGTAAACTTATGATTAAGAAAATGACTAATAACCTTAATAGTTTTGAGGCTAATGTCGTTAGTTCGTTATCAGAAGCTAATGTTAACAAGTTTACTGTTAGTATTATAGCTAGTTTACCCCATAGTGTAAGTATTGACAAAAAACGTGAAGAAGTCTCAGATAAGCTATTGTCGTTAAAACACAGTAGTCAGTATTTTGGAGATAGAGGTAAACGTTACGATATGTCAGTAGAAGTAATGGATGTTAAATTCATACAAACTAGCAATATTTACATGATTACTACTGTATATGCTAAAAAAGACTTAATTAAGTTTTGGTGGCGAGATCAACCCGATATTAGTAACGTTATTAATGGTAAAACTATCAAAATTAGAGCTACTGTTAACAAACATGAGCTATCAAAGTACACAAATGCTAAAGAAACCATGGTTAACCGGGTTAAAATCCTTGCAATTTAGGGGTTAATTAACGGTTGACATATAGCAAAACTCATATATATTATACTTAATAATAACTAATAACAATAATAAAAAAGGAGTTATATTATGAGAAAAGCAAAAGCAGTAGGAACTAAGTTCTTTAAAGAAGGAACACAAAATCAACAAATCCTAGCTAAATTTTGGGGAACTGGTAAAGTATTTACTATGGATGTTCTAAGAGATAAATTAGACATCGCATCTCCAGGTGCAAGACTTTCAGAATTAAGAGCTGAAGGTTTTAACATCAAAGCTACAGCAATTGAATCTGGTATGCAAGGCAGACCAGCAGTAGAGTACACAATTGCTAAAAAAAGAGTAGCGGCGTAGTTAGCACAAAATATACATTATTGGGCCCTTTTCTTATAGGGCCCAATTCTATGAACAAACAAACCAAAAAAAAATTAAAAAAGTTGAAATATATAGGTTGACAAGCAAGATGTCTTACTGTATACTGTAAGTATAGTTAATAAAAAACAGGAGTTATAAATGGCTAATATGCAACTAAAGCAATCTCGTAAAAACACAAAAGGCGAGACTATCATTGAAGTTCTTCCTAACAATGTGAAGGACAATCCAAAAGAAACAGATGAGATGATTATAGAACGTATGCGTGAACGTTTTAACATCTTAGACGATATGACACAAGCATCAATTGATGGTGTTGTACGTGGTATGGTTGTAACAGGCCCTCCAGGTGTTGGTAAGTCATATGGTGTTGAACAAGTACTAGAAAAGAATAACTTGTTTGATGCAATTGCAGGTAACAAGCTACGTTATGAGGTTATCAAAGGTGCTTCAAGTGCAATTGGTTTGTACAAAGTACTTTACAATAACGCAGATAAGAATAGTGTTCTTGTGTTAGACGATTGTGATACAGTATTGTATGATGAGACAAGTCTTAACTTGCTTAAAGCGGCACTTGATTCTTGTAAGAAACGTAAACTAAGTTGGAATACAGATAGTGCATTGCTAAGACGTGAAGGAATTCCAGATACTTTCGAATTCCAAGGTAGTGTTATCTTTATTACTAACCTTAAATTTGATAATGTACGTGGTAAGATTAAAGATCACTTAGCGGCTATTATGTCACGTTGTCACTACTTAGATCTTACAATGGATACAATGCGTGAAAAAGTATTACGTTGTAAGCAGATTGTTGCAGATGGTATGCTTAATGAGTATCAGTTTAATGCAGAAGAACAAGAAGACTTAATGAACTTCATGTTTGATAACAAAGAAAAAATGCGTGAGATTAGTTTGCGTATGGTTACTAAACTTGCAGATCTTAAAAAGAGTTTTGGTGAAGACAAGTGGAAACGTACTGCAGAAGTTACATGTATGCGTAGAGCATAAAATAAAATTTAGAAAAGCCCTTCGGGGCTTTTTTTATGACATAAATAAACATATGGAATTCTTAATCAAAGCAATCATAGGTGGGCTAGTTATAGCAGGTGTAGTAACTGCAGCCGAAAAAGGTAACCCAACCATGGGTGCATTAATATTAGGAATACCATTGGGCAGTGTAATAAGTGTTATCTTTATGCATCTTAGTGGAGTACAACCAGAAGTGTTTGCTCAACTGGCAAAGGAAACAGTTTACTTTGTAGTTGTAAGTTTAGTTTTCTTTCCTATCTTTGCATACATGGTATTACAAAATGGTTTTTGGATATCATTAACAGTATCAATATCATTTACACTGTTCTGTCTTTATTTACTTTTAAAATATCTAACATAATCAAGCGTTCGAGCTTGACTTATCCTATACAATAGTGTATTATACTAGTATGAAATGTAAAATTATTCTTAAAGATGAAGTTAACTGTAAAGTCGAAGGACTTGATGTAAACACTCGTAGAAAATGTGAAAAAGAATTAAAGTTCTTTTTACCATATGCTTTTCATGTGCCAGCATACAAGTTAGGCAGATGGGATGGATGTCAAAGTTACTTTACAGTAGGCGGTGTTACATACATTAACCTACTAGACAAAGTATTACCTATTATAATGGATCAAGGATATCATATTGACATTGATGATCTTAGAAAAGTACACACTTTTGATTTTCCAACCGTAGATGAAACAACATTTCAAAATAGACTGTGGCCAGAAAAACATCAGATGGCAGGACAACCTATTACACTTCGTGACTATCAAATTACTATTGTAAACAAGTTTTTAAACACACCGCATTGTTTACAAGAAATTGCCACTGGTGCAGGTAAAACATTAATTACTGCAGCACTTAGTGAACGTGTAGAACAGTATGGAAGATCAATAGTTATTGTACCAAACAAAGATTTGGTAAGACAAACTGCTGATGATTATGCTAACTTAGGACTAGACGTTGGAGTTTACTTCGGCGACAAAAAACAAATAGGACATACCCATACTATATGTACATGGCAAAGTTTGAATAGTATTAGAAAGCGTTTCCGTGATGGACTTGATGAACTTAGTTTACACGAATTTACTGAAAATGTAACTTGTGTTATTGTAGACGAAGTACACCAAGCTAAAGCAGATGTGTTAAAAGATTTGTTAACAAAAGAATTTGCACACATTCCATTGCGTTGGGGTCTAACAGGAACTATTCCTAAAGCGGATCATGAGAAGGTTAGTTTACAAGCGTGTTTAGGCGAAGTAACTAACAGACTTAGTGCAAGTGAACTACAAGACATGGATGTACTTAGTCAATGTCATGTTAATGTTGTACAAATGAAAGAATTTGTAGAATATAATAATTACCAAAGCGAGCTAACATATCTTACTACAGATAAAGCTCGAATGGAATATGTGAGTGGATTAATTGAAAAGGTTTCTCAATCAGGAAATACACTTGTATTAGTAGATAGAATCAAAGCAGGCGGATTGATTTGTGATAATCTTCCACAAGCAAACTTTGTTAGTGGCGCAATGAAGTCAACAGATCGTAAAGATCATTATGATGATATCAATGAAGGAACTAATCAAATTGTAGTAGCAACATATGGTGTTGCGGCAGTAGGAATCAATATACCACGCATCTTTAATTTGGTACTAATAGAACCGGGTAAAAGTTTTGTTAGAGTTATTCAAAGTATTGGTCGTGGAATACGTAAAGCTGAAGATAAGGATAATGTTCAAATATGGGATATTACCAGTTCAGCAAAATTCAGTAAAAAACACTTAACAGAGCGTAAGAAGTTTTATAAAGAAGCAAACTATCCATTTACGATTGATAAAGTAGATTGGCAATAAGGAATAAGTATGAAAATATTAACAGTTGAAAACAAAACGTATGAACTAGATGACATACCAGATACAATAGACGATTTAAGATACAGCATTTTAGACTACAGTAACCCAGGACATATTGATTATTATTTTATTCCACTAGTGTTCTTAGAAAGTTTTTATGCACCAGCGGCAGTTATTCAAATAGGTGAATATTCTATTACTATGCCATTAGATTGGAGCATTGTAATTTGTGACCCAGAATGCGGTAATCCAGAAGTATTAAGTTTAATGAGTTTAAATGACAGAGGGTTTAGTGTATTTGCATTTAATCCATTAACTGGTTTTACTCCAAAGTATTTAGATGTAAATATTACTAATATCTATACAGATGTAAAATGGTATGCACCTAAACTAAAGTTTGGACATTTGTTAAATGTTCCATTAAGTGATGAACCAAATTCACCCTGTGTATTATTTGTAAAAGAAGCAAACAAGTTACCAGAAGTACTTGACATTAGCGAACTTTGGTAGTACAATGAAGACTAGAATACATGTTAATCAACACGTTGTTAAACGTAATGCTAAGACAGGCGAAAGAGAACCTGTACTAACATGTAAAACATCTAAAAATAATAACTACGCACACGAAGTTGTTATTAAGGGTGATTCAAAAGTAGTATATAGCCCAGACAAGCCATTATCATGTGGCGCAAAGGTTTGGATAGAAACTGAAGGAGAAGTAATCATTGTCAAATAAATTAAACATCAAAGAAGAAATGAGATCTATTGATACTAAAGATAGAGGCTGGTATGATAGTTTAA